>Ga0310917_10000230_pt1 | contig 24322 bp, 40 predicted proteins | sample GREbulkMGLF178_FD_203531 | JGI IMG/M metagenome (GOLD analysis project Ga0310917, IMG submission 203531) | Lab enrichment of tropical soil microbial communities from Luquillo Experimental Forest, Puerto Rico - GRE.bulkMG.LF178 | ecosystem: Environmental > Terrestrial > Soil > Tropical forest >... | reverse complement strand
CATGATCTACCGCCTCCCAGAATGACTTAGTCACCCTTAAACGAAAGCCTCTTTAGAGATTTTGACATCGATCAAAGACGCCAATCGCGATCTGCTGTTGAGTTTATGAGCCGCGCCTTCCGTGGCTGGTGGCGCGGTACTTCTTCAAACGTTCTCCAAAACGACCTTGGGCCACCCGTTCGTGGCCCAATCTTTAGCCACAGGAGAGATTGAAGGGGGGCGCTGCCCTATACCCCCCAGGCACTGTGACCCAGGTCACAAGTAAAAAGGCACAGACAGAAGTAATTTATATTCGAGCGAAGTTCAGCCGTAGCGCCAGTAGGGCAACTTCAGACACTGCAATACACAGGCCTGGGAGGGGCTTCGCTTGCCTCCACAAATTGCCGGGCTCTCAGCTACCTGAAGAAATCTCCTGGCCTTATAACAGGCCATTCCCCTTCCATCGCTTTGTACTTCGCCGCACGCAACGCAACTTCCCATTCGGCGCGGGTCATCAACAGCGATGCTGTCCGCAACCTTAAAGTGGCCGTGGGTCGTGCAATAGAAGCCAGTTGCATCGCCGGAACGCGAAAACTCTTGCGCTGGGAATTTGCAGATCGGGCAAAGGAGGGTCATGGCAAAGCAGCGAGCGAAGCTCATCCAAGCCCTGCGGCTAGCGTCTGTCCTACTTGGAAGGATCAGCACGATAGTTGAGCTTCGCTCGAACCAAGAATAGCTCGCCGCAAGGCCAGGATCAAATCCTTCGCTTGGGCTTAACGCCTCTCAACCACAAGACCAGAATTACGCCGACGACAACGACGAAGAGAATAGTCAGTTTCATTTATCAGTCCTCCCGAACCCTCCGATAAATCCATCGTGGTCCCAAACCGCTAGTGACGCGCTCAGTCCATCTCCGTTCTACATACTCGAGCCACACTACTCCCGATCGTCCCGCTCTGTCGGAGACGATAACCGGACGCCACGCGAACCAGCTATGCCAGTACATTTTTGATGGTAGGACGCTCGTCGGCATTGTCTCATAACAACGCGCGCGTCGAGATCGCTGTTCCTAACAACTCTAGGAACTGACAAGCGCTGCCGATGCAACCAACAACGCGGTTGGAGGCCTGCGCCTTAACATCGACGTGAGACACCTATCGGAAATCGTCGACGATTATAAGAGGCCATCCTTCGGGCCCTGTTCGTTCCTTTGCCTTGTCCAGTGCGGCTTCCCATTGCTCTCGGGTGTAGTCCTTCGCCTTGGGCTCCGCAAATACAGTGTCAGCAACCTTGAAGTTGCCATGCGCTGGGCAAACGTAGCCGGTTGCGTCTCCGGTACAATCGAGCTCTTGCGCTACTGCGGATTTGCAGATCGGGCAAAGGAGGGGCCTGGGCAAGGTCTATCCTTGTTAACGGATCACGCTTTATCGCTTCTTCGTATTATCTCGTCTCGAACCTCGCGATACAATGCAGTCGGTCAAGGAATTTCTCACAAAATTTGCGAAGGTCCCCAGTCAGCTAGTCTTGGTTTTCGACCATCGATATTGATTTCTTTCCAGTCGCGTTTCGCGCACTAGGCATTTCAACAACGAGAGTTTCAAATTCTTCCTTTGGAGCATTGATTATTGGTTGATCTGGCAATTTCTCCGCTGGCTCATACCACGGTCGCCTCTCTTTAACACCACTCGCAAGAGCTTGTGCAATCAATCTACCGATTTCTTCTTCCCTGTAGAGGGACAAGTTTTTTATCAGGATCATATTTGTAAAGTTGAGGACAAAAGTACACGGCGTGAATTCGTGGATCATATCCTTCCACATTGAGGAAGTGCTTCACTCTGAGCGAGAGGTCATATCTTTTTACAATCTTCTTCTCCAGCGTCGACCTCGCAACCCGCAGTCTGTCAGGCGACGGGCCAACAATTGTGCCAGCCTCCAAAAGAATAACCCAATCATCGCTGGCGGCGTTATCCGGACTGACTGGAATTAGGTGGGTTGATGCTTTTCTTTGAAAGACGGCCATTGCAGTCCTCCGTCCCGATGGCTTTCACAGTCGCGAAACAGTGACACGCCCAGTGCCATCCAAACCAATAGCTCGGGCCGCCGCGGGCGATAGATCAATATCCCTGCCCCGGACAAAGGGGCCGCGATCGTTAATGCGAACAGTAACGCATCTGCCGTGACAGACGCGAACCCGCGTCCCAAATGGCAATCGACGATGCGCCGCTGTCATTGCTGAGCAATTTACTCGCTCTCCGTTAGCTGTGCGACTTCCGCAATAACCGTCTCGTCCGCCGTAGACGCTTGCCATCTCTGCATGCGCAATGCTCACAGACAGGAATAGCATCAGCGCTATACCAATAAAAGTGTGCTCCAAACAAACAGAAATTTTCATACGAATTCTCCCCTGCGGCTGCTGCCACATTTAATTTGGACAACCAAGGGCGCAGCGGAAATTCGGCGAAGGCGGGTTACTGTTCGCTAGCGAACGTCCGTTTGTGCCCAATGCACATTCAGGAGTGAGATGAATGTCCCACTATTAGAGCGCGGAACGCACGTCCTAAAACTACCGTTCCACCACGTTGATCAAAATTCCCTACAAATTGTGTGCGAGTTCCCTCATTCGCAGGAGGAATTTCCCACAAAATTTGCGCAGACCTATTCGTGCGCGCGCGGTCAGCAATTTTGGCATCCAAGGTGCCAGTAGCGGCAACCAAGTAAAATCGCAGGCTGGCGGCGGGTGAGTCAAAATGACTCATCCTCAACATTCTCCAATTTGTTCAAAACGAAGAAAGTCCCCAATGCAAATGGCCCTAATCAAAAGGGGTCAACGGCATCGAACAGAAATGGTCGCCAATAGGCGAAATGTGGAAAGTCAATACCAGGAGGATGCCCCCAACTCGGCTCAACTAACTTGACGTGTCGCCTCGACTTCCGTGACAGTTACTACGTCCGGAGCGGGTTGCTCGATCACCTCAGCAGCGACGGTTTCGACCACTGGAGCGACGGGCTGTTTCACTTTCGGCGCAGCTTTCTTCACTGGCGCGGGTTTGGGCTTGGCCTTGGCAACTGTCCGCTTCGTCGCTTTCGCGGCCTTTGATAGCTTGCGTGCCTTACCACGTGCTGTCGCTGCCTTTCTCTTCTGGACTTTTGATTGCTTCTTGCGTTTGGCCATGATCCGCCCCGTCCTGATTGGTGGTCCGCGATGCATTGATGCCTGATCGCTGAGTCCCGGCAACCTATCCTTCGAGTTATTAACAGGTCTCAGCTTCGGGCATTGACCGCGCGGCCGCCCAATCCACAGGCCGGTATTGGCTTGCCGCCGCCGAGGCGCTATCAATTCCTGATAGCTGACTTGGAGAATTCGACAATGGCGCGCGGAACGGTGAAGTGGTTCAACTCGCAAAAGGGCTATGGTTTCATTCAGCCCACAGGTGGAGGCAGGGACGTCTTCGTGCATATCTCCGCCGTCGAGCGCGCCGGGCTGAGCTCGCTCAATGAAGGTCAGCAGATCGAGTTCGAGATCGAGGAGAACCGTGGGAAATCTTCCGCGGTAAACCTCCGGACGAGGTAGGCGATCAGCTTGCTTCGCGCCAACCGGTGGTCGGTATCAGGCCGTCCAGCGCCCCATCATGTAGTTGCACCGGATCGCGCTCGCCTTCCATCGCAAGTCGCAAGACGGAGCGTGCCAACTCATCCGGCTTCACCGTTGTATTGCCGATTGATTTGAGCGTCAGCCAGGCTTCGTCGAACGCCGCTTCCAATACCACGAGCGTCGGAGGATCGAAGGCGCTGTTGTGGAAGCCGCGCATTGCTCCACCTTCGGTTTTACGGACGATTCGCGCGATTACGGAAGGGTTGGCGCAAAGTTCGCCAAGTTTGTGACCCTGGCTGGACGATCCAATGACCGAAGGATCACGCTCTCTTGGGGTAAATAATTTCGTCACTGTTCCTCGGTCGAACTGGGCGTCCCTCCACCGGCGGAACCGAAAGGATGGGACGAAGGTGAAGCCACATCACTTCACTGGCCGGTTTCGACAACCCAAACGAATGCTGTCCGAGAACACGGCACGTATTGGGGGACGAAGGCAAAGCCGTCAGTTTCGCATCCCGACGGCTTTGCTGTCTGTGGCCTCAGCGTAACGCTCGCGAGGTATTTAGAGGTTTGCAAGTGGCACAGATTGACCCTGGCTGGTGTTGGATCGAAAATACCCGAGCTTGACTTTGGCAAACCTTCCAACTTCGACGGCTCGCGGGACAGCTCGCGAGCCTCTTTTTGTTTTCGCGATTTGCGAGAATTTTGATAGTGCTTTTTGTTAAAGGATGCCCTTTTCCCGATGACAATGGAACTTGATGCTTATGGAGCAGACGCGAAGCTCATTCGCAGTCAGAGCAATTTTCGTATCCACTTGTAGCGCATAGCTGCGATGCAGCTAATTTGCAGATGAACGCAAAACAATAATGAGACCGACGCTGTTGACAATCGCACGGACTAACGAATGTTAAACGTTGGAGGATGCGATGAATGCAGAAGCGTCATCCATTTCGGCGTTCGGTCGTCTGCTTATAGCTCTGATTTTTATTCGCGCTGGCATAAACAAACTCGGTTCCGTAGCGGCTACAACGGCCACAATGCGGAACCATGGCATCCCCTTCCCAGATATTTTGGTCTGGGGCGCCATAGCCCTCGAACTGGTTGGTGGTCTGATGTTGGTGGCGGGGCTTTATGCCCGTTGGGTAGCTCTCGCTCTTTTCTTTTACACGTTTTCCCTTGCACTGATCTTCCATCACTATTGGACCATAAGTGATCCTGCGGCAGCACGCGCTGACGCTTCGTCCTTCTTCGGACACCTCTCGATGATGGGCGGTATGCTCTTTGTCGTGGCGTTTGGGGCAGGCGCTTACAGCGTCGATGCACTGATGACCCGAACGTCGACAGGTCCGATCGGTGCGAGGCGCCTGAGACCGTTCTAGTTAAGTTGATATTGGTCGGAGAAACGGCGCCATCGACGCATTGAAACCATTCGGCTCATCGTTAGTTAGGAGACATAACGTCAGGCAGGCTAGGCGGCACCCCCATCCCCCGACACCCCATGCCGTCCGACTAAATAAGCCTGAACATGAGGCAACAACTAAGGAACCCCAAGCGGCACGTATGCTTGGGGTTCTTTTTTGCGGCAACGATCAACGGTCTCGCCAAAAGAATGGAACGTCGACAGCGCTTTCGCGTTAGGCCATGGGGATTCGGGGAGTTGTTGCCTGACAAAGTTGGAACAGTATCGGCGCTTCGCTCGAGCGTGCTTAGAGTTAGCGCGCAATTCCGAAGATAAGGGAGCGCGGGCTTCGCTGCTACACATGGCACAAGTGTGGCATCGTCTGGCAGAAGAACCCGCAAGCGACGTTGAGGAAAGGCGATCGGCTGAGAGCTAACGCTTTTTATGCGAACTCTCCGCAGCCAGCATTCGCCAAGCCTCAGCCATTTCCTCCAAAATCTTGCGGTGAGCATCTGTCTTGGCCGTCTGAGCCAAGCGATCACATTCTTCCGCAAACTCGCGATATTGTTTTTCCATGTAGAATTAACGCGCCCCTCAAGAGGGCTGTTCCTAACGCATGTACATTATGATGTTGGAACAAAAATCTGGGTGCTCGGGTCGATGAGCGATTGCAACGACAACCTTAACCAGACTGATGCTAAGCCCGTTGGCCTTAGCCAAGTTTCCAGTTGACGCACAATCTGCTTCGCCCGCGCTGCTAGGTCAGCGGGTTGCTCAGCCGGGCTTTATTCAATCGATGCGATTTGTGTCGGCTCACTTTGGTGCGGAAACACGACGCCGCCGATGGCAACGCCAACTAAAAACATTGCGGCGAGCATCACAACAATTACACCATCATTTCGTGGCGCACTAAGCAATCGCATTTGCTTGTCCAAGAGTTCCTTTTCGCGTCGGTCCATTTTTACGTCCCCAATTTTTATCGACGCAAAACGCAACAAAACTGCCACCGTTCCGCTGACCGTCGGGGAACAATTGTGAGTTCCTTAATTTCAAGGGCGAAAGATAAACACAATCAGCACAGGGTTGCGGAGAGCAGGGGTCAGTCAGTCTCTTGGCGAAGCCCTGTGCCTGCTTTAGTCGCACAACCTCATGTCGATAGGTGCAACGTACTCGACCACTGCGCTGAGAGGTTCAGATGTTTCTTTCTGAAAGCCGCTCGCAAACACGGAACTATCCACAGCTGCTCAGTATTGATCCTGTTTCATGGATTTAGGAGCGAAGGTCATGCACCTCTCCAACGAAAGTCTGTTGGTCATCATTTTTGTTGGAATAGTCGCGGGTTGGCTGGCTGGCCAAGTGATGGAAGGCGGCGGGTTCGGTTTAATTGGCGATCTGGTAGTCGGTCTGATTGGTGCATTCATTGGCGACTGGCTGCTGCCGCAACTTGGTGTCCACTTCGGCACAGGGATTGTTGCCCTAATCATCAACGCCTTTATAGGTGCAGTTATACTGCTGCTGATCCTTCGGCTCGTTGGCGGTGGTTGGGGCTACAGACGCCGTTGGCGTTGGCGTTAGTCCGATCTGCATGCGCGAGTAGCAATTCACGCCGCTCGGCACTTTATCGGGTAGCGATTGCCGGATGGTGTTGGCACTCGCACAATTGCGGTCCGAGGAAATTCCTGCCTGCTCCGCCCGCATTGAGTAAGAGAAACCCCCACTGTTGTGTTGCCATTCCGCCGTGTGGGAGTCGCGGGAATAGTTCGTCATTGGTCTAAACACACACGGAACATTCGGCCTTGGGTGGGATTACGTGAACAAATGGAGGATCGCCATGCGTAACACTAAATTCATGGCCTTGGCTTTGGTAGCATTTGTCACCTCGGGCCTATTGGATGCCAAAGCGTCTGCGGCTCCTACGAACGGAATGGCAGCTGTCTCTCAACAAGTCACCAACGAGGTCCAGAAAGTCCGCTGGCATCACCGTTGGGGTTGGTCCCATCCGAGTTTGCGCCGCGAGAAATTAGTGAGGGGGGATGGCATGCTTAATAGGCTATGAGCCCCAGCATTGGTACCTCAGCACACGTTCATTGTCCTCCTCTCCCGCGTTGGATCGAGCGCTGATCTAATTAGATAGCAAAAGCAAATATATTGAAGTCGTTTGCCGAGTAGCACAGGGAGGACGCAATGGCCGGGAAGAAATCGAAACAGAGAAAGAAGCTGGTTAAGAAGCTGGCAAAGAAGGTGATTAAGAAGGTGAAGAAAGAGGAGAAAAAGTCGAACGACGAGGTAGATAGGTCGGATGTAAAACCACCTTCCCCATTTTCTTCGTAGCACCACGCAAAAGTCTCTTACGCAAATAGTGCCCGAGGAAATCCCTCCTCCCCTTTAAACCGCCGCAAATAGGGTGGACCTTTGTAAGTGCTGGGGTGCGTAACTTCGGGGACGCGCACCAATGGGCGACGACGACGAAACCCATCTACACGCAACGTACGCCAATCACTGGGACATGAACGAGGCATTCTGTGCCCGCATGCGTATGGCCATAGAAGCAGGACTGGAAAGTGCGCCGATCGGCGTCGTCACCACGCCTGGGACTAAACACCCCAAATACGTCCCAGCAGAGCCCTCCCCGCTACCCTCCTCGCAGGACGCTATGGAGAATGCTTAAAAGAGTCCCTTAGGCCAGCCTACGAAGCCGTGAGCGCACGTAATCCCTCGCTATGCTCCAATCTTCGATTGAACGCTTCTCAGCCTCTTCACGGTCGATGGCGTTGCTAAGCCGCTCAAGTGAAAGCCTCACAATGCCAGCTTTATCATCGAGGTATTGATCGATCGCCTGTTCGATTAAGACCACGCGATTAGGCTCATTCGTTCGCGCTAATACGCGCAATGTTTTAACCAACTGCTGAAGCTGATCCATTTCACCACGGCCTCGCCGTTAATTAGCCCGATTGTTGCATACGGTGCCAGCGGGGAAGTCTCAGGGCCTAAGGGGCCGCCCTGGGCGTTGTGTGATGGGGACATCTTCCAATGCATGACAGCGAGTACGTGGCTTGCCCATGCTGCGGCGAGAGAATGCAGTTTGTGCGAACAGGGTCTCGCGCCAATCGAAGTGAGATGCAGACATTCGAATGCAAACCGTGCGGCCTTGTCGTTGCAACAGAAGCACTGCGCGGCAGCACGCAGCCTTTGTTCGAAAGGCGATATTACTATTGAACTGAGCTTTGCTGTTCTGAGCAGCCACCATCGTCGGGGCTGTGGATTTTGACTTAGATCAAAGAGCGTGAGTGCGATCTAACGCTGGGATTATGAGCCGCGTCGTTCGCAAACAAGGCGCGGTGTTCTCCGCATGAACTAAGGCCACCAACTTTGGTGGCCTTTTTCTTTCCAATTCGTTGCAACTCAATACGAGATACCGTTCAAACTCAGCATTAGAACATTCGACGTCAGCGTAATGGCCATCACCCCGGCGATAGCGAGCCATAAAGTTCGCCATCCTTCGTCGTGACCTTCAAACTTCTCGGTGTTCATGGCTTAGCGGCCCTAATTCTTTCGTGAAAAGAAATGCGAAAGCGACTTAATCGGGAAGCTGCGCTGTAGGTTGATTGAGCAGCAAGAAAGCTTCGAGGAATTTCTCACAAAATTTGCGACTGTAGACGTTGAAGGAATTTGTCCCACTCGGCAATGCAATCCGTCGCCAAATCGAAGGCGTCAATCGGTGGCTTATTGTTTCGCTGTACCAGCCATTGCAATTTAATTGATGATCTTGAACCAATGTTCAATTGATAATGATATCGCTTCCGTCCGAAGACGCGTGGTTCACTGCTATGACTTCGGTCTAGCTCCAGACGTTTTAGGGAATTACAAAGGTCCGCGCATAAGCTAAGCGCCTCACTCTCATTTATGAACTGCTCTACATCAGTCCCGAGGTTTGGCATTCGGGACTTAACCGAAGCGTCATTTTTGATCCAATCCTTGAGATGGTAGCAGTGCATGAAGAAAGCATAGACATCATCTTCGTAATCCGATGAGACCTTATCTGCGAGCCGCGAGTTGATTTCACGAAACCTGTCGTACGAACGTTGCATACGCTCATACTGTTCCAAGTAGTTATCCGCCATCGAAATGTATCCTTCGTCACCTGGTTCATCATATCCAACATGAGGATTTTTTCACACAATTTGCGCAGGGGTAGTCGGCGCCGATCGCAGCTGAAGTTTTTGCCCCCGCCACTTCCATTTCGAGCAAACAAATAAAAGAAGCGCAGCCGCTCGATTTAACTTGATATCTGCACAGCACGAGATCAAATAAAGCGGCGCGACCAGATGTTGGAAGCATCGTGGTCGCGCCTAACCCCGCCAACAGAGGAGCAACTCTATGGCAAAGGCTAATGCATTCTCCCCTATCTTCATATCAGCGGTAAAGGTGCTAGCGAGGCTAGCGGCTAAGCGCGCGGTTCAACAGCAGCTGCGTGACCAAGGCGTTCGGGTGACAACCTATCCGTACGCAGAGCTAATGCGGCAAGCCCACGAATATCTATCCAATCACCCCGAGCTCTACGTCGCTGCTCTAGAACGTGCGAAGCGCATGACTGCGGACGGCGTGTTCGGCGAACGGCATTCAATGGCTTCGACTGTGCAAATCTCAGGTTCATAAATGATCGACATCGATCGGGAAATAGCGTGGCTGCTTGCGCAGCAATATCGCGGGCGGGCGAAAGGTTTGGTGATAAGGAGGGAAGATGATCATCGGATATGCGAGGGTGAGTACGGACGGGCAGACCCTGACTGCGCAGCAAACAGCCCTAAGCGACGCAGGGTGCGAAAAAGTCTATTCCGAAAAGAAGAGTGGAGCTAAGACAGATCGGGGCCAGCTTGCCAAGGCAATCGCAGCGCTGGCCGATGGTGACTGCCTAATCGTGACGAAGCTAGATCGGTTAGCGAGATCAACGCGCGACTTACTCAACACTCTGGCTGAGATTGCCAAGAAGGGCGCTAGCTTCAAGTCGTTAGGTGATCAATGGGCGGATACGACAACTGCTCATGGGCGGTTGATGCTGACTGTGTTGGGCGGACTTGCCGAATTTGAAAGGCATCTGATCCTGGCCAGGACAAGCGAAGGCCGAGAACGAGCGCAGCAGCGTGGAGTTAAGTTCGGTCGCAGGCCAAAGCTAACTGTCCATCAACAACAAGAAGCGTTAGCGAGAAGAGCAGCGGGTGAGGCGTTGGTTGATATTGCGAGGAGCTACGCGGTTAGCCACAGCACAATATCGAGGCTCCCAGGCTTGCACACGCACACCGTGTCTTAAACCTGACAATCAGATGGCGTAGCGTAATTACGAAACGTCCAAGCATGGGCGTTTCTCGAAACATCAAGGCAGGGAGAGTTTACAATGCTGTTCTGTATCACTGCCGGTTACACACCGAAGGCCATGGAGGCCATGGCGAAAAAACCAAATACCAATCGTCGTGACGCATTCGAGAAACTAGTGACGGCCGCTGGCGGCAAGTTGGTAGGCATGTACGCCACTATGACCGACGGCCCTGGTGCGCTGGCTATCTTTGACGCTGATCCGACTGTGGCGGCATCAGTGGGTGCAGTCGCAGCATCGTCCGACGGAGTTCATAACTTCAAAATGGTGCGTCTCTTCACGATGGAGGAAGTGATCGGTATTCGGAAGAAGAGAATAGAGCTCAAGGGTCATTACAGCCCGCCCGGTGAGTAGAGCCTGGCGTAATGAAGTGGGCCAGACGGCATCGTGCAGACGGACCGTCTGGCCCTTTCACCACGACCGGCGATTGCACCACGATCCGATCATGGTTGGCTTAATACTAAACGAATTGACGTCTTGGGCAATCCAGGGCGAAGGACTTAAACCAAAGCGGGCCAGCGCCGCCCCAACACAACAAGCTCAAACTCTACCTTAGGCTCGCCTGTTATTTCTTCAATCCCATGAAATAGCCTGTCGTAAAGCTCATCAAGGCTTTCACCTTCGAGATTAAGTCCAGGGAGGTCGCTGTTAGCGATGTACCAAACCCCGGCCTGCGCATCGCGTGCAACTTTGATGGTGATGGTCATCTCGCAACTCCCGTGCCCTGAAAGATAATGCGACCTTCAGCAAAAACTTGCGAGGTGAAGTGGGCCAGACCAGAGAGTGCAGCTGACCAATCTGGCCCTAACCACGAGCGGACGTATTGCTGCGCTCCGCTCCGATCATGGCTACGACAAGCTTACCACTTTCGGTGAGTTAGCGCGCCTCTAGCGCGCCATAATATGACTGGAAATTATGACGACCCCGACCATGTCGGTTGGGGGGTAAGGGGGACAGAGGATCGGGGCCGGGCTCTCGCAAGGAGAACCGGCCCTATTTAACAGCGCTACGACCTTCAACAGTTTGATTATTGTCAACAAAAGCGTTGCAGTTATCGCCGAACGTAAGTCACTGCTTTCTGGTGCCAAACGCTTATCGACCTAATCTGCGAAGCCTTCCAGTGGACGATGGCCCACAGTACTGCGGCGGTGATCGCAGCTAGAAAGAACCACGCGCCCCAGCGCGCTCCCAACAGAAAGTCGCCCATTGCACCCCCCTCACCCGCTGCGCTCACAAATATCACTCTCGCGCTAAATTGTGCTTAACGGGCGACTTTGCATTGCAGCGATCATGGATCGTCTTTGTTAATGGTCAGCCGCACTGGCGCTCCTGCTCGATAATCCCGCGCCACGTTAACTGCCCTTGCCAGTAATCATCCCAAACCCAAAGAGCCAACTGTTCGCGTTCGCGTTGGGCACGCGCTGCGCTTTCTTCGGCAAAGTTATATCCCTCACAGGTGACTGGTAGAACTGTATCGTCGATCATCAAAACCTTCGATACCGGCTCATTGGCTTCTTAAGCTCGTCAGGAGGTAGTGGCTCAACCGGACCATTCAATAAGGGCACCGATTGTTTCGAGCGTTCGATGCAGCGATCTAGCGCCTCTGCGAATGACTTACCGTCGCCAGTAATGACCGCAGTCGCACTAAGCTTCGGCGCAAAGTGCGGCATCCAAGCTACCAACACCCGCAGCTGACTTGGATCGAGCTTGTACTTTCCCCTAATCACCCCATCGACCAACTCTGGCATCGTGATGTTGTCGGGCACAGCTTCATTCGTCGGCTCATCGGGCACCTTCAAATTCTCAGGGTCAGCAAAGTACGGCATTCTCATGTTTTCTTCTTCCCTCTGCTTACGACGAAACGGATGAAACGCATGAAACGGATACCTTTAATCTAGATTTCCGACACTCTGCCCGGCGAACTTCCAGCACTGTATGGTCGTTGCACGTTCGGCGGCGATCGAGCGGGAGTTTTTGCCCCCCGCCCCCGCCTGTCGCAGCTCGCAGCAAATCAGCGGAGCTGGCGCGCAGGCTGAGTCAAAGTGACTCACTCCTAACTTTCTACCTTTTGCATATTCTGATGAATGTTCCGAATCGCTATAGCCAGATAGATCAGCGGTTGGCGAGATCGGGCGGGATGGTCGCCAAAGGGCGATTAGCGGAAAGTCAACGGGGGGACACTCGTGGGCGAATACAGTTTACGGAACACAATCGTAGGAATGCTCTACGGACAACAGGGGCAAGTTAGGAAGGTGTTGCATGATGTCATCGACGCCATGATCGAGAACCGTGACGCCGATGCAATCGCTAGGGTGCTGGAATACGTTCCTGAGAGCGATGCAATCGAGGCGTTAGTAGGTTGACCAGTAATCGACGTCAGTACTTCACCCAGGCTGAGCTAAACAAGCTCATCACTGCTGCGCGCAAAGGCCGCTATTCGTTGCAACTCAATACGAGATACCGTTCAAGCTCAGCATTAACACAGTCCACGCCAGCGTAATGGCCATCACCCCCGCGATGGCGAGCCATAAAGTTCGCCATCCTTCGTGGTGACCTACCTTCTCAGTTTTCATGCGCAAAGTCAGACCAAACTAGTGGCTGTCGTAACCCGCACGTTTTATCGAATGCGGTTCGATGAACGCCATTCGTCTGAGTGTTCGTAGTTAACGCGCATCGATGCGCGAATTGCGATTAATGTTTTTGATTAAAATTGTTCCAGTTTTTCACCAAATGTTACGATTGTTTGCATCAGTTACGATGACCAAAGTCAATCTGAATTTAATGTGTACGTTCTAAACACGCACAACTTCTTGGCGTATGCGTGTGATGGAGAATTTGATGCCACGCTTTTATTTTAATTTATCTTCTAAAAATGCCAACATTCCCGATGAGATTGGAAAAGAACTGGATACCTTGCACGATGCTTATATGCATGCACGAAAGCTTATTAAAAGAATATTGTTTCGCGTTGGACATGACCCCGTCGAAGCATGGAAGGTTGTCATCTTAAACGATGCGCGTGATGCTCAGATGATTGTGCCATTCTCTGTCTCACATGCATTTAATGCTCGATATCGAAAAACCGGATAATGTGAGCGAAGCTCTATGATTGCTGGAAAGCCATTCATGAAACTAAAGCTCATTGCCGCTCTTGTCGCAATTCCGGCGGTTGCTTACGCGCAACAGGGTCAGTCAAATGTACCGAAGCCAACAAAGGCGGATGTTCAAAACGTCGTCCAGATCGTCACCGCCGACAGAGCGAAAACGCAAGCCTATTGCCGACTTAACTAAGCTCTACGATCAGGTCGAGGCGGCTGAGCAAAAGAACGATAACAGCACGCTTGTAGGGCTCACCAAACAAGGCAATGCACGGTCGACAAACTCGGTCCCGAATACTCCAAAATGGCAGGGGGATTGGAAGAAGTCGACCTGACTTCCAGTGAAGGCAAAGAACTTATGTCCATACTTTTAGAACTTGATAAGCTCTGCACCAGATGAGGCCGAGAGCGGATCGGACCAGCTAGGGACCACCCGACTCGCCCCCTGGGTAGCTGATACCGGAACACGGATCACAATACGGCAACTCCGGACACGACGGTGTCGGGACACAATTGTGAGCGCCGCTTCCTTGGCTTCGTGTGACATATCTATTCTGATAAGCAGAAATTGGCTTGCCTCTATGGGCAGCCAATGCTGGGGATGCGACGCAGACGATAGCCGCGAAAACTCCCACGATGAACAGCGAAAGCCTCATGTACGGCTCCTAAACTTACTCTTTCCTGAAAACCCCATCGCCGATAATTTATTTCCAGCACGCGAAGATTGCGGCGAACATCACCAAGTTGCCGGAGTTACTCAGAAAACCCTAAACTCATTCGGTGGGCAGGATGCGAGCCCGCAGAAAATCGGGTCGAAGGAGACCCCAATGCCAACGATGAGATTTAAGCGGATAGCACTGGCGCAGCTTTTCGCGACCGGATGCGCAGTTGCGTTTGGCGCTTGCGTCTTGATCGAACATGCGCAAGCACAGCCGGGGTATGTGCCTCCATCTCCTCCGCCGCCACCGCCTGTCTTCAATCCATCCAGTCCCTATACCGTGCCTCAACCGAGCTACACACCCTTAGCACCCTCAACACCAAGTACGACACCTTCCATACCAAGCACCATTCCAGAAGATGAGGTTACGTCGCCCACCATTCCAAGACGCAAGGTTACGTCGCCTGCGAATGAAGAGCCTGCGAGTACAACCCCTCGATCTGAACGAACGTCCGTCGCAAAAAAGCGCTCGGTCCATCATCACCGCCGAGGCCGCTCCATAAGCGTGGAGCCCACACTGGGGTCTTTTTACTGCCCTTACGGTTGGTGTGTTCGTATTTCTCCTCCGGCTGCATATTACCAGCCATACGGCTGGTATCGCTAATGAGGCGCGACGTATCGCAGCCAACATCGCCAAGCTGCCGGACCTTTTGCGCCACGACCAAGCTGGCGAACCGCCTAAAAATATCTGAGCGTGATGCGGCACTAACGCCAAGGTTCGTGAGTTGAACCTAATCCCCATAGTTAGGAGGTTACCATGGCAAAGGACGAACAACCCTTTGAAGCCTTGAGCGAAACTGCAGAAAAGGTGGTCGAGAACGCTCGCGGGGCGGTAGATAACTATTTCAGTCTTCTTCAAAAGATGTGTAGCCCCGATTTAACCGAAAAAATGAGAACCTATACTGCGAGAAACATCTCCGCTTCCGCCGAATGCGTTGGCAAGCTGAGCCAGGCCAGAGATTTTCAAGAGGCTTTTCGAATTCAGACTGAGTTCATGCAGACGCAATTGAATTCGTTTGCTGAACAGGCCAGGTCTCTCGGTGAGGCGTATACAAAAGCAGCGACGGATGCGACTAAGTCCTTTCGTATGTCTCCTTGAATAGCGCGTCACATCGGAGGCAGCCGACCTTGTGTTGCGCCCGCCGCTCCTCGCCCGCCTCAATGTGATTTGAGTTGCGAGAACGTCGCTTCCCGCCTCCGTGGACTGTCGAGGACATTGGTGCCGCCTTCGTCGTGAAGGACAGCGCGGGACAGCAGCTAGCGTATATCTATTTCGAGAATGAGCCTGGGCGGAGATCGGCGGCGAAGCTGCTCGCGAAGGATGAGGCCGAGACGGATTGCGGTGAATATTGCTAAACTGCCGGACCTACTCCGCCAAGGAGAGGTAGGGGGCAACGCCAAATGAAAGTTCGCTTTGCGTCGGGACTTTTCCGACTGTGGGTCGTCCTTAGCGCCCTGTGGCTTGTTGGTGCCGGGGCATACATAAAAGTCTCCTATCAAAATGTGGTGCCGCCTGACTTAGTGCATGGACAACCTGATGATCTCGTACCTGCGTACAAACACTGTTGGGTCAGCGACGGCAAAAAGTTGGATCGCAACGATTTTATTAGTCTCGAAGCGTTGGGGCTAATAGCTAAATGCGAGACAACAGTGGATCGTTGGACGATCTTGAGAACTGGCACAGCTGTTGCACTCGGTATTCCAATCGCCGTTTTCATTATTGGTTGGGGTCTCGTTTGGGCGTTCAGCCCTCCCGGCGCGTAACGCCTAGTGTCTAGCGGCCAAGTTGCTCACCAAAGATGAGGCGCGAAGGATTGCGGCGAACGTTGCGAAGTTGCCGAATCTTGTAACAAAGCTGCTCTAAGCTGCTCGGTACGGGTTCGCAAATCGTCGGCGCGCCCGGAATATCATCCTTTCAGGCGCAGTAGCGTCGGAGGATCCCCCTATCAACAATCCTTCCCACCGTTGCGTCATTTGCAGCCAAAATTCCCGGTCGTTCTTGTTGGAAGACTGCGCGGCAAGGCGTCTACATTGGTTGATTTGTTCTTGGAAAAACTCTGCTTTGTGGAGCATTGCGACAACCAAAAGGCCCCGATCAGGCCCCTCAATAACTAACGTTTGTGCGCTGTTAATTGTTCCCGCTAAATCTTAAAAGAGGCCAACGTGCCACGGGGCGTGGCGGCTTGCGGTGAACATCGCCGAAGCGACATTGCGCTACAAGGCATGCAGGGTCGAGGAATTTCTCACCCACAACGACGTAGTTATACCAATCAGCGCAAAGGTGACGTACTATCGTCACCAGAGCTGACAGTGGCGAACTTTTCGTGGAGATTATTACCTATCAGGATCGCCGCGATGAGAATAATTGCAATAATTGTTATAACTCTATCTGCAATTACTTCAGCTCTATCCTACGATAAAAAATTCATTCATCCGGAATGTACAGAGGAGAATGGAGTTCGGCATTGTGACGTTCCATCCGTAGAAGCTACTCCGACTAATCCAATTAAACCACATGAACAACTAAGTCCTCAAGCTCCTCAAATTAATCGAGACGTCCCAGATTATCCTCAAAGACACACAAAAGATATTCGAAAACTTCAATTTCCTAAGGATTTGCTATTATTGTTCCCATCTGGGCGTTAATGAAAGAGCTATACCTCACTTTTCCAAATAAAATTTGCGCAGGGGGTCCGGGAATTTCACCATTTGCGCGACAAGGCAAATCGTCTATTGCTCCATATACTTTGAGACGAACGCACCAAATTCCTGTTTAGATGCACAAATTGTTTCCTTCTCCTGCAATGTTGGTGTTAGCTCGCAATTACGTAGATACTCCGTTCCCTCCTTTGTTAGCTGAATGTAGCTAGCAAGCACGCGCCGCTCAATCACGTCGTATAGTTCGGTCGCCATTATTGGTTGTCCATTCAGTTCACTCATTTGTTTTATTAAAATGAAGCACTTATTGAGTGCATTGCTGTAGTGGCTCTGATAGTCGCTAGTTCCTGGAGGAGCTCCCCCCTTATATTCCTGAAATGCCGCCTTCGCTTGCTCGGCACAAGTCGCTTGTTCTTGCGCCGATTGTTCATGCGCCATTGTGGCGCTTGCGGCGATGATTATCGCGATACCTGTGGCCACTCGCATAGAAGCCTCCGCAGGACTTCTTAAAGTTTAACGGGGGCCTGGGCCACAAACAAGGGATCGCGAGATTTCTGAAATGAATTTGCGAGGGGCGATCGGCTGCGATCGCAGCCGAAGTTTTTGCCTCGCCCCTGCCTCATCGATCAAACAAATAAAAGAAGCGCAGCTGCGCGATTTAACTTGATTACTGCACAGCGCGAGATCAAATAAAGCGGCGCGACCAGATGTTCGTGCATCGTGGTCGCGCCTAACCCCGCCAACAGAGGAGCAATCTCAATGGCGCAGGCTAACTCATTATCCACTATCGGCATAACAGCGGTAAAGGTCCTAGCTCGGCTAGCGGCCAAGCGCGCAGTTCAACAGCAGCTGCGTGATCAGGGCATTCGCATAACAGCCTATCCGTACGCTGAGCTAGTGCGCCAAGCGCACGAATATCTCTCCGCTCATCCCGAGCTATACGTCGCTGCTCTGGAGCGAGCGAAGCTAATGACGGCCAGAGGCGACTTCGGCAAGAACGTTCAGAAAGAGAATGAGCCAAATTCAATGGGTTCTGCTGTGCAGATCATAGGTGCGAAATGGTCTACGGATATGCAAGGGTAAGCACAGACGGGCAGACATTAGATGCGCAGCAAGCCGAGCTACGCAGCGCAGGCGTAGAGAAGGTCTACAGCGAGAAGATCAGCGGCGCGGTCACTGACAGGCCAGCACTAGCAAAGGCGATAGCTGCGCTTGCTAATGGCGATACGCTGATCGTGACGAAGCTAGATCGGTTGGCGCGATCGACTAGGGATCTGCTCAACACTCTAGCTGCTATAGCTGCAGCTGGAGCTAGCTTCAAATCACTGGGCGATCAATGGGCGGATACGACAACGCCTCACGGGCGATTGATGCTGACTATGTTGGGTGGGTTGGCGGAATTCGAAAGGCACCTAATACTGGCCAGGACAAGTGAGGGCAGAGAACGAGCACAAGCGCGAGGCGTGCAATTCGGTCGTAAGCGAAAGCTCACTATGCATCAACAACAGGAAGCGTTGGCGAGGAGAGCAGCGGGTGAGGCTTTAGTTGACATCGCGCGAACCTACAACGTCAGCCACAGCACAATCTCACGACTGGCGTAATCAGGCCCACCAAGGGGAATGCAATTTCCGGCCGTTCAGTGGGCCCTCGCCATCAATCCCTCTTGCGGCTGAGGATCAATGGCTAACCGCAATTCTATTCTTGCGTAATGAAGTGGGCCAGACGGCATGGTGCAGCACCGTCTGGCCCCTTCACCACAACCGGATCGAACCAAGGAGGAAGATGAAGCATCCGGTCATGGCTAGCTTTATTCTGGCGCGCGGGACAATCGCGGGTAGTTCAGTCGCTAACAAGAGTAATTCTAAAAGATAATACTTTCCTCGCCCACCGAACGCCACAGTTTGATCGGGATAATGACGGCCCCAACCTCACGGGGGTTCGGGGGACGGGGAAGAGATCGGGGCCGAGTTCCCGGAAACGGAGAACCGGCCCCTTTTTAGCGACTTCAACGCAGCGATATTTGATATTTATCAAACAAATTGTTTTCCGAATTTATCGAGCGAATTGTTTTCCTCGGCCGGTCAGCAACCATTTCGTTAGCTGTGGCCTCTATTGCTTTTTGTATTTGTTCATCCACCACACGAGGAAGAGGAAAGCGATCGCAAAGCAAAGGTAGCGGATGTTGAAATTGCTGTCGTCGCCAAAAAGGAATGAAAGGGCCATGATGCAGAGGCCGAGGATTGTGACGGGGAGGTAGATTAGCGGGGACATGGCTAGCGGGATTTGATTTCGCGAAGTGGTGTCATATCGGTGATGTGGGAAAGTACCACTAATCGAAGCTATAGCGGGCCGCTCTCAAGGGGGCGGCCTTTTTCATTTTATTGGGTTGAACATCCTCGTCCCAATACCAAAGCGCCACCTTCTTGCGCTCTTCTTCCAAAGCACGCGCCAAGCCCTCTTCGGCAAGGGCGTAACCCCAGCAAGTTATCGGGAGCTGATCGATCTCGGGGTCGTAGCCGGGGTAGGGTTTATCAGTCATCACGCGCGTCTATAGCTCTGGAAAGGCTTTTTCAAGTCGTTCGCTGAGACCAGGGGTTCGTGCTCAATCGTAGGCGGGAGTAACAGCCCTGACTGTGCGCTGCGTTCCAAGCTCTTTCCAAGCGCTCAGCAAAGCTACCATCCACCGTCACGTTAGCCGTCACACCGAGCTTCGGTACCTCAAACGGTAGCGCTTCGATCGCAGCTCGCATCTGCTGTGGCGTTAGCTGAACCTGACCACGATAAGCCATCTGCAACAACGGCAATCCAATGTTCTCGAGCAACACCTCGGGCTCTTTAATGATCCGCGCATTCAGATCTGGAATGGTCTTAAAGGCCCATGAAGGATGAAGGTGCATGGACGCCAGTCGGGCCAATGACCTTACGGTCGCGCAACCATCCGCGAACGGACGCCACTCCACGCAATTGCATGCAATTATCGTGGCACGTTATCCACGATAAAATGCACGACGCGTAAACCATTGGCGGCCGCCGAGTGGTAGAATGAGCCCAGGGGGACCAGTTTATGCGATCACACCCGGGGCGATGCGTTCAAGCGTTGGAGCGCATCCAGGAAGTGCTAAGGGCGGAGTTTGATGACCTAACGCCGCCTGATTGCGTGTTTGTGCTGTCGCAGTTGCTTTGGGCTTTCCACGAGATCACGGACAGAAGCCTCAAAGGGGCGAAAGAAGAGCTGCGATGAGAGCGGGATAACGTTGAATGAGCTCCGCGCCCAACTCCTGGTTGAGCCATTGAACGAAGCGACTTTAAGTCGGAACTGTCCGGCACGTCGCGACGTTTCCCCTTGCGAGGGGGCATCCCGATTTTCGGAGGTGACGACTATGGACTGGAACCGCATCCAAGGAAATTGGAAACAAGCACAAGGTCAGATCAAGGAGAAGTGGGGTAAGCTTACCGATGACGATCTGACCATGATCAACGGGCGGCGCGAGCAGCTCGAAGGAATCATCCAGCAGCGCTATGGCCTGGCCAAAGACATGGTGCGCAAGGAAGTCGATGCTTGGTTGAAGAGTCAACCGTAGTCTCAATTTACCTGCTAGGAGCGCGAAGCTGAGCGAAGAGCTCACTTCGCGCTCTTTCAGTTCCGAGATTAGTGGAAGATTTAATTGACGAATGTCATAATTTTCACAAAGCCGACGTCATGACGCGGACAATGACCGAAAAGCGGATAGCGACCGGCACCGGATATACGGCTGTAGGGCCGTGTGGTCAGATCGTTCTGCGTAATCGTACGGCGCAACGCAGATGGTGACCCAAACAACTGCCCTCTAAAGCGCCACTCGACCGCCGGTGCGCCTGTGCCAAAACCCTTTAACTTTGAGGGCATCAGGCCTGCAGCGGATCATCGACGTTACGCACCGGCTCATGTAAAAGCTATTTACATGAGCTGGTCCTGAGACGAGAGGAGCAGTGGCCCGCGCGGCTACCATCATGGCAACCTGAAAGAGGCGCTGCTGCGCGCTGCATTGGAATTGATCGCCCAGAAAGGACCGGCGGGCTTCACCTTTGCCGAGGCCGCGCGATGGGCGGGCGTGAGTCCAGCGGCGCCCTATCGCCATTTCCGCGACCGTTATGAACTTCTTGCCAGCGTCGCACTACGTGGGTTCGAGCATTTTGCAATTGTGCTCGAACAGGCGTGGGATGATGGCCGCCTGCAGCCATTCGCCGCGCTTGATCGACTAGGCAAGGCCTACCTTGAATTTGCGCGAACCGAACCCGCCTATTACTCCGCGATGTTCGAGGCCGGAATTCCGCTCGCGACTAGTCCCGAATTACGAGAAGCCGGGGAGAGAGCATTTGCCATTCTGCGTGGCGCTTCTGAGAGGCTGTGTGCGCAAATGCCGCCACAGTCTCGGCCCTGGTCGCGCTGCATATTTGGGCCATGTCACACGGCATTGCCTCGCTGTTTGGTCGAGGAGACGCGGCACGGCGCACATTGCCGATGTCGCCTGAAGAGCTCCTTGAGGCGCAAGTGCTGGTCTACCTGCGCGGCCTCGGACTAACATCTCCCCCCTCTTGACAGTCAGAGGATGCGATGTAAATGTTATTTACATTCACAGTGAGGTCCCGCCATGCCTATCGCAGCAAGGATCGATGAGTTCGGAAAACCAGCCTGGATCGCGCTGATGATCTTCGGCTTTTGGGCCTGGTGGCCCTTGGGCCTCGCCATCCTCGCTTTCACAATCGGGAGTGGACGAATGGGTTGCTGGAATCACAACGGCATGAACCGTTGGCAGGACAAGATGGACCGCGTGCGCTCCAAGGTCGATTGGTGGGGAACTACTCCTCCCTCAAGCGGCAATCGCGCTTTCGATGATTATCGCGCCGATACGCTGCGTAGGCTCGAGGAAGAGCAGCGCGAGTTTAAGGAGTTCCTGCAGCGATTGCGTTTTGCCAAAGACAGGGCCGAGTTCGACCAGTTCATGGCAGAGCGCCGCAACCGCCCCGCGGGCGACGCTTCACAACCGCAATCCCAGCCGTAACGAAAAAGTCGTCCTCAAAAGCGGGATGATGACCCAAGAAATGACCCAAGAAACATCATCCCGCTCTAGGTGAAAACATCGCTGTCCCGGTGCCGTTCATCGCGTGAAGATAGACGACGCCAAAAGCATTTGCGCACACTGGGATTTTGTAACAGGCGTGCTGCTGCCGGAAACCTTGCGCCTATGCCGCAAGGTCCCTCAACGCTGCTTCACGCAAGCGCTCACGATTACGTTCACCCTCGGCTGCAGATTTTAGGATGCGTTCGGCGAGTGTGGTTTTGCGCATTGTGGCTTGCAGCTTTGGCGGAAGATAGTCCCACGCCTCGTCTAGGGCTACCTTCAGAAGAGCGATAGTTTGGGCGTCGAAATGGGCAGCCGCTTTTGCCATCGGTCACCTCTCGCGGGGTTAATGCTGGGCAAGAACGGTAATTATTGAGGATGACCGTCATCTGACGGGCGGGTGAGTCCAGTCGATTATCAGCCATGCGATTTCGAAGAATTGCAAAATCAGCTCCGATGCACACGCCAGACATCGCTTGCGCTGTCACATTCGTCGCAGGAAGCACCTCAGCATTCCACACGCTGCTCTGGCCACAGCCGACGACGGGGTGATCGAGTAAGCTGGCTTTTCGATAGCGGATTTGTTGCTGCACCTGCTCACTTGCGGTTTTGGCACAAAGCGGACATGGGTAGAGGATCGCATTGCGTGGCTTTTACTCGCCGCCTCAGGAACCTCAGACTTTTGTGGTCGATCAAAACAATTTTTTGTCCCAAAAACGCAAAATTTGGTCGATTGGCATCGGTATCTTTAATCCGGGCGCCTTACCTGATCAGATCGCATATTAAGTGCGTGCCATGGATAGTAACGAGAGTGACGTCGCTGAAGCAGACGCGCGTATTCTGACGTTTGATATTCCAGATGACGCGGTCGAACGCGCTGCTAATGCCGCGCCGCTCATGACCTTGGCACCTTGCACTTTCCATTGGCACGATTGCACCTGGCCTCAATAGCAAAACTTGAGGCCCACATTCCGTCATGGTGCCGCACCAAGGTACGCGGAAATTCTTGATTCAGATCAAGGTTCCTCTCATCGGCAAACTTAGTCTGCACGATACGGCCTGACGGCTGAGAGCGTTTTATGACCTTGGGTACGCGTGCATTCGCGGTCGTGCTTGTGATAATGGCGGGTTTTGCGACCTGCGGACCGACTTCGGCCCAATTTTACCCCGGCGATCGGTCGTCGGGCAGCTGGGGTCGGTCGGGTGGTTGGAGCTGGGACAATCGTCCATCGGGCGGCTGGGGCGATCGCTACCGCTCGGATCGCTACTATCGGCGATCGCCCCACCGCGATTTTCTCTCCCCGTTCTCTGGCGAGCGCCATAATCGTCCAGCGCCAACCGTCGATTACTCGAAGGCGCCGCTGCCGCGCAAATTGGAAACGCCGGCGACTAGCACGGTGGTAGTCGTCGGCGATTCAATGGCGGATTGGCTGGGCCATGGACTAGATGAAAAATACGCCGACCAGCCAGAAATCGGCGTCGAGCGTAAAATCCGCGCTAGCTCCGGACTAGTTCGTTACGATGCGAAGAACGAGGCGCTGGATTGGCCGGAGGCAGCCAAGGAGGCGTTGTCGAACGAAAAACCGAACGCCATCGTGGTCATGCTGGGACTGAACGACCGGTTACCGCTACGCGAGAAAGCTCCGGCCCAGCCACAGCGAAATGGTGAACCTGCCCAGGGAGCAAATCAGTCGGCGGGCCAAGCTTCGCAAGATAAAGCCGCCGCGCCAGCGGAGGCGAAGACCCCGTCGCAGGCCGCGTCGCAGCAGCCGGTGCCGAGCGGTCCCTATGATTTCCACACCGACGAATGGGCGACACTCTACGCCAAGCGCATCGACGCCATGATTGCGGCGCTCAAGAGCAAGGGGGTGCCGGTTATTTGGGTAGGGTTGCCGGCAATTCGTGGCACCAAAGCGACCAGCGACATGAGTTATCTTGACGAGCTTTATCGCGAGCGCGCCGAGAGAGCGGGAATTATTTACGTCGACATTTGGGACGGCTTTGTCGATGAAGATGGCGACTATGCAGTGCAGGGTCCGGATTTCGAGGGTCAAACCCGACGACTGCGCACTGCCGACGGCATCTATTTCACCAAGGCCGGGGCGGTAAAAATCGCAAGCTATGTTGACCGCGAACTCCGACGGGTGATGTCGAGCTATGTCGCGCCAGTGGCGCTGCCCGGTCCTGAACCGACACCGAAATCCGGGACGGCCAGCGCGAGGCCCGATGTCGGTCCAGTACTGCCGTTAACTGCAAGCGGCGGCGACCACGACAGCGAACTCCTCGGGGGGAAAGACCACTCAACGCGGACGACGTCCGACTCGATCGCGGCGAAAGTCTTGAGCCGCGGTGAAACTTTGGCGGCGCCGGCTGGCCGCGCCGATGATTTTTCATGGCCGCGTCCC
>Ga0310917_10000215_pt1 | contig 24852 bp, 31 predicted proteins | sample GREbulkMGLF178_FD_203531 | JGI IMG/M metagenome (GOLD analysis project Ga0310917, IMG submission 203531) | Lab enrichment of tropical soil microbial communities from Luquillo Experimental Forest, Puerto Rico - GRE.bulkMG.LF178 | ecosystem: Environmental > Terrestrial > Soil > Tropical forest >... | reverse complement strand
GACAAAGGTACGACGTCGGCCCATTGACGACGTATCTGTGGTATTCAGAATGTCGCGTGGTAATCCTTCTCGGTTTTCCCTCCAGGCTTGTAGGCCGACCACTCCTTGCTTAGGGCTTCACACCAGCTTTGCGAAGGATCGTCATCATCGGACACCAGTTTGTGAAGGCCGACTGGAACAGGTTCAAACCCACGAAGGCAGTGAACAAATACCAATACGGACTCACCCAATACCCTAAGGCCAGAGAGGCCGTGACAAAGGCTCCGGCGATCAGTCTGAGGTAGCGATCCACAGTCATGACTTGTCCTCCCATAAGAAAATCAAGATTCCGCATGTACAATCTCGTTCTCAACCTGCGGTGAAGTCGTAGTGCCGTTGCGCTGGCTCAGGTAGTAGAAAACGGGAACGGTCATGCGGGAAAGAACGGTCGAAGCTACTTCACCAGCCATCAGCGAAATGGCCAAGCCCTGAAAAATCGGGTCGAACAGGATTACGCTGGCTCCAACAACCACCGCGGCTGCGGTCAGCAACATTGGCCGGAATCGCACGGCCCCGGCATCCACAACGGCTTCCACGAGCGACAGGCCGTGCGAGCGGCGCAGCTCGATGAAATCAACGAGAATGATCGAGTTTCGAACGATGATGCCGGCACCGGCGATGAAGCCGATCATGGAGGTGGCCGTGAAGAATGCGCCCATCAACGCATGCGCAGGCAAAATCCCAACCAACGTCAGAGGGATCGGCGCCATAATGACCAGGGGCGTTTTGAAAGACTTGAACCATCCAACCACGAGTACGTAAATGAGGACAAGGACCGCGGCAAAGGCCAACCCGAGATCTCGAAACACCTCGACGGTGATGTGCCACTCACCGTCCCATTTCATGGAGTAGCGTTCCGTGTCTTCCGGCATCCCCGTGCCGGTGTATTGCCTAACCTTGTAGCCATCAGGCAGTTGGATTTTGTTGATTGCGTCGCTCATTTGGAAGATGGCGTAAACCGGACTTTCCACAACGCCCGCTACGTCTCCCGTGACATAGACGACGGGACGCAGATTCTTGCCGTAAACGCTTGTATCAATCGTGGTCTTCTGCACGTTGGTGATTTCGTGCAGCGAAACTTGCCGCCCTGAAGGTCCAGGCAGTTTCACGTCTTGAAGACTCTCGATGCTGGAGCGGTCGCTTCGCGACAGCCGCACTTCCATTGGAATGTATTCGCGGGAAGACGGATCATGCAGCAGCCCGGCCGATGCGCCAGTCAATCCGATCTGCACGGTGCGTGTGACTTCCCGCGCGGACACCCCTTGCAGAGCGGCCTTGTCGAGGTCCACTTTCATGTCATATTTGGTTTGCGGATCTTCGACGTACCAATCCACGTCCACGACGCCCGGCGTTTCCTGGAACACTTTCTTGATTTTTGCGGCCAACTCAGTCTGTCCCTTGTAATCCGGGCCATAGACTTCCGCTACCAAAGTTTCCAAAACGGGCGGACCCGGCGGAACCTCCGCAACCTTGATGCGTGCGCCGAAAGGTGCCGCAATTTTGTCGAGTTCGGGTCGCAGCTTGCGGGCGATGTCATGGCTCTGCGCCTTGCGCTCGTGACGCGAGAGGAGATTTACCTGGATGTCGGCCTGGTTGGGTTGCCGGCGCAAGAAATAATGCCGGACGAGGCCATTGAAATTGTAGGGACCCGAGGTGCCAGAATAGATTTGGTAGTTGATGACCTCTGGCTGTTGACCCAAGAAACCTCCCAACGCTTGCGCGACGCGCGTCGTTTGTTCGAGCGGCGTTCCGTCCGGCATGTCGATAATCACCTGGAACTCGCTCTTGTTGTCGAATGGCAGCATCTTCACCTGTACCCATTTGAAGGGAACGAATGCTATGGCAGCCAGCAACAGAACGACAACAGCACCGAGAAACATCCACCGCCGCGCGGGCTTCTGGATCAGGGGATTCATTAGGCGGCGATAGAAGCGTGTGGTCCAGCCTTCCGTTTCCTGGCCGTACGCCGGCCGACCGGCGTAGTGCCGCAACAACCGCAAGGCCGCCCAGGGCGATACTACAAAAGCCACAATCAGGGAAAACACCATGGCCGCAGAAGCACCTACAGGAATCGGCCGCATGTACGGGCCCATCAAGCCGCGCACAAAAGCCATCGGAAGAATGGCTGCAATCACCGTGAGAGTAGCCAGTATGGTCGGATTCCCGACTTCGTCTACCGCTTCCACGGCGACGACAGCCAAAGGGCGGCCGTGGTTTTCCGGAAGGCGGAAATGGCGGACGATATTCTCCACGACCACGATGGCATCATCGACGAGGATGCCGATGGAGAAAATCAGCGCGAAAAGCGTGACGCGATTGAGCGTATAGCCATAGAAATAGAAGATGGCGAGCGTCAGCGCGAGAGTTACAGGAATGGCGAGCAGCACGACGCCCGATTCGCGCCAGCCCAGAGCCAGAGCGATGAGCAGCGTCACGGACAGTGTAGCGATGAACAGGTGCTTGAGCAGTTCGTCCGATTTGTCCTTGGCGGTCTCGCCGTAATTCCGTGTGACGCTGATGTTCAAGTCCTTCGGCAGCGTATTCTCGCGCAAGGAGTCCATCTTGCGCAGGACGCTCTCCGCGATCAGCGTGGCGTTTGCGCCTTTGCGCTTTGCCAGAGTGATCGTCACAGCCGGGCATTCCGGATTCGCCATGCTCCCCGTGGTTCCCTTCGCGTTCGCGAAGAGAACATAGCTTTCGGGTTCTGCGGGGCCGTCCTCGATTTTCGCAACTACGTCTCGCAGGTACACGGGCCGTCCCGAGTGAACTCCCACGACGACCTGCCGCAGCTCTTCCGGTCGCATAAAGAAATTTCCCGCTTCGACCCGGAATTCCTGATTGTTTCGCGCAAAGCTCCCTGCTTGCGCACGCTCGTTCGCGGCCCCAAGCTGAGCGACCACGGAGTCCGGCGTCAGTCCATAAGCGGCAAGGCGCTGCGTGTCCAAGATGACCCGCACCTTCCGGCTCTGCCCTCCGACAATGGTCGTCTCGGAAACATCATCCGATTGCTTTAGGGCGTGTTCCAGTTCTCCGGCAACTCTTCGCAGTCCGTAAGCGTCGTAGTTCTTGCCCCAGAGAGTCAGGGCAAGAATCGGCACGTCATCGATGGAACGAGCCTTGATGATCGGCTGCGAAACGCCTTGCGGAATACGGTCAAAGTTGGAATAAAGCTTGTTGTAGGTCTTGACGATGGCGTCTTCTTCCTTGGTTCCGACATAAAAGCGCACAATCACCAAGCTCAATCCAGGGTGGCTGATCGAGTAGATGTATTCGACACCGGGCACCTCGCGCAACAATTTCTCTATCGGTACCGTAGCGCGCTGTGCTACTTCCTCCGGTGAGGCTCCCGGCATTTGCACGAAAACGTCCAGCATGGGGACCACGATTTGCGGTTCTTCCTCGCGAGGCGTTTCCAGGATACTGAGGCCGCCCAACAGCAGAGCTGCAGTGATAGCCAGCGGCGTCAGCTTCGATTGAATGAAAATGTGCGCAATGCGGCCAGCCGTCCGCAGTACATAAGTCGCAGATCCCGGCTTGGAAGAAGAATCCTTCATGGCCGTGCGTTGATTCGTTTGCCGCCCAATTCGCGATTACCCGGGGCGGCAACCACCTTCTCTCCTCCTTCGAGTCCTGAAAGCACTTCGACTTGCTGTCCGGCGGTTCGCCCCAGAGTGACGTAATGCATGCCAGCGATTTCCTCCGCGTCGAGGACGTAGACTCCCCGCAGTTGGCCGCGCTCGACGACGGCGGCGCGCGGAATGAGAAGGGCGGACCGCTCTCCACGTGCAAACTTCGCGCGGCCAAACAAACCTGAGTGTAGGTCGGCTACTTTCGGAAGCTCTATCTTCACAAGAAAGCTTCGGCTGCCCGGATCCGCTGTGGGAACAATTTGTACGACCTTGCCGGTGCTCTCCTTGCTTCCCAGAGAGTCGATGTTTACGGTAGCGGATTGCCCAAGATGTACCAAGTGAACGTTGCTTTCATCCACGGCGACATCCAGCCGGTAGTTTCGCGTGTCTTCGAGAGTGAGGATCGGCATGCCGGGCGAAGCCAGCGTTCCGGGATCTGCTTTCCTTTCCGTCACCACGGATGCGAATGGTGCTCGAATTCGCGAGTACTCAAGGGTAGTGCGAGCCTGTGTCAAAGCAGCATTTGCTTGCGCAAGGGCGGCTCGGGCCATGTCCCGCCGCGCTTCTGCTGCTTGCGCACGCGCCTTGATTTCGTCGAACTCTTGCGGGCTAACGGATTTCTTCTCGTAGAGTTGCTGGTAGCGCTCGAGCGTCGTTTGCGCGAGCGCGAACCCCGATTCCGCTGCGGACACATCCTTTTGCGCGGCAAGCTCGGCTGCAGTCGCTTGCTCCACGGCCGCTCGCAACTGCGCATCGTCAATCAACACCAACACTTGGCCGCTCTCGACGCGTTCCCCTTCGCGCGCTTGGATGGCAACGATGCTTCCCATGATTTGACTGGAGAGCTGACTGGTTTGCGCGGCGCGCACTGTGCCCACCGCCTCCAGCCAGTCGGGAACAGTGGTCTTCTGCGCCACGAATAACTGCACATTGTTCACCGTTTCCGGTGCCGCTGCTTCGATGCGCCGCTCGTTCGAGCAACCGCTTAGACTGCCCGCCGCCAAGACGATCGCGAGCCAAGTGTTGGAAAAAACAGGTTTTTCAGGTTTCATGGCATCACCACAGGAGATTGCGCATTTAAAGTTCCAGTTGCGAGTTCCAGATTCGCGTAGCTCGTGTGATAGCGGTAGACCGTTTGCCAGTAATCCGCTTGGCTTCGGCTTGCCGCTTCCTCCGCGCTCAGCAAATCGGTGATCGTTGAAACGCCTGACTCGTAGCGGTTTTGCGTGATGCGCAGGCTTTCTTGCGCTTCGGCAATCGCCGTCTTTGCCACCTCGACCTGCTGGCGGGCAGTGTCCAAGTCGTAGTAGGCACGGCGCACTTCGAGCCGGATTGCATCACGCGCGGCATCCTTCAAGGCAGCAACTTTCTCCTGCATTGCTCGCTCGCGTTGCAGCCTTGCCCTTCGGGCTCCGCCTTGAAACAAATCCAGCTGCACCTCGATTCCTGCGATCCAATTGTTCCCGCCGCCTCCGGAAACAAAAGTCGGATTGTCAGCCTCCCAATTCGCAAACGCATTCACGCGCGGACCGAAAGACGCTTTGGCGATCGCTACGTTTTGCTCTTGCGCTGCCTCCTCTGAGCGGATGCGTTTCAAATCGGAACGCGCTTCCATGGCTTGCTTTTCCAGTTCTTCCAGCGGTTTCTCCGGAAGCACTCGTTCTGCAAGCCCTTCGACAAGCTCAATTTCTTTTCCCGCGAAGATCCCCAAGGCCCGGTCGAGCTCTGCCCGTGACAACGACAAACTGTTTTGCGCGCGGATCAGTTCCTGTTTTCTCACCGCCATTCGCACCTGGGCATTCAGCAAGTCCGATTGCACTGCTACGCCGCTTTCAACCCGCGTCTTGCTGCGCTCCAGGATCGCCTGTGCAGTCTTCATGGCTTGTTCCGCGACCTCCAAGTCCTTCTTTGCAAGAAGCACGCCGTCATACGCATTGACCACGCCGAACACAATCTCCTGGTCCGCTCGCTCGAGTTGATGTGCGGCTGCTTCCTTCCCAAGTTCGGCACGATCGACGCCCCGCCAGCTTGCGAACGAATCAAACAGATTCCACGTTCCGCCAAAGCGCGTGCTGTAGTTATTGAGTGGTGTCGGAGTGTTCAGGAGATTCAGCGCAAAATCCGCAGTCGTGAACCGCTGTTGTCGCAGCTTGCTCCCGAAGGCATGGACCGGGTCATTTCCTCGCGTGGCTGTCTCGAAAAACGTCACATGGGGAAGCAGGAAGGAGCGTGCTTCGCGTACATTGGCGGCAGCGGCTTTCGTTTCCGCCAACGCTGCCTTGCGCTGGGGATTTTTCTCTAGCGCGATCGCTATCGCCTGCTGAAGTGTTAGCGGTGACGCATGCTGGGCTTCTTGGGCGGGGACCACGGCAGGGACGCACAAAGCCAGGACCGTAGCTATTGCTGCGCCAGCTAGGCATCGAAAAATGGGTGGGAAGGTCATTGTTTTATGCTTGATTCCTAGTGGGCTTTGGGGCTTCTTGATCATTGCGCTTCGAGCTTACGAAGAAGGAAAACGTCAAGAGGCGCGGGCAGAGTGTCCGCAAGTTCGCCACGCGGAACAGCCAACACGACGACGTCTTGTCGCTTGGCATATTTCCCAAGCCGCCAAGCTAAACTCCGGCCGGCTTCGGCGCGATCTGCAAATGTCATGAAAGCAACTCCCCAAACTCTTCGTCGGCACCGCTCGCCCGTCATGTGCTGCCGCTAGTCGCGCTGAATGGATTCGAGGTATACGCATAAGTTCCTGATCCGCTGCCGGACTGCCGCTTCGTTGTAGTGTTCCTCATACTGGAAGATCGGTCCCCATACGGGCATCTCGGAAGAGCCATGTGCGGAGAAGCCGAAACCGAAGCGGAGAACGTTCGTCACGTATTCCTCCGGGAACATTCCTCCATGCCGCTTCGCGAGAGTGGTGAGGTCCGGCGGAGGCTTTCGCAAAGAGCGGGCGACAGGTCCATGACCTTTGCCGTCCGAGCCGTGGCAGGCCGCGCAGTAGTGTTTGTGAATCTGTCTGTCGAGCGGGACATAGACGGCCGGTAGCTCGGATTCCTGGATGCCGCACGAGCGGTCGTACGAACGATTCCTGCGACAAAGGAAGAAAAGAGAAACAGCAACGACAGCGATTCGAACGCTCATAGGACTTCCTTTCGAGAGGCCCGAAGTCCTTTTATCGAATACCACCGCTGGCCGAGGACGGATGTGCGCGGGGTCACACGCGTGCATGAGGAAGATCACAGCCAGCCAGACGCAACACGATTTACAAGATCGTTGACAGGAACGTGACTGGGAAGTTGGCTGGGAATCGCCAGGAGATGGCCATGGCAGGAAAACGGCTCTTGTTCAAATCGGAGGCGCGGGGAAAAGCGCTGAGCGGCGCGACGGCTTTGGCGGACGCCGTTTGTATCACCTTGGGTCCGAAGTCGAAATGCAGCTCACAGGAGTGCTGACTCTGCGGCGTGCCCTGGAAGCGCCTGCGCGCCAAATCGCGGGAAACTCCGCAGTGGATGGCGGCGTGGTAGTGGATCGCATGAGGGTGGGAGAAGGAAATTACGGATTCGGCGCTTCGCGTTGCGAGTACGTGAACCTCGTGGAGGCAGGAATTATCGATCCAACGAAAGTGGTCCGCGTCGCGCTCGAAAACGCTGTTTCAGTGGCAAGTGTGTTGCTGCTGGCCGAGGCCACACTTACGGAACTGCCCGAGGAGAAGAAGCCCACCGCGGCGCACGAATCCTTTGAATGATAGGCGTGGGATTGCGGTTTCGACGTAAGGGAGGGTACGAACATGAAAATCCTGGTTGCGCTGGACGCGGGCCCGCAGTGTGGGGATATCGTAGCGGAGATCGCAAGTCGTCCTTGGCCCGCTGGCTCCTCGTTCCTGCTGCTGCATGTGCTTGATCCGTTTCCTTTTGCGAAAGCGCCCATCTCACTCGAGAGGGCGAAGATCGAAACCAGGTCACATCTGAAAAACGCAGGCAAGAGGCTCTGCGCTGGAGGCTGGGCCGTGGAAGAAGGCGTGGTTCTGGGCCGCGCGCGGCAGAGAATTGTGAAGATTGCCGGATCCTGGAATGCAGACTTGGTTGTGGTCGGCTCCAATGAAGCGGGCGCTTTGACGCGTCTCCTGCTCGGCAGTACGGCGCGGGTCGTTCTGCGCCACGCACCGTGTTCCGTGGAAATTGTTCGTCCTCGCCTGAACGAAGTGGGCCCGGTTCGCGGTCAGGGCATGAATATTCTCGTGGCCACTGACGGGTCGGAATATTCCGAGGTTGCATTGCAATCTTTGGCGCATCGCCCGTGGCCGGAGGGCAGCAAGTTCCGAGTGATCTCGATTCCCGAGCCGTTCATGGAATTCGGTGAGTTTCCGTACTTTGAAATGAAAGAAATCGAGAAGCTGAATGCGGCGGCGATCAAAGATGCAAAGCATCACGCGGAATCCGGTGCGGAGATTCTTCGTAAGAAGGGTTTGGATGTAGAGACCGACACTCCACTGCCACACGGCAGCGACGCGCGAGAAATTGTGAAGGAAGCGGAGCGGTGGGACGCGCGGATGATTGTTCTCGGTTCTCACGGCCGGCGAGGATTCGACCGCTGGACGCTCGGAAGCGTCTCGGAACATGTGGCGCTCCACGCGCCATGCTCGGTCGAAGTGATTCGTGGGTCACTGCCCGCGAAAGGAGACCCTAAGAAGAGTCGAGGAAAGGAGTAATGTCATGAGAGTTTTGGAGATAATGATGGGAACACCGTATTTCTGCCATCCCGAGAGCAATCTAGGTGAAGCGGCCGAACTGATGTGGAAGGGGAACTGCGGATTCTTGCCCGTGGTTGGGAGCGAGGGGAACGTCGTGGGCGTCGTCACAGACAGAGACATCTGCATCGCCCTGGGAACGCGAGGGCGTCCGTCGGGAGAAGTGGAGGTAGCCGAGGTGATGTCGAAAAAGGTGTATTCCTGCGCACCTGAGGATGACGTGCGCGCGGCGCTCGGTACGATGCGCGATAGACGCGTGCGCCGCCTCCCAGTAATTGCCAAGGAAGGGAAGTTGGTCGGTGTGATTTCCTTGGACGACGTGCTGCTGCGGGCCGAAACGGCAAGTGTCGGGAAAGCTGGCGGCGTCTCCGCCGAAGAGATCGTGACCGCTTTTCGCGCCATCAACGCACATCAGTTGCCCGCGGTCGTGGCGAAACAGGCCGTAGCCTGACTGGCGTCGAATGCGCATGCAGGCTGGGGCCGGGAGACATTCGTTGAAACCCAACCCAGAATCGCGAATCCGTGTAAGCGCTGATGCTCAACCGCTTTGGCAGCTCGACTTCGCCGAAATTACCGGACGCAACCTCGAGTCGCGAGGTCGAAAAGAAGTGAACCGCTTGCTCGCGGCTGGCTGGCGATTGCTGCACGTGTATACCCTTCGTTATGAGGAGAAGGGCGTCTGGCGGGAACGCCCGATGGCCATTCTCGGCAGACTGCGAAACGGTTCGCGTGAGGAGGGCAAGAGCGAGTCGCTTGATATTGCCCGAAAATCTCCACAGGAGGCTCCGGTGTTATTTCCCGTTCGGTCCACGGGCCTGGGTAGCGCCACTCACGTACGCGAGTGACGTGCGTCACTGTCTGTCAATCGACGATTTGGGATGCTCAGTGTGCAGCGCAGAACGGATTGTCGGGTGAGCCCGCGAGACCCGCGTTGACTCTAATATCGCGAGGTAGAGGAACATGGGAGAAACTGCAGCAGTAAAAAGGGCCGAGGAGCTTACCAAGGTAGTGAAGTACACATCTCTTTTCGATCAGATGGATAAGACGTTCAGCGCTCTAGCCCGCCGGGCTTACGAAATCTTCGAACGAAACGGCCGCGTGTTCGGGCGGGACCTCGAAAACTGGTTCCAAGCGGAACGCGAGCTCCTGCACCCGGTGGCCTTGAACATCACGGAGACCGATGAAGCGTTCACGGTAAAGGCCGAGGTGCCGGGATTCACAGAGAAGGAGATCGAAGTCGGGGTGGAACAAGGCCGCGTGACGATCTGCGGACAGCGCGAATCCTCGAAGGAGGAAAAGAAGGGAAAGACGGTTTGTGCCGAGAGTCGCTCGGGCGAAATCCTGAGGGTCGTGAAGTTGCCTTCAGAAATTGAAAGGGACAGAGTGACCGCGACTCTAAAGAACGGAGTCTTGGAACTCACCCTGCCGAAGGTGGCCAAGGCGCAGCCTATGCGCATTCGCCCGAAGGCCGCCTGAACCCTCAACTGGAGCGGTAACCAGGAGGAGTCGATCCCCGGCTAGCGCCCTCTCCCCCGCGCGGCGGTCGAGAAAGGACAATCCATGGTACTTCGTGATCGCATTGCGTATCTTCGTGCGGAACACGCTAAGCTTCTCGAATCGGCGGAGAAAGTCTCCGGAACGCTAGCGCTCGCTTACAGTACGAATTTTCCGGAGCGACAAGAAAGTTTGGCCGGGTTACGCGGGTTCGACCACGCCTTCGACGGAATCGCGGAGCATTGCCACGCGGAGGATCGCATCGTCGAATCGGTCTATCACCAGTATTTGAGGGAACCGGAACGCGCTCAGAGCCGCGCCGAGCATCAGGAAATTCTTCGAAGGCTCGGGGAATTTCGCGGAGAGCTACGATTTGCGACCGCGGACCACACCGCCTCTCTCGTCGGTCCTGGAATGGAGCTGGTGCGTGTTCTACGAACGCACGTTGCAGATGAGGAGGAGTGGCTGGATCGAATTGCGAAATCAGAAACGTCAGGGAAGCTCGTCACAACACACAAGCGGTCGCACACGGCGGTGAGAAAGGGGCGACCGACGCACAGACGAGATGCCAGGACTCGACGTGAAGAGCTCCACATGCCGTACACGATGGAGCCGCATCCCGAACTCTGAGGCGATTGTAGGCAGAATCCGAAGCACCGTGATGATCTACGAAGTACACTACAACAAAGGGCAAGTGCTGGACCGATGATTAGGCAGATGACAGAGCCGACTCTGGGGCCTCGATTCGCCTTGAAATGCGAACCTCGAAGATTGGAGGATACCAATGCTAAGCCATGGCGCAAGTACGCAAAACGAGGAGTCGATTGATCGGCAGAAACTCGGACGCCTCTTGCTCGACCGCTGGCGAAAAGATTTAACGGAAATTGACATTCGGCTGAAGTACCCGAAAGTGATTGATCTGCTGCCTGATTCGGCGAGCGGCGAGCCGGTTAATGGAGACGGTGCCGTAAAGCGGTTCTGTGGCCAGATCATTTACTTCACAGATAAAGCTGTAACGGTACGCCGTCCCTGCGGAACGATTCTCGTTCTCGAAAATGACGAAATCTTGCAGCTATCAGATGGACGAGATCGCGTGGAGCTCTGAGCGACGCTTGTCGAGAAGTCGTTAAGCTGGGTATTGTGTTGGAGTGAGATTAGTGCGTTCAAGAGCGCTGCCGTCTATTTTAGCGATTGCGTTTGAAAGACTGGAGCTCGGTTTCTATTCAGCTAGTATCTGTGCGAGCTTGACTAACCTTAGGTCCGGCGATTTCTTTTTGCCAGCGACCGAAGCAAGCGGCGTAGCCGCGACTTCATCTCGAATCAGGCCAATGAGGTCACCGTGCTTTCCAGCCGCAATATGTTCGATCGCAGCAGCGCCGAATCGCGTACCCAGAAGCCGATCGAAAGCGCCTGGTGTGCCGCCTCGCTGGACGTGCCCAAGTTTGGTGACTCGTAGTTCAAAACCGATACGGTCGCGGTGTTCCTTGAAATGCCTTGCAAGTGCATCGGCGTTGAGTTTGGCCCCTTCAGCTACCACGACGATCGCGTGTGACTTACCTCGCATGTAAGCCGCGCATAGATCACGAGCCAAAGTGTCAGGATCGGTTTCCGCTTCTGGTAGAACGATGCACTCCGCTCCGCCGGCGATGCCTGACATGAGCGTCAGATATCCGCAATCGCGCCCCATGACCTCGACAAGGAATGCACGCTCATGCGATGCCGCGGTGGTTTTCAGCCTGTCGATCGCTTCCAAAGCGACATTCAGCGCAGTATCAACGCCGATCGTAATTTCAGATCCGACGAGGTCGTTGTCGATTGTCGAAGCAATTCCAACGACCGGGAAGCCCTTTTGGGAAAGTGCGTACGACCCCGCCTGGGAGCCATCTCCGCCGATAACAATCAGCGCGTCCAAAGCATGCTCGCGGAGAATCCGTACGGCCTGTAGTTGCGCCGGCTCGGTTTTGAATTCTTCGCAGCGCCTGCTGCCGAGAAAAGTGCCTCCGCGTTGAATAATGTTGCTGACGTCGCGAGAGCGTAGCGGAACAAGGTTTCCTTCCAAAAGACCCATATAGCCATGACGTATTCCGAACATCTCCCAGGATTTGGCGATCCCGCTGCGAACGGCCGCGCGGACCGCTGCGTTCATACCTGGCGCGTCGCCGCCACTTGTCAATACGGCAATCCGCATATTCAGTCCCCCGCCCGCCAGAGCATGCCGCCAGTCGCCAATGCCAGGGCAACAACGACCAAGGCGAGCCACTGAAACCGCCTCGAGTGAAGGAGACTCACAGGTGGCGGGACTGAGACGACGCTTGGCTCAGGCGCTGGACGCTTGATCGGTTTGGGTAGAGTGGCCATGGATTCCTGCTTCGATTCTGAGGGCGGCCCAAGTTCGGGGCCGTGACGCGAGCCACCTGGAGCCGTGATGCGGATCACTGCAAAACTGCAGGAGAGAAGCTATATGTGAGCCATCGAAGGATGGTAGCGGGAACGGGAAAGGCCCCGAAGGCTGAGGGCTCCTCCGCTGACTCCCCACGCGGGGGGTGGACTGAACCTGCGGACCGTCCTTCGGTCCGCGAGGCAGCGGTTCGGCGCGAAGCTTGTGAAAGGAGCGCCCGGGAGTTTCGACGCACCGGCCCGCAGGGTCGGAAGCACTTCAACGCTGGCCGCTGCCTCTTACTCGGCAGAGAACTACCAAAGGTCGTGCGCCCATCGCGCGCAAACGCAACGCGTCGGTAGGTTGCCGAACAGAACCTAAGAAACGAGCTTTGCGTCTGTTCGATGGTCGGCATAATGAACTACACGGTCGTAGGCATCTCGAATAAGGTCGTTCAGAGGCAAGACGGTCCCGTTGACGCGCTGTTCTTCCAATAGATCGAGATCCAGGTCAGTAATCACCATCTGTTCCTGATTCACGGTGCCTTCTGCGGCAATGCCATCTCTCGCAAAAAAGTAGTCTGACGGGGTGAGGATTGCTGCCTGCCCGTAATGCGTGGCCATACAAGGAACCTCTTGCAGATTTCCAACTGTTCCAGCCATAGCCAAATAGACCTGGTTCTCGCTGGCACGCGCTTGCGCACAATAGCGGACTCGGCAGAAACCTTCTCGTTCATCGGTGCAGGAAGGGACGAAGTGATTTGCGCGCCGGCTTCCGCGAGCACACGCGCCCGCGTGCCATCTGGTACGGTCCCTTTTCAGTTTGCGTCAGGTGAACCTTTTTTTTTGACGAAATACCCTTCCGTTCGGGGTGAAAAGGTGGGCGGCGTTGAAGAGCTCTCCCCGCTCAATCACCGGATGAGTGCCGGCGATGATGTACAGGCCGCTTACCTTTGCCAGACGTTTGAATAGGTTTTCGTACTCCGGAGCGAGCTGCGCGAGGCGCCGTACTGCGCGTGCTGGTGCAGGCTCGCGCAGGTGACTGAGTAATTGCATCGAGCAATACTCGGGAAACAACGCAAACTGACAGCGATACTCGTGGGCGCTACGCACAAAGAACTCGACCTGTGTGGCAAATTCCTCGAAGCCTCGAATGGGACGAAGCAGATACTGAAAAGCCGCGATTCTCACGCGGGATGCAAGAATGTGCTCCGGCGCTCCAGAGCCATCGGGCACTTCCATTTCTGCAGCCTGCTCGGTTTCTTCGAGATTTACGGTCACGGTGTACTCGGGATTCAGCCATTCGAAGCAGCGTCGCGAAGCCGCGGGAGTCGGGGTCGTCCAAATGCTCGGGAACCACATCGAGGACGATTAGGCCATTCGCCAGCTGAAAACTGAGTGTCGGATCTGCCGCGAACCACTTCGGCCACATATTCTTGTGGTGACATTTCGCGCGCGGCCTGCACATAACCGGGAATTCGTCCTCCCGTGAGCAAGCGCTTCAACCCACGGTCCCTTACGATTTGCTTGCGAGCGTCATAAAGGAGAGAGCCCACGCCATGGCGGCGCGCTGATGGGTCCACACACAAATCCGCGCCGTATAGTGTCTTGCCTAGTGGATTGTGTGTGCTGGAGCGCCCGTAGCCCGTAATCGAGGACCATTTGGCGGACTCCGCATAGTCGTCCCAATCGATGATTAACGAACTGGCGGAGCCCACGATCCTCCCTGCTGCGTCGATCGCCACGAGTTGGCCCTCTGGAAATACAGAAAGATGTTGAGTTAGCTCTTCCTCTGTCCACCTCAACATTTCCAGGGAAAACCTGGCGTTCGAGTTCCACCACGCCCGGTATGTCACTCGGCGACATTTGACGGACTCTGATATTCGTGCATTGATCGCTCATTACGGCAGCTCCAGGTGAATTTGCCTGTTAGCGCGAAGCCGCGGCCGCAGCGCGTACAGCGCTTAGCCAGCCGCCCAACCCTCCTGTGCGCAATAGAAGTTGCGCTGCATCGCCGTTTACGAATTCGATCTTTACGTTCCCCGTGGCCAAGACCTGGGCGAGGAGCTCACCCAGGGCGATTTCTTGCCGTACCTCGCCGCATTCGGCGCAAACGCGATCAGCGGCGCGGCTCACGAGTCCACACTTTGGGCATTGCCGCAATGCGAATTCGAGGTCCCGCGCGACAAAAAGTGACCGAATCCGGCCGTTTTGCAGCTGTGCGATCACTTCATCCGGATTTGTGACCGCCGCGCTGTCGGAAGTTTGGAGGAGCTTTACGTCAGCTAGTTGCTGCTCTTGTTCGTAGGAATCGACGAGAGGCTGGAGGCGACGCTCGAGTTGCCTTGGAGAACTCCGCCCGAGATTCTCCTGCACGAGGACGGTCGCGGCGGCGAGAGGATACGGAATCTTTTCTCGGACAGCCTGGATTAAGCGGTCCGGCCCCACGAGAAACAGGCCGTCGAGTTTGTGCTGCTTTGAAATGGCTGCGGTTTCCTCGGCAACCTCGTGGCAAAGGCGTTTGTATTGCGCTTCGATGCGGTGCTCAAACAAATCACGCAGCGGGCTACGCGATTTCTGCATTCGTTCGGTTGCGACGCGCCCCTGCTCTTTGCGCTTCCACTGCGAAGCATCGATTTCAAATTGTTTGCTGCTGAGCAAACGCAGCTTATCTTGAGCGAACTCAAAGTAACGTGCGGCCATATGGTCAATTACGACGACGCCGTATCGGCGGTGTGCGTTCAGCAAGGATAGCAACGGGTCGATTTTCGGTTTTCCCCAGCAAAGTTCATTCCTCAGCCGGGCTTGCAACGGGACTACCCGCCAGGCTTTCGCGCAGGCAAAAATCGCGAGGGCCAGCTCGGCGGGATGCCGGTATTCCAGAAATCTGCGAACGCGCTCGACTTGCCGCTCGAATAGCTTTTCGTCACGGCGAGACAGATTTTGGCGAAGGGTCTGGGCCTGGTCGAGAAGCCAGGCCAGCTCGGCCCGCACCCGCGGATGCCGCGCAGCATCCTGCGTAGTGGTGTTGACGTAAACAGTGAGCACCGGCGAAGGCAGTTTCGCGCAAGTTGCAAATGTGTTTTCAGACCGCACGGTTGCTCTCCTTGGGATGCTGACTCGCGCGAACAACGCGGACCGAGCATGACGCGTGAATCGCCACAGCCTCGGACACGCTGCCGAGAAGGAAGTGATCGAGACCGCGTCTGCCGTGAGAACCAACAACGATCAGGTCCGCGCCCCATTCTTTAGCCGTTTCGAGAATGACGCTGCGCGGCTCTCCGAAGGGTGTGGAGTCGCCGCTATCTAGGGCCATGCCCGCGCCGCCCAAGATGTCCTTGGCCTTCGCGACGGCGGAACTGGCCCGATCCCGCGCGTCCGTCGTCAGCCTTTCGACGAACGACGCAGGGTAAACGGGCGAAATTGAAGCTGGGTCCATCTGATTGCCGACGGGCACGAGTTCTTCGACACTTACAACCTTGAAAACGGACCCTGGGGGCCAGGGCCAAACAAATTCGCAGCGCTGGTATTGACGCTTTTGAGCGTCACGGGAACCCGTGTCCGCCGTCACTGTATATGCCGGCTTGCGCGGCGCGGAATATTCGGAATGCCGGAGGCTAACTTGATCAGAAAACAGAGAGATGGATACTACGTGCTTTCGAGCAAAGGAAAGAATTTGGGCGGACCCTATCGAACGATTCAGGAAGCGAAGAGGCGGTTGCGGCAAGTCGAGTTGTTCAAGCGCCGCGGTGCAAGCCCAAGGCGAGCCGCCCATCAAGAGCCGTAACGTCATAAACCAGAACGGAAGCCATTCGACAAATAGGCAGCGGGAAATCCAAGCCAGGGTCGTCCTACTCAACCGCGGACGGCTCGGTCCGTATGTGTGTCAACTTCTGGTCAAGTGCGGCATCTTGGCCGTAAACATCATTGAAGAAGCGCACCCGCCCGTCCTCGAGGACTACAGCGGTGCCATATACGATCCAAATGGGAACCGGGCGAGCAAGCGCGACGCGCAACGTTTCGCAGCCGTGCATTGATGCCTTGACGCGTTCTTCGTTCCACCCCGGATTCTCGCGTAAGAGCCAGACAGCGAGGGCCACTGGATCCTCCACGCGCACGCAACCGTGGCTGAAATCGCGGCGTGATTTTGAAAATAGTTCCTGTGCCGGCGTTCCATGCAGGTACACGTCGTAGGGATTGGGGAGTTCGAATTTGACGAGGCCCAAACTGTTTTCCTCGCCCGGGCGCTGCCGCAGAAAGAGCTGGCCATTTCGGAGTGCCGCAAGCGTCTCTTGGGTCGGGGTTGGCTCTTCGATCCGGTTAGCACGGGCATCGACGACATCGTAGGAATTCTCTGCCAGATAAGAAGGGTTCACTTCCACTAAGGGCACAAGTTCGTTGCGTTGAATTTCCAGTGGCACGTTCCACGGGGGGCGAAAAAGTACGGAGCGGATTTCGCTTTCAAACAGCGGCGTCTCGTGGCGGTAAGCCCTGCCGACAACCACATTCATGGAAGAGACGATGTGGTGCTGTTCGTCGATGATGTGTAAACGAAATTCCGGAACGTTCACGACGATGGGCGGCTGTTTAAAGGGCGATGGCAGCCAGCGCCAGCGTTCGAGAGTCAACTCGAGCTGCAAGACGCGCCGGGCGATTGGCGTATTGAGTTCGCGCAGTGTTGGAGGATCAAGCAGTCCAGTGGGCTCAAGCCCATGACGTTCCTGGAATCGTTCGACCGCAGCCGCGAGTTCGTTGTCGTAGTTGGGCGACGCAAGGTTTCCTGCGTCTGGAAGATCTCCGAGCAGGCGCAGCAGGCTGCGGAGCCGGGGGCTGCCGGGGTAGGGCATGCCTGGTTCCACGGGCCGCGGCGAACTAGGAAGGAGTGCGCCGCCGTCGCGCTGCTGGATGTCGCGATACGTGTGAAGGGCGCTGAGTGTCCGGCGATAGCCGAGAAACTGCGGCTCGACGGATTCGATGGTTGCGCGCGGATCGCGCGCGTTCGCAAGCTCTTCCTTAATAAAGGAAGGGAGATCGAGGGTCTCTCCACGGACTTCGACGACAAAGGGTGGGGACTTTGGATTAACTCGTCCGAGGTGCAGATCGGAGAGATACTGCATGGTTGCAAGTGTGAGGCCCACGTCGAAGCGGATGAGATCGCCTTCGGACGGGTGAGCAGAAAGTTCCAGGTGGGCGAAGCGAAAATCACAAATGTGGCCGTCGTAGGCGACCGGATCCAGACCTTTTTCTTCGGCGTGTTGCAGCCGTTCGAGAACCTCGCGTGCCTGAGCCGTGGGGCTGCCTGACCGAATCCACAGTAGGGAATGGTCCAGCAACGCGTAAAGTCCCGCGGCCTGATTCGCGAACGCTGTCAGACGCTCACTCGGGAGGGCGGCGAGTTTGACAACGTTCAATATCGTTTGCAACTCGGCAGCGCCCTTGTCGGAGAGACGCTGCGTAGGAGCCTCTGGTCGGGCCGTGTCGAAAGCTGTGGGTCTCGCGGCGAGAGAAGGAGTGGGTGTGCCCAACGAGCAAGGGATCACGGCAAGGAAGATCAGCATGAGGAAAACAAACCACAACGTCCAGGAGCCCGCGCGCGCCGAGGCAGGGACCGCGACTTGGCCATTGAGGGTCTTCACTTGGAACTAATACCAAGACGGGTGTGGGAAGGCTGTGAGTGGGGTCACATGCAGCTGTGGCCGGAATCACTGCCTGGAGATGCCCCTATAGGCGAGCTTCGGAAGTACTATGGATGATCACTCTCACCTGGACGACGTGGTTGGCGCGTGGCAACAGCGCGAAGCTTTCCCTGGTTCATGTCGTGGTTCCGGACACACTTACCTATATGACTCCGGATTCTCTCGGGGCGGCACCCGATCTTCAGGAAAATGGGCGAAGGAGGAAATGCAACGAGTCGGAGAATGGCTGAAGAATTTACAGCACGAGATGAACGTCGTCCGCGGCACAGATGTGTGGTCGGCCGTGGAGACGACGCTCCTCCGGCTCGGAACCGACTTGATCGTATTGGGAACGCACGGAAGAACTGGGTTGCGCAAGATGCTGATGGGCTCGGTGGCAGTGAGAGTCCTTTGCAGCTCCACTGTGCCCGTCATGACTGTGGGACCGGAGGTCTCTTTGCGCCTCAAAGGTGAGAGAAAGTTTCATCGGGTGCCGCTGGCGACGGACTTCGCCTCGGGGTCGGCCGAGGCCGCGTGTTTCGCCCTCTCGATCGGCGGAACTCGTCTTGGTTCACGCTTGCAAGAAGGGGAAATCGGGAGGGCTGGGTAAGGGTTGGGAGCTGTCCGTCGCCGAGGCCCAGCATCGACTTGGTGAAATCGTCCCCTGGACTGAAAATTTGCGAAGCCGCCCGGAGATGCTGGTGGAACACGGTGAACCGGGAGAGCGTATTGTGGAATTGGCTAAGCAAGGAAAGGCGGATCTCATCGGCATGGCAGCCAGGAATACAACAAACCTTTCTGCGGCCACGCACCCGTTGTGGCCCAGGCGCCTTGTCCGGTATTGACGGTTCGGGCGAGCGTCCCACGAGCGGCGTGATGCAAGGTCGCGTCCATGCCACTGGAAGGAAACTATGAGGCCATCGAAATCATCCAAACGCAACCGTCGTTGCGCCAAACGGAAGAAACCCAAGAAAGTGCAAGCCGGTACTTCAAGGACTCACATCAATACGTACGGGAACTGGGTCTCGGAGATGTCGCGCTTGATCCGTTGAAGCGCGACTCCTTGTATTGATCATCTAAGCGGCCTTCGCTTTGACTTGGCCTTTCTCGCCAGGCTTGCGGTAGAGCCGCTTGAGGCTCCGAATGATTTCCTCGGCAGATAGTTCGCAACACCCTTCCCACTTGTTCAGGTCTCCGTGCGTGACGATGTCGTCCATAGAAAGAATTCCCTGGGGCACGCTTTCGGGGTCGATGCTCGACGTGGGCTGGGGCGATTTGGCCAGCTACTGCGGGGACGAATCACGCTGCTGGACAAAGGTGGTTGGCGGCGCGCCAGTAGGCATGAACCTTCCGTCGTTCCTCAGAGGAAGAGGCAACGCGGCCTCGGTGGCTTTGGCTGAACCTGTAGCGGTTGCGGCGGACATGACGCGTTCTGCTTGGATCAAGTGTTAGACCCGTTTCTCGCGTGGAGCGACTGTTTCGAGCTCGTGAATCTTTCTTCGCAGCCAGTCTCGGACTGCGGCTTCGCCTTCTTCGAAGTTTCCCAAGCGATAGTACGTGTCGAGCGTGAATCCCTCCTTGTTGAGCGGAATGTGCCGGCAGGGGATTTGCTCGTCGCGACAATCTGGCGGAACAAAGTGCATCAGGATACATTCGCGGCAAGGCAACAGAGGTTCGCGCCTCTCATGGTTTATACACGTGCAGGAGTCTTCGAATATGAATTGAGGCCTCCATGGGGCGCCGGGACAACGGCGGTATCCTCCGTTTTCCAGGAATCGAAGTTCCGCTTTCAACACGGTCAAAACGTCGCGATCGTCGTTAGCCATCTGCGGTTCTCCGGCCTCAGTGGTATAGGTTCATCCGCACCTTTCCCTGCGGCAACGCGGACCGCGGCGGGGCAGTGATTTTCGGGCCAGGAGACAATCCGCTGTCCGCGAAACGTCAGGCAGGTACGAAGGGCTCGGACAAGTCGAGAAATCAGGTAAATGGCGCCTAGACATCCGGCGGCGATCAGAAAATAGATTAAAAAGAGACATAACGACCTCCCGAACTGCTAAGGACTTAAGGCGACACAGCAGCCAAGACCAACCTCCTATTCTTCATCTCTTCATCTATGATTTGATGGTCATAACCGGGCACGTTGCGCCGCAAACGACTTGATAGGCTTTCGTGTGAGGCACATGGCCAGGCAGGCCTTTCCGCGTTTTGGCGCCGAGAACTATCAAATCGGCACGTATCTGTCCGGCAACCCGCAAGATCTCGTTAACAGGATCGCCCCATTCCACGCGAAACCACGGAAGACAGTGCAAATCGGGCACGGGCGGAACCAACTCCTGCAATCGGTTAATGATCACCTGCTCTTGATACAGGTGCTGCTGAACGTGCAAGAGCGTGATTCGCGAATGGTGTTCGTGGGCGAGAGAAAAGGCATACGCGGCTTGACGTGCCACGCCCATCCCGAAAGCGGTTGCAAATAGAATGTTTTTCAGTTCGATTTCGTAGAAAGGTTCCCGCTCGACAGCGGGTCCGACCGTCAGCACGGGGATGCGCGCTTGGCGGAAGATCTCCTCCGCCCGGGAGCCGATCAGCAACTTTCGCATGAGGCCCATGCCGTGCGTTCCGAGGGCGAGGAGATCGATCTCATGCTTCTTGATCAGATCTTCGATGTTTGGCCAGAGGTAGCCTTCCTCGATGAATTCTTCGTGGGGAACTCCGAAGAAGCGACCCGAAGTCAGGATTCTTTCCATTCCTTCGCGAGCGGCCCGGCGCATTTGCTCTCGTGAAGCTTCCGCAAGTTCTGGAGCCATCATAAGGTCCACAGGAATGACATGCGCCAGAAAGATTCTGGAATTGTACGTTCGCGCCAGGGAAAGAGCGTGTTCGAGGGCACGGTCCGAGGTTTCCGAAAAGTCGGTAGCGACGAGAATCCTGGCGAGAGAGATGCCCAGGTCCGTGGAAGGCCGCGCCTTGATTTGTTGGTTGATCTCATGTTCTTGAATCATTGTTGCCCCCTTGTTGCCGATGCTCGCGCGAGGCCGGGGGAAACGATGTGTCTCAGAACACAAATCCCTGTGATGCCGAGCACACGTCAGCGAGCGCAGACGGGCCCGGTTCAAATCGGTGAGCGTTTCCGAGGGGGAGTTCAGGCAGCCTGCATCCGGCTTCGTTCTTCGTACTTTGGGCGTGTCAAGGGTAGACGAATTTCCACGACGCTGCGTTTAATGTTGGCGATGGCTCGGCCAGGTTCGATTTCCACGGGAAGTGCAATTGTGCGAAAGCGAACCTTCCAGTGGTTGAGACTATTCCTTCGTATGAACGCACCGCTCCTGGGCTTGTTCTTTGTGACGGATCGGTTTTCCCCCAATGGTCATTTGCTGAGGCGCGATCCAGACTTCGACACTGCCCTGCTCGAAGCGAGCAACATCAAAGCCGACCAAGAGCGAATCATCGGAACTGCTCAGACTGAAGCACAATTTGCTTCGTACTTCAGACTCCGCCTGTCGCCAACCTTCGAGTTCATGCCAGCCCACTCCGCCGCGCCGTTCAAAGATTTGGTAGGCGCGACGGCCGATGGCCTCCTCGACTCTGCGGGCTTGCTCCACCCGACCGAAAAGATTCTGACAGTTCTGGTCGCTGGTCCCTGTTGAATTACATTCATAGAAAACTCCTTGAGAGTCACCTCACTGGGCCAGAACTTCTTCTGCCTGCCGCACTAAGGGCTCCAAATGCACGGGACAAATCAGGGATCGCGCGATCAAACATCCTTCGTACGCTTTTGTGAGGAGGCGATTAGCGAGCTCGCGATCCCCGAGTTGCGCGATGTTGAGCGTGGGCGTGAGAATGACTTCGCCCAGGTGGCCTTGACGCAATATCCGTGTGGATTCTCCATTTGCGCGACTCCCGTAAGGACTGAGCTGGGGTTCGTCTTGCGACGTGGCCTCGTACCACGGATGGGTAATGGCATACGACGCGGAGACGTTGGCGCAGAAGGCTGCACTGAACGTGACGCCGGACGGCATCCAAGGCGGGACTTGGGCGAGCGACACGGGCTTAGGCGCAGACGCGAGCGGCAACGTTTACGTGGCGACGGGGAACGGAACTTTTGACGCGGCGTCGGGAGGCCGCGACTACGGCGACTCCCTCCTGAAGCTGGGATTGGAAGGCTCCTCGTTGATGGTGCGGGATTACTTCACCCCGTTTAATCAAGCGCAACTGAACGACACCGATGCGGACCTGGGGTCGAGCGGGCCTACTTTGCTACCGGTTCAACCTGGCGCGCATCGCCACCTGCTTCTGCAGCCGACCAAGGGCGGAATGATTTACGTGATTGACCGCGACCAGATGGGTCAGTTTCATGACCAAGGAGATGCCATCGTGCAGAGGATTCGCATGAGTGGCAGCGGCATGGGCGCGATGGCGTATTGGAACGGACACGCCTACTTTGCGTGCAGCGACGATCGTCTGCGCGATTACGCGCTGGAGAATGGGCAGCTCAAACTGAGATCCAGTTCCAGCACAAAATTCGACGATCCAGGCGCCACACCTTCAGTTTCGGCGGACGGAAGCAAGAACGGCATCGTGTGGGCTATCGCAACGAAAACGTGGAATGGACCGGGCCGGACTGCGGTGCTCTACGCGTTCGATGCGAACAATATTGAGCAGGTACTCTACACCTCGGAGCAAAATAGCAAGCGAGATCGCGCTGCGATGGCCACACGGTTCGTGATTGCGCTCGTCGTGAATGGACGGGGGTATTTTAGCGCGAGGACGAAGTGGAAGTCTACGGGCTCCTGAAATAGAGTCAAAGAGTTGATGACGTGCGCGCGTTAGGGTTCCGTCCAGTGCGGTCTGTGAAGAGCACTACTCTCGGCGCAAAGGGAATCGCGGGAGCATCATCTTTCTCTAGCCTGTCGGTTGTGGACCCGCGCGTGACTTTGCGCGAGACCGTGGTGCGGGGGTCATGGGAGTCACTTTGCAGGTGGACTACCTCGATGCAGCGCACAATTTTCTCCAGAAAAATGCCGTATGGCCAAAAAACTGCTCCTGGGCCGGGACCAGCTTTTTTGGCCACGAGTTGCAGGCCTGCGAAACCATTTCTAAGACGTTACCGGTGTGCCTACGCAGCTCTTGATCGGCGAATTGGAGCTGCGTATCTATAGCCCGATTAGTTTTGGATTTCTCGGCCTTAACTGCTGGACTCCATGCGGCACAAACAGTCGGTACTCCAAGGTCTCCATCGGTACTCCAAGTGCTCCAACTGAGGGCGCCCTCATCTGACGTAAGTGGTTGCAACACCATGTCTTATGAATTTATTTCCCTCGTTCGCAACGAGGAGGCCTTGGGTGGCTTCGTCACCTGTGTCCAAAGAATTTGTGCCATCTTAGGGGTTCACCCCAAGACTTGGGAACAATTTGGGAACAATAACTGCCGAAAACCGCCCTAAACCGTGATACAAGATGCGCGAAAGTGCTAGACGAGACAACTACTTAGCGTTTTAGGGTTTACCTTGGGCGCAGGAGGTCCCCGGTTCAAATCCGGGCGCCCCGACCACTAACTCAGGGGTCCGGCCCGGAGACTTGGGTTACCTATGTCTCAGGCCGCTCACACACTGATTTTTCAGTGCACCGTTTGTGACCCACTGGCGTTGGAAAACGAATTTGCGTCCAACTTGGGTCCAAATACGAGTCTCGCAACGCTTTCCACTGCACGACGCTGCTCTTCCGGGATCGCGTGCAAATAAATCTCGCGCGTGATTTCCGGCGTAGAATGGCCTAGAAGCGATTGCATCGTTCCGATCGGCGTGCCCACGGAGTCGAGCATCGTCGCGTGGCCTATGCCTCAGAAGATGCCACGTGACGCCAGGAAGCCCCAGTCTCTTTGCGGCGGGCTTCAGGTGCTTCCGCAAGAGATTCCATCGGTCTAGCGGCAATCCCTCGCGCGTAGCAAATACGAGAGCTCTCGCGTCAACAGCGGCGGGACGGATAGCCGCGAGAATTTCGGCCGTTTCCGTCCCAATCGGGATGGTTCGAGCACTACGCTTCGTCTTCGGCTGATCGAAACGTCCGTCGTACACCGTCTCGCAAACACGGAGCAGAAGGACATTCAGGTCAATACTTCCCCAGCGAAGAGCAAGCAACTCTCCAATCCGCAATCCAGTCAACACCAAAAGCAACGTGATCGAACGCGCCGGCTCGTGCAATACTGCGGCCAAGTTTCGTACTTGGACGGGAGTAAGGACCATTCGCTCCGCTCCATGTTGTCGTCGCGGAAGTTAGGTCTTCTGAGTCAAGTTCTCGTTGATGCAGCCCCATTCTTCTGCTGCGCCAAGAATCTTCCTCAGGCCACACTTGAAGTGGTGGACCGTCTCCCATGACAACCCGCCTTTAAGTTTCCGCCTAAGGAAGCCTTGTAGCTCTTCACGCGTGAGCTCGCGAAGCTGCCTATTACAGAATGCCGGGATGAGATGCGCGTCGAGCATATATCTGTAGTGTTTTTGGGTTGCGTATTTGAGCGTTGGCAAGATCACCGGCATCCACTCATTCTTCACGAAATCTCCGAACGTGCGGACGGACGGTGGTCGAGCATCGTCGCTATTGACCGCTTTCAACTTCTGAGACAGAACCTGCATTGTTTTGCGCCGAGTCGGTAGATCAGCGACCGCCCTAAAAACGGAACATGCACTGAAAAATCTTGGTACCAGTACGTTTTTTCCCCAAACTCTGCTTTGCGGTCAGGATGGAAGGTCTCTATGGAGGTGGCAACAGCGCTATTCAGTAGCATTATGCAGCTATCGCGGGCCCGAGACTCTGCGATTGCTGGCCTAGAAATCGGCAACTAGGCCGACACCCGCCGAGAAGCGGTTAGCGCAAGCGTAGAGAGACACCACCAGGACCGT
>Ga0310917_10000204_pt1 | contig 25644 bp, 30 predicted proteins | sample GREbulkMGLF178_FD_203531 | JGI IMG/M metagenome (GOLD analysis project Ga0310917, IMG submission 203531) | Lab enrichment of tropical soil microbial communities from Luquillo Experimental Forest, Puerto Rico - GRE.bulkMG.LF178 | ecosystem: Environmental > Terrestrial > Soil > Tropical forest >... | reverse complement strand
AATATCGCATCGTGATGGAGGACCGATGAGCGTCACCGAGTTAGCGTCACGACGAAGAGATGATCGCGCGAAGGAGCTTGCCCTCTGGCGGGCATATGCCGGACTTTACGTTGAGCTTTGCGGGGACGACCCGAAGGCGCTCGGGCGACTGTGGGAGGATTACGTCCGCGACATGCCAGAGGAGATTAGCGCGAGGCGGATGTTGGGGGAGTTGTGACCATCAGCGCGCATTCACGATCAGCGTAGCGCGCAATTCAGGGCAAGGCAGCGCCTAATTGCTTCAGTCATTCTCCGAAGAGTGTCTCTTTCGTCTCGGCAGTAGGTTAGGAAACAGCAGCAATATAGCAGCAACTATCGGCGCTATTATCACTATTACGATTAGTGTCAGGCTTTCCATTTGTTAGTTCTATTTCACGAAGGCAAGAATCACGGCGGCCATCATGGCGATGGAGGCACGCCTCTGCTAGTAGTCAGCTCATCACAGAGGGGTTCCCCCGGCCCATTAGTGACAGAGCCCAGTCAACAGTATCCACGCAAAGATTGGGCCACCAAACCAGTGGCCCAAGGTCGTTTCGGAGAACTTTCATGAGAAACTACCGCGCCACCAGCCATGGAAGGCGCGGCTTGCGATTTCAACAACAGATCGCGATCGGCGTCTTTGATCCACGTCAAAATCCACAGCCCAACGAGCGTTCCTTAGGGTTTTCCACGCAGCACTGCCGCGCCCTAATTGGTTCATTCGGCATTCATTTCTACTGCCCCACTGTTGTTGCGAGGGCAGGGTGCATCAAACGCTAAGGAGTGAGTTATGGCGAAGAAGAAGAACAGAAAGAATAAATCGAAGGGCATGTGAGCCCCGTTTAGATCATCGCGATTTTGATGTTGCCAAACGGCCGGACCCTGATGTTCGGCCGTTTGTCTTTGTGAGCGATCGAAAATAGGGTCGCCATTCAGCGGCCCTAAGTTGACGTGGAGGCACCGCCGCACAGCCTCTCCCTTGATCTCGATCAATGTCTTGGGGCGCAACCCGGCGCTTTATATTCGCAGGTTTTATAAAAGGAATAGGAACGATGATCAGGTTGACGACGGCACTGCTAACATTGGGAGTTGGCATGGCAATCGCAACGACGGCAATCGCTCAGCCGGGCTGGTGGGTTGGTTGTAATCCCGAAGCGGATTTGTGTCGGCTTCTATCCGGGGGAGCGACCCCACCACCCCCAAGGTATGTTGCGCCAACCTATCCCAGAAGCACGTACATGTACGTGCCACGACACAGCACCCGCACCCACAGAACAAGCACGAACGGCCGCTATTAGACGCCACAAAAAAGAACCCCAAGCAGAATACGCGCTTGGGGTTCTTGTGGACTAGGCGGCAGGGGTGTCGGGGGATGGGGTGCCGCCCGATCCAGTCCAAAGTAACTAACCACACACCGATTGGCTTCAACTCACGTTCACGTGCCCCGGATTTGATCCGCGCTGGATCGGTCTCCGCTTTAACCGTTGCAGTCTGTCCTAAGAGGCTTTGGGGAGTTCAGCCAAGTCACACAGCACCAAGCACTTGCGCCCAGACGGCGAGCGTCGCCAGAAACAGGCCAAGCGAAATCAGCGCAGCAACCTCTCCGACGACAACGCGAACCATCCCTGCCTCCTGAGAACGAAGAGGGAACATAGTTCACTTATTGTTCTAGAGTCAAGCCGGGATGCGGTGGAGATGCCGTACGTACCTATACGGTACCTAGGGGCTTCTGTGATGTGAACAACAGACTGCAATTACTACAAGTTTATCGACAGGACCGGTCAAGCGGGATGACATGGTCGCCCTTTTTCAGCGACGTGACACCAGGACCAGTGTCGACGACGATGCCCGCGCCTTCGTGACCGAGAACGGCCGGGAAGAGGCCCTCCGGATCGGCGCCCGAAAGAGTGAATTCGTCGGTATGACAGACGCCGGTGGCCTTGATCTCGACCAGGACTTCGCCCGCGCGCGGACCATCGAGCGCAACAGTGGTGACTTCAAGCGGTTTACCCGGCGCGAAGGCGACGGCGGCGCGAACATCCATAAGATCGTTCCTCGATGCTTTAGGGTTGAACTCGTGCGTGCGCGCAAATCAGCTCTATCCCGGCGGAATCACGATCTGCGTCTGAATCACCAGGGCGCATAGCTTGCCGTCGCTGCGCGTGATGCGCGTTTGCCACACCATGGTACTGCGACCGCGATGAAGCGGTGTGCACTCGGCGTGGGCAACATCGCCGACGGGAACGCTGGCGAAGAAGTTAGTCTTGCTTTCGATCGTTGCCGTGCGGCCGCCCTTCGGTAGATTGGCGATCGTGGCGGTGCCGCCAAGATTGTCCGCGAGCGCCATCACCGCCCCACCATGGAGGGCGCCGAAGCGGTTGTTCAACTCCTCGCGAACCGGAAGCTCGGCAATAACTTTGTCGGGAGAAACAAGCGTCACTTTCATGCCGATCAGAGCGGCGAATGGCGGCTGGATTTCGGCTTCAGGATTAGCTTTGGGGTCTTTGGCAAAATTCATGGCGTGCTCTCTGCCATAACGGCATTGGTGGCGGTAATGCCGGTCTTAATAGCAGAGCGCGACAAAGACAGTCATCCCCGCCGCGGACGCGACGAGGATGAAGCGGGATAATGTGGGGTCTATTGAGAGCTCGCTATCGTGGCTGCGGTACGACCCGTATATAGGGCTTCGGCGCCTTCCAACCGTCGGGATAGAGCTTCTTCGCCTCGTCGTCGGTCACCGCGCCGGTGAGGATGACATCATCGCCTTGCTTCCAGTTCGCCGGCGTCGCCACGCGATGCTTTGCGGTAAGTTGCAGCGAGTCGATCACACGTAGAATTTCGTCGAAATTTCGGCCCGTCGTCATCGGATAGACAAGGACGAGTTTGATCTTCTTGTCGGGGCCAATCACGAACACGTTGCGCACTGTCTGGTTGTCGGCAGGCGTGCGGCCTTCCGACCCGCCCGTGGTGCTCGCTGGCAGCATGCCGTAAAGCTTCGCGATTTTCAGATCGGTATCGCCGACCAGCGGGTAGTTAGGCGCAAATCCGACCACGTCCTTGATGTCACCAGACCATTTCTTGTGACTATCGACCGGGTCGACCGACAGACCGAGGATCTTGACGCCGCGCTTGTCGAATTCGGGCTTGAGCCGCGCCATCGCGCCGAGCTCGGTCGTGCAGACCGGAGTGAAATCTTTCGGGTGCGAAAACAACACTACCCAATTGTTGCCGATCCAGTCGTGAAAGCGAATTTTGCCTTCCGTCGTTTCTGCCTCGAAATCCGGGGCGGTGTCATTAATCTGTAGAGCCATAAAAAACCTCCCTCCAGGATCTGGTGTCGTGAATGCCAGCCTAGGTCACGATCCTTTGCGCTGTAACATTATTCGTTCATCCTCGCGCCGTACATTATAAAAATGTGCTGACCAGGAGACCAAATCAGAAACAATCCGTTTGAGGGCGACTGCGTCGATGGCGTCGACGCGCTCGGAGCCTTTCAAGCGATACGGCGAGGGCTTGGTACCGCTTCGTATGGCGGGCTCGGCGGAAATCGAGCCAATGCCGTTACTTTGCCGCATCGACGCCCTCGGCAGGCCACCCTGGCATGGAAATTGACGGTCAGTGGCGCTTAATCGAACCTACACGGCTGATGGGAACCAGCGCCCGCGGCAAGAGTTTTAAGCTTAGCACGGGCGGCGATTATGGCACATCTACCGCAAACACCCGCCGATCTTGTCTCGATCAGAAGCGCGGTCGCGCGCTCTTCGATCGTGACCAGCGGCCTATTGCCGCGTGCCACGGAGCATTGTCTCGAAATATTGGCGCTGCCAATGGGCTACGAGGCAGCCGACGTGCTCATTCTCGACTGGATAGCGGCGGAGGCATTGCGCGGCCGCCGCACTTACCTTCCGCACTAGGCAAGCAAACTGCGGCTCAAACCGGCTGCTATTGCGTCGTCGCGCCCGGCAGGCTCGTGGTTGACAGGCCGACGGTCCGGCCCGGAAAGCCTGCGGCGTCAAAATAGCGGGTTTCTCCAACCTGCTGCATGTCCAGGACCGTCACCAAGCCGTTCGCCGCCCGTTCAGAAGTGATCACGCGACTGGACACCTCTGGCGCCACGCCCTCAGGCAGCGCCTCGGACAGGACGCGTCCCACAAGTTTGCCCTTATCGCTCACGTCGAGATGCATCAGCTGCGCGATGGTGCGGCCGAGATCCGCATTGCTGGCCGGCGCCGGGTCGACGAAGTGGGACTGGAAATCGGGTCCCTGCATGGCCATGAAATTCCAGGTATCGCCGCGGCTGAACGAGCCGTGCATCCCTTGCCCTTGCTGCAAGATGGTGTCGGCAACTTCGACGGAGCAGCGCACCGGCTCGCCGCAGACGGTATCGAACGAGCGGAAGCTGATTGCGATTGCCGGATGCGGCGTAATCGCCGAACCTTCCAGCGCGATCTCATCAAGCGACAATGCGCCGGGGAATTTGCCGAGCTTGGAATCAACGAATATTCCGCTGACGTAATCTTGCGCTAACAAAACATCGACAACCCTTTTGGCCATCGCTTTGTCGCCATCTGGAATGTAGATCAGGTCCGAGCCTCCGTTCGCCGCAACGACCACTTTCGGCTTATTGCGATCGCCACCAATCAGCCCGTTGCCGTTCTTTGTGTGCTCGCCTTCGTCGATCGTGCGGTAACCGTTGTCGGGATCGATGAGCGGCAGATTGAGCGCGTGCGCCAGATCGAGCGCGACGAAACCCAGGGGCAGATGACTGGGCAGGGTATCGGCAAATTTGCTTTTGACCGTGGAGCTGGTCTGACTTTCCTTTGAAATGGTGGAAAAGCCGTGATCTGACGTGGCGATGATGTCGGTCGTATCGAGCAAGCCGAGTTCATTGAGAGCGGAGCGAAGGCGCGCGAGATCATCATCAGCGTTGCGGATCGCAGCCAGCGACGTCGGACCGTTGATGCCCGGCGTGGGCGTGTTCAAGCTGTCGCCCTGATTGTGTTGCGTACCGTCCGGATCGCGTGACCAGAACACTAGAACAAAGGGTTTGTTACGTTCCTTGAATATCGGCAGGACGACCCTCGTTGCCACCGAAGCAAAATAATCCTGTTGTATGACATTAGCGCTCAATGCTCCGGGCTTGGTCACATTGCCAGGATTGCCGTTGGCGCCGCGCGTCGGCGCAGCGAGCGCAAGGCTGGCGCCTTTCAGGCGTTCGGCAACTTCGGCCGAGAGCGGAATACCCTTCGGCGTGCCAGTCGCATCGTCGATGAGAATGGTCTGCTCGCCGGAACGTTCGGTGGGATCGAAGACCAGCGCCGGACCGATCTTTCCGATCGAGGCGGTGCTGTAACCTTTATCGCGCGCAAGCTTGAGGATCGTTACCTCATCGAGGTAATTGCCGGCAAAATGCTCGTCGACATCGCCGAGCACCGCATCGCTTTCCAGAAATGGCGTGAGGCTGTTGCCGGCGCCGGGAACCTCGAAATCTGTATAGATCGTATTCGAGAACGTGCCGGTGTCGCCGAGCATGTGTCCAGTCGCCATGCCGGATGCGTTGGCCATGGTGAATGTCGGAAACAGCGCATGGCTGTTGCGCAGGCTCACGCCTTCGCGCGCGATCGCCGCCATGGTTGGGGCGGTTTGGTCATCGACCATGCGAAAACGCAACCCGTCGGCAATGAACAAGACGACATTATGCGCTCGCGCCGATTGCGCTTGCGCCAGAGCAGGCGAGCCGAGCAGCATGATCTGTAGAAATGCGGTACCGAGGAGAAGCGGCCGGCGCATGACGAGGCTCCGTGCAAAAGCAGGAAATGTGCCGTTGTGGCGAGACCAGATGACGGTTGTGTGACAACGTCAGTGCGCTGGATTGTGCCACGGAGCGGGTCTGAATAAAAAGGCGGCCCGAACGGGGCCGCCTAAGTTCCGCACAACAACGCGGCGGGAGAGCCGAATTGCGGGCGGCACGCGCCGCCCGCAAGCCGGACAGAGAGAGATTACTCGCCTTCGACGCCGATCGCGTAGGCGGTCTCGCCGTGCACTGCGTCGTCGCCAACCTTCAGTGTGGCTTCGTCCATGCGCAACGGCACGATGAAGCCGATCACCTTCAGGATGATGTAGGTGGCGATCGCGTTGTACACGATGATGAACGCCGCGCCCAATGCTTGCAGCCAGAGCTGCGACGGGTTGCCGTAGAGCAAGCCGGTGATGTTGACGCCGGGCGCCTCTTTGTCGGTGCCGATGTACATCAGCATGTCGGGGTTCGCCAGGAGGCCGACGAGAAGCCCGCCAGTGAGGCCGGCTACGCCATGCGTGGAGAATACGCTGAGCGTGTCGTCCACCTTCATGAACAAGCTGGTCTTCTGCAGCTTGTTCATGCTGAGCCACGGAATGATGCCCGCGCAGATACCGATAATGATCGCGCCCCAGCCGTCGACGTAGCCGGCGGCCGGCGTGATCGCCACTAGGCCCGCGATCATGCCGTTGACGGCGCCGAGCACCGACGGCTTGCCGTAAGCCATCTTGTCCATAAGCGTCCAGACCAGGAGGCCGACGGCAGTTGCGGTGTTGGTGTTGAGCACAGCCGCGCCGGCATCGGCGTTGGCGAAGTACGGGTCGCCGCCATTGAAGCCGTTCCAGCCGATCCAGAGGATTCCGGCGCCCACCAAGGTGGTCAGCAAACTATTGGGCGGGAAATTATCACGGTCGGCCTGGAGGCGAGGACCTATTACAGCGGCTGCGACAAAGCCCGACGTTCCGGCGGCGAGATGGATGACGTAGCCGCCGGAGAAGTCCGCCACGCCCAAGCCGGCGAGCCAGCCACCGCCCCAGAGGCTAAATGCCCCTACGGTGTAGACCAGCGTCATCCATACCGGGCAAAAGATCATCCAGGCGGTGAAATTCATGCGGCCGAGCAGCGAGCCGGCAAGAATGATCACCGTGATCGCGGCGAACACGAACTGGAAGTACATCAGCGTCGCCATGGGGAAGGTCAGCGCCGGCATGCCCGATGCCGCTTCAGGCACGGTGGCTTGGCCGAGCGTGAATGCCGCCGATGTCGCTAAACTAGGCGTGCCGAGGAAGGTTTGGCCGGCCACCGACAGCCAGGCCGGTCCGAACGCCATGTTGTAGTCGAATAGGACCCAGACGACTAAAACCGACGCGAAGGCGTACATCGACATGAAGGCGGAATTGATCGCCCATTTCTTCTTGACTATGCCGCCGTAAAGGACGGTTAGACCCGGAATGCTTTGCAGGCCGACGAAGGTTGCCGCCGCCATCTGCCAAGCATTGTTTCCGCTGTCCAACCACTGTGGTGATGGTGTGAGTGCCATGTGCCTTTCCCGCCTTTCCCCAAAAAGATGCCCTCAGTGCGCCGATGGCACACGGGCCGACGTTTGAGCGGTCGCAAAAAATATGCCAGTTAAGTCGTCGTTACCGGACCGGATTCCGCCGTCTGATGGCAGCAAATCGGGCGGTCGCTGACTAGAAACTTCGCAGCATGAACATAAAATGGGCAGACTTTACGGGAGGCAGAGGGTGCTAGGTAGGCCATTGGCGGTGGTGCTGGCGTGCATTGGCTGGCCGGCTTTGTGGGTGACCGCGGAGCATCGCGTCGCGCATGCGGTCGAAAGCGCAGTCGCTTGCACCAATCCGGCCAGCGGGACGCAGTGGCAGATCCGGATCGATTACGAGCGCAGCACCGTCGATTCCTATCCTGCAAGCATCACCGAGGCCAAAATTTCGTGGCACGACGCCTCCGATGGCGGCAATTACTCGCTCGACCGCAAATCCGGAAATCTCACCGTGGCCGTTGCCTCGAGCACCGGCGGCTATTTCCTCTATGATCGCTGCAAGCTTGACAATTAATAAGCCCGTTTCCGCGGTGTCGACGTCAGCACTTCCGACTGCGTTCCCGGTGTCCCTGCATTTCGAGCGCTTGCCGCCGCGACCTTGGAGCGGCGGCTATGCCTGAGGTAACGCCGGCAATCAAAGCAAGCGTGGGCTTTGCCTCCGAGACCGGCCCGCGTGAGCGCAACGAAGATTTCGCCGGCGCCGTCTTCGGCATGGAATTGCCGAAGCCTCGCCGCGACATTATCGCCGCGATCGCCGACGGGATTGGTGGCGCCAAGGGCGGCCGTGTGGCCGCAGAAACCGCCGTGCGCGGATTCCTCGATGGATTCTGCGACCTGCCGGAAACTATGGAGGTCGGACGCGCCGGGGCTACGGTGCTCAATGCGCTCAACAGCTGGATTTTTTCACAAGGCCGCCGCGACAACAAACTCAGCGGTATGGGTTGCACCTTTACGGCTGTGGTGCTGCGCGGCCGCATCGCGCATCTTCTGCATGTCGGTGACACGCGCGCCTACCGCTTGCGCGGCGATCGCTTAACCTGCTTGACCACCGATCACGTGCGCGAGGACGCTGGCGGCCGATCCAATATTCTCACCCGCGCGCTCGGCGTAGAGACTGAAGTTCGACTGGACTATGCCGCGCATCCGGTGGCGCTGCACGACCGCTTTCTCCTCTGCACCGACGGCGTGCACGGCGTGCTAAGCGTCGAAACCATGGCCGACATTCTTCGCGCCCGGTCGGCATCGGAGGATTCCGCACGGGCGCTGGTTACCAGCGCGCTGGAGTCCGGCGGCACCGATAACTGCACTGCGCTCGTTCTCGATATCGTCGCGCTGCCTTCAGCGGATTCGGCGACGGTCGGCGCCGACATCTTGCAGTTGCCGCTGATCCCGGTGCCGATCGACGGCCAGACCGTGGATGGCTTTGTTCTCAAAGTTCTGATCTCGGATGGCCGCTACACACGCCTGTTCGGCGCGATGGACGAAGTCGAGGGTGGTGAAGTGGCGCTCAAATTTCCGAAGCCGCAGGTCGCCGCCGCCGCGACGTATCATGCAGCCTTCGTGCGCGAAGCCTGGGTCGGTGCGCGCGTGAACAGTCCGTGGATCGGCCGGATTATCGAACTGCCGCCTGGACGGCAGACCTGTCTCTATACGGTGATGCCGCTTTACCAGGGGGAACTGTTATCAACGCGGCTGGCGCGTCGGCCGCTGGTTGGTCTGGAGGAGGGCCGCAACATCGCGATCAAATTGGCCCGCGGTGTCGCGGCGCTCCATCGCGCCGGTATCATTCACCGCGACATTAAGCCGGATAATGTCATTCTCGAAAGCGAAGGGTCGCTCAAACTTATCGATCTCGGCGTTGTGCGTGTTCCAGGCCTGGAAGATTTTCCGCCCGAAGATATTCCCGGCACGATGGCTTATATGGCGCCGGAAATGTTTGCCGGCGAGCCCGGCAACGAGGCGACCGACATTTACGCCCTCGGCGTCACCATGTTCCGCGCATTCACCGGCGAATTTCCCTATGGCAATCTCGACGCGGTGAGTCGTCCGCGCCGCAGCCGACCAGTGCCGCTTGCCGAACTTCGACCGGATTTGCCGGCTTGGCTGCAGGCTGCCCTCGGGCGTGCCGTTGCCAATGATCCCGCCGAACGCTTCCGCGACGTGATGGAATTTGCGATTGAGATGGAAGCCGGGCCATCGCGCGCGCCCACTGCCGTGCGGCGGCCGCAGACGCTCTATGAACGTTCGCCTCTGCGGTTTTGGCAGGGCGTGGCCGCACTGCTGGCGCTGGCGCTGCTGCTGTCGCTGTGGTGGCGCTAAGGGAAGACAAAATCCGGAGAGCAAGATGAACCGGCTTGTGGCTATTGCCCTCGTGCATTTGGCGCTGCTCTTGGCAGTTCTTTTAGCACTCGCCACAGAACAGGCATTTGCGGAAGACTATCCGGTGCGGCCGATGCGCATCCTGTCGCCTTATGCGCCCGGCGGCATTTCGGACATAGCCGCGCGGATCGTCGCCGGCAAACTGACTGAGGCTTGGGGGCAGCAAGTCATTGTCGAGAACCGCCCCGGCGGCAATGGCTTCATCGCGGTGACGGATGTGGCAAGGGCGATGCCGGACGGCTACACGTTGGTCATGGTGACCGCAGGCGACATCACCATCAACCCATCGCTGTTCAAGACGGTACCCTATGACGTTGACCGCGATCTCGCGCCTGTCTCCGCGGTGAGCGATGCACCGCTGGTGCTCGCAGCCAATGGCGAGACACCGTACAAGACGCTGGCCGATGTCATCGCCGCTGCCAAAGCGCAGCCTGGCGTGCTCAATATGGGCACGCCAGGCTACGGCAGCATCAATCATTTGATGTTGGAATCGATTTCGCTCAACACCGGGACCAAATTCACGCACGTGCCGTACAAGGGTGGCGCACCAGCGGTCCAGGCATTGGTCGCCGGCGATATTCCTCTTGCCATTATCGCGAGTTCGACCGCGGCGCCGCATGTGGCAAGCGGCAAGATTCGCATATTAGGGATAAGCACCGGCGAACGTTCGCCACTCAACCCCGAATGGCCGCCGCTGTCGCAGCAGGGCGCGGGCGACATCAATGTTTCGAACTGGACCGCCTTGATGGCGCCCAAAGCGACGCCGCAGCCGATCATCAACAAGCTCTCAGGCAAGGTCGTAGAAATCCTCAAAATGCCCGACGTCCAAGCGCGCTTTGCTGCCGGCGGGGTATCGACCATCCCGTCGACGCCGGCCGAACTCGATGCCAGGATTAAACGCGAACTTGCGACCTACCGAAGTGTGATCGAAAAAGCCAATGTACATGTCGATTGAGTAAAGATCGGCGTTGCCGAGTAAAAATCGTCGCGGGATTCATCGTGGTATGTTCAAGCGAATCCTGATTGCCAATCGTGGCGAAATCGCCTGCCGAATCATCAAAACGGCGCGTCGCATGGGCATAGCGACAGTCGCGGTCTATTCGGAAGCCGATCGCGATGCGCTGCATGTGGAAATGGCCGATGACGCGGTCGCAATCGGCCCGCCGCCGGCGGCGCAGAGCTACCTCGACATCGAGAAGATCGTCGCGGCCTGCAAGCAAAGCGGCGCCGAGGCGGTGCATCCGGGTTATGGCTTTCTGTCCGAACGGGCGGTCTTTGCCAGCGCGCTCGCCGAAGCGGGCATTGTCTTTATCGGGCCCAATGCCAAAGCAATCGCGGCAATGGGGGACAAGATCGAGTCGAAGAAAGCGGCAGCGCGCGCCAAGGTCTCGACCGTTCCAGGTCATCTCGGTGTGATCGAAAACGAGGAACACGCCACCGTCATCGCCGAAGAGATCGGCTACCCGGTAATGATCAAGGCTTCGGCCGGCGGCGGCGGCAAGGGCATGCGAATTGCCTTCAGCAAAGCCGAGGTCAAGGAAAATTTCGCTCGCGCACGCTCCGAAGCGAAGTCGAGCTTCGGCGACGATCGCGTCTTTCTCGAAAAATTCATTACCGATCCGCGACACGTCGAGATTCAGGTACTGGGCGACAAGCACGGCAAGGTGATTTATCTGGGCGAGCGCGAATGCTCGATCCAGCGCCGTAACCAGAAAGTCATCGAGGAGGCGCCGAGTCCGCTATTGGATGAAAAAACGCGCAAGCGAATGGGCGAACAGGCGGTCGCGCTCGCCAAAGCCGTGGGCTACGACTCAGCCGGCACTGTCGAATTCGTCGCCGGTCAGGATCGCAGCTTTTATTTCTTGGAGATGAATACGCGATTGCAAGTCGAACATCCGGTGACCGAGCTCGTCACCGGCATCGACCTCGTCGAGCAGATGATCCGGGTTGCCGCTGGCGAACCGCTCAAGCTTAAACAGAGCGACATCGAGCTTATCGGCTGGGCGGTGGAGACCCGCATCTATGCCGAGGATCCCTATCGCAATTTTGCCCCTTCCGTCGGGCGGCTGGTGCGCTATCGCCCGCCGTCGGAAGAAGTTCGCGACGGGATCACCATACGCAACGACACTGGCGTGACCGAGGGCAGCGATATTTCGCTCTATTACGATCCGATGATCGCCAAGCTCGTAACGCATGCCAAAACGCGGCTTGAGGCGATCGACGCTCAGGCCGAGGCGCTCGACGCCTTCACCATCGAAGGCATCCGCCACAATATTCCGTTCCTCGCCGCGATCATGCAGCATCCGCGCTGGCGCGCCGGGGCGCTCAGCACCGCCTTTATCGCCGAAGAATTTCCGCGCAGTTTCGAACGCACGCCGCCGCAAGGCGACGTCGCCCGCGCTATTGCCGCCGTCGCGGCCGCCATCGATCACGTGCTCGGCGAGCGCAAACGGAAAATATCGGGCCAGTTGAACGCGGCGCTGACGCGCGAGCGGCATCGCGCGATTTGGCTTGGTCCAGATGAGGTTCACGCCGATGTCGAGCATCAAGGCAAAGCGATCGTGGTCAGCTTCGAAGATGGCGCTCGCCACGTTCTGTCCTCGGACTGGGCGCCCGGCATGCCGGTCTGGGCCGGCACCATCGACCAGCATCGCGTTGCCATGCATGTGCGGATGATTCCGAATGGATTCGAGCTCGCTCACCGCGGTTTCGAGGTGAAGACCTTTGTCTACACGGAACGCGAGGCCGGCTATGCGCGACTGATGCCTCTGAAAAAGCTTTCGGGCAGCGAAAAGGCGGTGCGATGCCCGATGCCGGGCCTTGTAGTGTCGCTTGCGGTGACCGAAGGCCAGGAGGTCAAAACCGGCGAGACATTGGCAGTGATCGAAGCCATGAAAATGGAAAATGTGCTGCGCGCCGAGCGTGACGGCATCATCAAGAAAATTCGCGTCAAGAAAGGCGATAGCGTTGCGGTGGACGCGGTGGTGATGGAATTCGCGTAGGTTTCGTGAACCGTCATCCTTAAGGTGACGGGGAGCAGGGGACATGCACGCTCTAGCGTTCCTCTCGCCGGCCGGCCGGCTGCGGCCACAGCCGTTCTTGCTTGGCGTCGCCGCGGTCTACGTCGCCGGCGCACTGTCACATTGGCTGACAGTCCCGATCGTCACCGCACGCTTTGGGCTATGGGCTTTCGCAGTCATTCAAACGGCGCTGACCTGGTTATGGTTCGTCCTGCACGCGAAGCGTTTGCGCGATGCCGGGCGTGGTTATGGTCTGGCGATTGCGGTGGCGCTGCTTTACTTGCTTTCGCTCATTCTGCTGTTGATCCTCGCGACCAATTTTTTTACCGGTTCCGAAGCCGGTTCATTGAGCAATGCCGGCCCGACCGGCGCGCTCGAACTCATTCTTTTTCTCTACATTATTATGGCGCTCGCTGGTCCGATCCAATACGACCTGACCTGGATCGTGGTTGTGATCCTGACCCTGTTCGCTTTTGTGCCGGTGCTGGTCGCCTTGTTTTTTTCGCTGTGGACCGCGACGCGGACAAGCGCGACACAACCTTAAAGCGGATCGTAATAAAATCGGCGCCAATGCTGCACTTCGCTTATGGCTCAAACATGCATCATGCGGTTATGCGCAAACATGCGCCGGACGCCATCCCGCGTGGCGTGGCACGGCTCGACAACTACCGCTTCATGATAACCACGGACGGCTATGCATCGGTCGAGCCACATCGTCGGGCCTACGTGTACGGGCTGTTGTGGCGGATCACAGCGCGTGACCGCGTCACACTTGATCTTTGGGAAAATACCGCGGCCGGGCTGTACCGAGGCCAAATGCTACCGGTCATAGCTGCAAACAAGCGACACCGCGTTCTTGTTTATGTGGCACGCTGGCGTCCCTCCGGTGCGCCGCGGCCCGGCTATATGGAGATCATCGTGCAAGCCGCGCGCGAATTGGAATTGCCGGCGGACTACATAGCTCGCCTGGATCGCTGGCTGTCGAAGCAAGCGCGCGGCGCCGGTCATCGCAGTCTCGGAGCATTTGCGTGACAGTGCATCGGCGCGTCGTCATTCGCGGCCGGGTGCAAGGCGTCGGTTATCGCGCCTGGACCGAAGTCACCGCGCTCGAACGCGGCATCGAGGGTTGGGTGCGCAATCGCCGCGACGGCTCGGTCGAGGCGCTATTGAGCGGCCATGAGGATGACGTCGCTGCGATGATTGTCGAGTGTCGGCGCGGCCCGCCCGGCGCATGGGTCGATGCGATCGATCAGCGTGAGGCAACGCCCGATGAAATTGTGTTGCGCCGCGGCGACGAATTGTTCTCGGTACTGCGAAGCGTTTGAAGCTCGGCCGCTGGGCCGAACAAGGGCATGAATTCGGCGCGTAGAGTGATGTCCACATCAGTAAGGGAAGCCTTGCAACCGAGCTCCGCGAGCGATGTGATGCCGTAGCGCCGGTCGGAAACGCCGCACGGTACGATTCCGGCAAAGTGCGACAGATCGGGCGAGACGTTGAGCGCAAAGCCATGGAGCGTCACCCAACGCTGCACGCGAACGCCGATCGCCGCGATCTTGTCCTCAAAGCCCGATCCTTTGTTGGGCCGTCGCACCCAGACGCCGACGCGTTCGCCCCGCCGTTCGCCGCGCACATCGAATGCGACGAGCGTGCGAATGATCCATTCTTCGAGCGTGGCGACGAAGCGGCGCACGTCCGGCGCGCGACGCTTGAGGTCGAGCATGAGATAGCCGACGCGCTGGCCAGGGCCGTGATAGGTGAATTGGCCGCCGCGCCCGACGCTATGCACCGGAAACCGTGCCTCGATTAATTCTTCGGGCCGCGCCGAGGTGCCGGCGGTGTAAAGGGGAGGGTGCTCTAACAGCCAGACCAGCTCTGGCGCCGCGCCTCGTGCAATCGCGGCCGCGCGTTCGGTCATAACCGCAAGCGCCTCGTCATACCCGATGAGGCCCGCACTGACGCGCCACTCGACCGGCGGTGAATGGTTCGAAGGTACAAGGCCGATGGTCACATCGCCGCGGGTATTTGCCGATCCGTACATTCATCAAGGATACGCAGGTCACGCCGGCAAAGCGATTGGGTCACAACGGCGGGGGGTCGAGCGCCATCCGAAGGACAGTCGGCCCAGGAAGCTGCGCTCCATCTGACCAGGCCGGTTGGCCGCGTCGGCCTTGTCCGCCCGCGGCCTAGCTGTTACATCCGCGGCCTGCGTCCGATTGCCGGGCGCGGCACCCCACACGCGGTCGTGGCGGAATTGGTAGACGCACTAGCTTGAGGTGCTAGCGGGGCAACCCGTGGAGGTTCGAGTCCTCTCGACCGCACCACCACGAAAATTTGCCCTTGATTTTACTCCGCTTTTTTCGTTTTCGCCCACACCGAACGGCTAGGTGAGGGCATAGATGTTGCAGTTTCGTTCGCCTTGCCCTGCAGCTTTGCCATTGCGTCTTGCGCCAGCCGCTTGCGGTCGGCGGCCTCCGTATAGAGCGACGCCATCGCCGTGCCCTTCCAACCAAAGATTGCGTTCAGTTCGGCGACCGTAGCGCCAGCTTCGGCGGCTCGCGTCGCTGCAATCTTGCGACAGCCATGGGCGGAACGATTGTGAAGTCCAGCCGCTCGGCACGCATCCTTGAAGAGGTTGCCAAACGACTCTTTGGTTAGCGGTTTGCCATTCTTGCCGCAGATGAAGGCGAGTTCGCCCGTCGGGCCAGCATCGAGCGTCTGCTGCAGAATCGGCAGCAGCGGAATGCTGACAATCATTCCGCCCTGACTTTTCTCCGTGCGTAGCGTGGCAACACCGTCGCGCACATGCTGGCGACCGAGCGTGACCGCGTCTCCTCGGCGCAGGCCGGTATAGAACAGTATGTCGCGCCAGACCCGCTCTTTGGTGCCGACAGGCCACCGCTTGTCATAGGCGGTGGCATCGTCTTCCGTCCACACCGGAAAGCCCGGACCCTTTTTCCGCTTCGGGTTCCTCACGCCTGCGGTCGGATCAACGGCGACGTGATTGGCCTCCTTGGCCCACTTAAATAGGCCGCGCATGGCGTCAAGAAAATTGCGCGCCTGCGCGGGTGTGGCGGCGCGACTATCCCGACCCTTGGTGACGTGCTCCTGTGTAATGGCGCGGATCGAGTTGTGACCCGCTTTTTCAACGACTCGCTTGAAGTGGTTCTCGCGGTTGCGTCGAGTGGCGAGCGACAGATCGGTCCACGCAGTCGTTTCCCGATAACGCTCAATAAGCCACGCCAGCGTGCCCGCAGCCACACCGGCCTTGACTGGGCGCGGCTTGCCAACAAGCGCGGCCAGATATTCAGCGTCAAATTCCGGCGTGCCGAAGGCGGACCTGATTCGCGTGCGCGGCCCCTTGCCGATGCGTACATACCAAACCACGCGACCGTGCTGGGTGACGTGCCTCTGCAAGAATCGCGGGCGCGGGCGTGGCATGGTCTCGATCAAAGGTTGACGTCTTCGTCGGGCGCAACGGGTTCGTCGGCCAGATGCACGACGACCGGAACGTCGCGGACGCGAAACTCAACTTGCTTCGCCCCCATCTTCTTCGCCGCCGCAATAATCTGCTTGGCTTCGCGTTGCCGTATTAGTGCCGGTCTACCACTCACGACCTTTCCTCGCTCTTTGTCATTTTATGTAGCGCAGCGAGCGCGGCCCGCTGTGCTTCTTCTGCTGCCAAGGGCCTATCGCCACCTTTGGAAGCAAGCTCATTTTGCAGCCACCTGATGTACCGCGACAAAATTTCCTTTGTTACCAAGCGCTCCCTGTCGCCACCGCGATCATCTTCAGCAAGGCGACGCAACACCGCGCGAAGCATGTCTTCCATGATGCCCCAGTCCAAGGATTCGACGACGGCGTCGGCGACCATGCGACCCGGGTCCGGCTTTTGAGCGAACAGCACAATTCGCCAGATGATTTCCTCATTCATCGACCGGCCGACGCGCGCGGCGTCAGCCTTAAGCTGATCGTGCAGGTCAATTGGAACGCGAAGCTTAATCTGGGCGAAGCGTTCTCGACGGCGTTTGGTCTTGCTGGCCATAATGTATATATGGACCGCGCCGCGGTCCTTGACAAGACCCATGGCGTAACCTACCTCAGAGTAATGCACCGCAATACGGTCCAAACGAACCGCAACGCGGTCTAACGAACTCCGAGGTGGCGCGATGGGCACCGACTCCGACAAACTGCTCACGAAGATCAATAAGGCCGTTGCCGAAGCCAACGCGGTCGAGAAGACCATGCAGGCGGCACAGACCGAACTCGTTTCTCGATCGAAGGCGATCGGGATGTTGTTGCTCGAAGCGAAGAAACTTCATCCGGCGGTGAAGGACTTCGAGACCTTCCTAAAGAAGGTCAGGGGACTCAAGCTATCACGCGCCTACGATCTGCTGCGATTGGCCGGTGGTCGGACGACCGACGAAGAGCTTCGGAAGGAAACGCGCGATCGTGTCAAGAAACACCGCGAGAAAAAGAAACTGCCGGAGCGGAACCCGAAGCCGGTTTCCGTTACAGACCACGATGTAACGGAATCTCCCAAGCGCATCACCGAATCACCGGAGGTTAGCGCGGAGGAGCGGCGGGCACAGATGGCCGCGCTCGATGTGGATCTCTCGATCCCGCCCTTCCTTGATCGGAGCGACGAGGCACCCGCGCCGGAACAGCAAGCCGAGTTTGACCGAGAGAGACAGTCCCGCCGAGCGCTGGCGGAATTTGTGGTCGCTTGCAAGCGGCTTCTTCCGCTGCTGGTCGAGGCGGACTGGACCGAGGCGGTGTGTTTCTTTGATGACTGCGTGGAACGGTGCAAACGGAGGGCGGCCTGACATGGCTGACCGCAACTCGATCATCGACAAAATCAAGGCGCTGCTCGCCAAGACGACGGAAAACGGTGCCACCGAAGCAGAGATGATGTCGGCGCTCGACAAGGCGTCGGCCATGATGGACGCCTACGGCGTCAGTGATGAAGAGGTAAGGCTCACAAAGGAAGAGGCGGCGATACTGCACGCTGACCCGCCCGATCTGAAGGACCCGCACAAGATCAAGTGGAGACTTACTTACGCCATCGGCAAATTCTGCAACGTGGCGGTTTTTCGGTCGCGACACGAAACCGGCCTCAGGTGTATCGGGATGCCAAGCGATGTGCAGTTCGCGATGTGGTTGCTCGACAGTCTGGCCGACTTTGTGTTCGCCGAGCTGTACGCACATCTGATCGGATGCCTTGCACCAAAGAGCGAGCGCAGGATTATCACGCGATCATTTGTTGGGGGTGCCTGTGACCGGATTACGGATCGCCTGCTTGAGTTGATCGAGCGATCCAAACAGGCGCGCACCAGCAACGGTCGCGAACTGATCGTCATCAAGGATGCGGCGATCAAGGCGTACATGAAAGACCACAACATTCGTCTGCACACATGCTGCGGCCCCTCATCATCAAATGTGAACGACGGGGCTAGGCAAGCTGGTCGTTCCGCGGGCGATCGGGCGTCGTTTGGCCGTCCGGTGTCGGGTGCGGCGGGTGTGCTGAGGCTGGCATGAGCGACGACACCTTTAAGGGGCAGGCCGTGCAAGCGACATGGCAGATTGAGGACGGCAAGCATGCCGGTCGCCATGTCTGGGACCGCATCATCGTGCAGCACGACGAATCGCCTGAGGCCATGAAATTCGGGCGGCGGAAACTAAAGGACATCGCCGTCGCCTGCGGTGTCTCGGAGCAGATCACTGACCTGTCAGTGCTGCTCAACAAGCCGTGCACGGTCTTTGTCAAGATCGAGACGGACGAGTCCGGCGAATACCCACCAAAGAACCGCGTCACCCGCGTCAAGCCGCTGGTCAAGGCGGAAAAGACAAACGGCAAGGCCGACCCAGACCTCAACGACGAAATCCCATCGTTCTGACGGGCCGCACTTTAGTTCCCGGTGACGCGCGTGCGCGTCATCGGGTGGCGTATTTTTTCGGAGGTTCAATGTACAACGACAACGCACAAAAGCTGATTGATAACGGTTACCATCCGATCCCGATTGCGCCGCCCAACGCGGACCCGGAAGTGCTGCCAAAGAAATGTCCGGTTCGGTTTGTCCCCGAACTCGGCAAGCACGTGAAATTTAAGGACTGGTCGAATCGGCCGGAACCAATAATGACGCCGCAGGCCGACGCTGGCATTGGCGTGCGCTGTGGTGACAATGGTTGGTCGCCTTCGATTACGACGCCGAGGACGCGGCGCTGGTCATATCAGAGGCGTTCGCGTGTCCCGTCAACAAGGCGGGCGAAAGGGGCTGGACCGCGTTCTTTCGCGCCGACTTTGCGGTGTCCTCCGAGGACTTTCACGACAAGGACGGCGTGCTCGCCCTTCAGGTGCTGTCGAGCGGGAAGCAGACTGTAATTCCGCCGTCAATCCATCCCGACACCAAACAGTCGTATCGGTGGACGAACGGCAAGACCCTGTACGATACCAAGGTGGACGAGTTGCCGCCCCTTCCGCGCGACTATCGTGAGCGGATATTGGCCCTTGGTTATCTGGCGTCGAACCCGAAGAAGGACAGAGTCACCCCCGACACCGTCAGCACCGTTGACGCCGACAGCACGCTTGCAGAACTGAATGCGCTGGCACTGAAGAACCTTGCGCAGTGGGTCCCCGCTCTCGGCCTTTACAACTGCAAGCGCCGCATGGGCCGGTAGACGCCTTGGGCATAGAAGGCGCGCACCGTGACGGACGCAACATCATTGTCCAGCGGTATGCCGACCTGATCGCAAATTTCCGTCAGAAGGCCGGCGACGCGGCCATCACTGCTTACTTAGCAGCAAACAAATAATTGGGAGACGACATTGCTGTTGATACGATCGAATCGGTATAGCCGACAGACGCCGCCACGCACCGTCGAGGTGGACCTACACGACTTGCTCGTTCCGGGCTCAACCAAAAAAGCGCACGAGTTTTCCGGTCCCGACCTTTACACACACCTTAAACGTCTCGGAATACCGGGCATTGATTCTTTCCAAGGCTGGCAAGATGGTCCCATCCTTGCTGAAAATACTCGTCCACCTTCTGCGAAAGCTCTCTCATACTCTTTCCATCCGGCAGAACGACAACCGTGTGACTAGCGATGTGCACATGGGGGAAAGAAGAGCCTCAATATGCTTGTCGATGTAATCCTGAACAGGCACATGCGGAAGTTGTCTATGTATTTGTCCAGCACCGCCCAAATTTCCGCAGCATCTTCGGGCGATACGCAGACCCCGGGGTCGATATCTTTGAGGCCCGATTGGGCCGATGCCGATGAGGGCGTCGAATTGCGGCAATCGGGCGCAATTCTCCGCTAGAGGCACTGGCTTACGATAGCATGCTAATGGGAGAGCGATTATGACCCATAGGCGACGCCAATTTATTCAGCTGGCAGTGACCACTGTCTCGCTGCCATTTCTCAATCGCACAGTACTTGCCCAGGAGTCTTATCCGTCGCGTCCAATCCGTCTAATTGTCGGCTTCACGCCAGGTACGGCTGCCGATATCACGGCACGCGCCTTTAGCAATGGTGCATCGGACCTTCTTGGCCAACAAATGGTTGTCGAAGACAAACCCGGAGCGGGCTCCAGCGTTGCCGCCGAATATGTCGCTCGTGCCGCCAAGGATGGCTATACGTTGTTCCTGTCGACGTTGTCTATCGTCACCAGTCAAATCATCAATCCCGATCCGGCGTTTGATTTGGTCAAGGACTTCGCCCCGATCTCTCTCCTTGCCAGCGGCGCTGTCGTCTTGGTCGTCAGTCCTCAGTCAGACTTGAAAAGTGTCGCCGACCTTATCGCGTTGGCCAAGTCGAAGCCGGATCAGGTTCTCTGCGCCAATGCGGGCATTGGCAGTTTGCCGCACATGGCAGCAGAGCTATTTGCGCAGCGCGCCGGAATTAAATTGGTGAATGTACCTTACCCCGGTAGTCCTCAGGCCGTAACTGACCTCGTCGCCGGACGCGTTACGATGTTTTTCTCGCCCGCTTCCACTGTTATCGGACAGATCACAGCAGGCAAACTCAAAGCCCTTGCCACGGCGGCCAATAAACGCGCAAGCGTCCTACCGGAGGTGCCAACGATGGCCGAAGCCGGCATACCGGACTTTGATACCAGCCTTTGGTTCGGCGTCATGGCGCCTGCTGGCACGCCGCAAACTGCGATCGAGAAAATTGCAGGTGCCGCGGAGAAGGCGATGCACGGACCGGAAGCGGTCGAAGCACTGAAAAAGCAGGGGTTTGATCCGCTGGGCGAAGGTCCCGAGGCGTTTGGGCATTATTTGCGCAACGAAATTAGCCGATGGTCTGAAGTCGCGCACCGAGCGGGTGTGAGAAGCTAATAGCGGAGGAAACCATGCTAACGGAAGCCGATCTCACGGCGCTGTGCAATGAGTTCACAAACGCGCTGGCGGAAGTTCTGGCGGAGAACGCGGTTGGTCTAGCGCGTCGGGGCCGAGTTGCGAGGGCACGTGCTGCGGTCAAAAAGCATCCTGAATACAATGAACATGCATTTTGCGTGGCAGTGGAGACGGCGTTCACTCAGTGGGAAGCATTGCAGAACGTCGGTCACTAACACCGACCCAATTTCCGAGATATCGTCGCGCATTCAACGAGCGTATTTCTGCAGTATTTCGAAATGTGCCTTGATATTGCGGCGGAATATTCCGCCACTCGGAGGTTCGAATCCTCTCGCCCAGCCAAAGAGAGTCGAGAGCATTTTGTTAGATGAACTAGTTGATATGGTTGAGTCTAAACGGTGAGAGATCGATTTTTGGCGGACGATTTCGCAGCTGGTCCGCCAGTGCTCAATTCCCCCATGCACAGTTGCCCGTGGACGAATTGAAGTAACGAAACACCGGTGCGACGCACTGAGAGAAGGTTTCGACGTCAAAGTGTACGAGGTAACTGAAGAAGCAAAGCGCGACACTGTTTTGCACTGATCTATTAATTACGCGGTTCCCTTATCTTCGCTTGCCGAAGCTTTGCAGGCTGATCGTCAATCTTCGTTGGCGGAGAATGCGTTCTGCAATTGGCTCGATCGTATCGAGCGATGTGATGATTATTCTAAGACGCATGGGTTAGGCGCGACCACGATGCTTGGAACATCTGGCCGCGCCGCTTTATTTGATCTCGCGCTGTGCAGATATCAAGTTAAATCGAGCAGCTGCGCTTCTTTATTTGTTAGATCGATCGACGGGGGCGTACCCCAAAAAAAATCCCGCTCGCCTCGGCCGGAGTAGTGCTGCGCAAATTTTATATGAAGATCCTCGATGCTTTTCTCGCTGCTCAATCAACCTACAGCGCAGCTTCCCGATTAAGTCGCTTTCGCATTTCTCTTCCAGCCCTGAAGTAAGGCATGGCTTTCTGTGCGACCGAAACGGCAACTCCAGTACGAGGATTGCGGCCAGTCCGCGCTTCGCGGAGCTTAGTCGAAAATACGCCGAAACCCCGTAGCTCCACTCGATCTCCGCGCGCCAAGGCTTCAAGGATTTGGTCGAATATCGCGTCAACGACTTTCTCTAAATCCCGCTGGTAAAGGTGCGGGTTCTGAGAAGAAATGCGCTGTATCAACTCAGATTTTAACATGGCTAGGCTCGCCAATCGGCGGTCATCTGTCACCGTATGAGAGAATACCGCCCTGTGCAACAACTCCGGCAACTTGGCGATATTCACCCGATCCGCCGCGCCTCGTCGCCGCGAGCTTACTCTTTGTGGTTAGCCTTTTTAAGTTTGGCCGTCCTCTTCCGCGCCTAATTCGGATCAAACCCGCAAAGCTAGACTCAGCCTTCTACGCAAGGGTGCGGCTATGACGGATGATTTGAGAACCGGAGAGCTTTCCTCTCTTGCCACGAACGGTGCAACCGGCGATTCCGTCTCTGCGCTTTCGGTCGGCTCCAACGGCGGGGCCAAAGATGCCTCAGATGCCACAGTTACCTTTCTCATCGCCGAGATAAACAGGCTCGCTGAACAGATTTCGGTCGGTGCCTACGGCAACGCTAAAGGGATCGATGCCTCAGATGTGAAAGCGCGGTCCACAGTTGCCTTTCTCATCGCTGAGACAAACAGGCTCGCTGAAGAAAACCAACGACTGAAGGACAAACTGGCTCTGCTCGATGTGGAGAAGAGACTGGCTCTACTCAAGGAGACGTTCAAGTCATTTCGCCCGAACGAGTTTCTGTCGTCCGTATGAATTACCTCAGCCTCAATACATACTGGTGGTACGTTTTTATTGGTATGTCCGCCATGCTTGTATTAGCTGGCATCGTCGCAAGAGTTGGCGGACCCTCTCTCGGCACTACGACAGGTAGGCCACGGGGGTGTCATGTCAAAGTTCGAGCGCCTGCTAGAGCCGGGTTCAACAGAGCTACCTGATTGCCGTTGTGCCGCCGAGATGAACCTGATGGCTATCGTACCGGTGCCTGGTGGCGACACCGAAATTCGCATCTTTCAATGCCCAGACTGTAGTCATGAGCTTAGACTGACTACCTGGCGTCCTTGCTGAGCAATTTGGCTGCCGACCGTCGCCCCGGCTCATCCTCGAAATAGATGTAAGCGAGCTGCTGTCCTGCGCTGTCCTTCACGACGAAGGCGGCACCAATGTCCTCGACGGACCACGGGGGAGGGAAGCGACGAGCGGGCATAGCAAACGCGAGTTCTGTGATCGGTGTCACAGTAATGGTGTTACAACTGGTTCAATGATCGCGGCTGGTTGTAGTGCGCCAGTTTATCCTCATACACAACTCGGGGGGTACGATGAAAGCGTTCCTAACTGTCGCCATGGCTGCTGCTTTCCTCTTCTGCGTCAACGCAGAGGCATGGGCACAGACTTGCTCTCAAAAGTGCAATAAGAAATGCGAACATGGATCGGCGTGGTGCAATACCGGATGCTCAACTTGGTGCATCAACCACGGCTATCGTTGAACCGCTCTGGTCAGCGCCCCCAATCCTCTTCGGCCTCGCGTTTCAACCGCTGGAGCTTTCGGGTTCTTGACCTTCACCCCAACAACATTGAACGTGCTAAGCGACTAATCGGGTTCCTTGCCTCGGCCCTCGCGTCCGGGGCAATCAGAAAAATCAATCGCCTCAAACTTGCGCTTCACTTCGGAGGCACTCTCACAGACAAACACGGGCTGGTTCACTGTGGTGAGCGTAGTCGGGCACGCACCGACCCCGTGCGAGTCGACAATGGCGACAACTTGAGACGGCGCGACATAAACCGTGGTGCCATTTGGCCCGACGAGCGCGATGAAAAGAGTAAGGAGGGTTGTGAGAACTGCTGTCATATCTTGATGCCCTTGGCGAACCCTTATTGCTCTTAGAGTACGCTCACGCAACGACATGGCGCGCGGATATAGAGCAGGGATGCGGGTGATGCAAAAGGGCAGCGCCAGCCATTCAATCTCTCATCCGGCAAAGATTGGGCCACCAAACGAATGGCCCAAAGGTCATTTTGGAGAACTTTGAAGAAGATACCGCGCCACCAGCCAAGGAAGGTGCGGCTTATAATTTAAACAGCAGATCGCGATTGGCGTCTTTGATCGATGTCAAAATCTCTAAAGAGGCTTTCGTTTAAGGGTGACTAAGTCATTCTGGGAGGCGGTAGATCATGCCAACGGATTTTGAACCGGTATCCGCTCGAAAACGTGCGGCGCAAGCTCAAGCGCAACCCGAAATCACGATGCTCTTGTTCTGGCTTATCATCTGCCTCGGCATGGTTGGGTTGTTGTTCGAAGTCGTTGGGAAGTAGTTCGCCGTTATTGTCGTCGGCGCAATTCTGGTTTGGTGGTTGAGAAGCGTTAAGCCCAAGCGCAGGATTTAATCGCCGCCTTGCGGCGAGCTAACGGTGTGAATACGATCTATTTGTATAGGAGTGTGAGTTGGCGGACGAATTGACGGATGGATGCCATGATGGACAATGAAGTGATTAGCCAAGGTGAAGCTGACGAGAGAATTCTTACTTTCGACGTTCCCGACGAGGCGCTAGAGCGAACAGCTAGCACTGAGCGGCAAGCGTACACTTGGATATATTGCACTGGAGCCTGGCAGTACTGCCCTGCTTAATTCCCTGCGCGGATGCCGCAAAAGCTCCGGCAGCTTGGCGATGTTGGCAGCGATACGTCGCGCCTCACCCTCATCGAAACAGCCTCGCAGCGCCCCACAGGATCAAGAGAGCTACCACGCCAATCACGACGTAATCAGCAACAGTCATGTAATCGCTAACGGTCATGTGAATTAGCCGACGCGGCGATGCCAGCGTGGGCATTGTACCCTCCTCCTGCAAAGATTGGGCCACCAAACGGGTGGCCCAAGGTCGTTTCGGAGAACTTTCATGAGAAACTACCGCGCTACCAGCCATGGAAGGCGCGGCTCATAATCTCAACAGCAGATCGCAAGCGGCGTCTTTGATCCAAATCAAGATACGCCAGCCCCGCTTGCTCAGACAGCAAAGCCGTCGGGGGACGCCCAACGGCTTTGCCTTTTCCCCCAACGATGCAGGTTTGGGACCAGGCATTTCTGGGGGTGCCGAACTGGGGTGCAAGCTGCTAACGCCCCTGTCCGACCAATTACGCCGTAGCCCTTCGTTGGATGCCCGGATGTGATGTGTGTCACTGTCCGCGTCTTTTTTGATCCTGTCTGCGCCCAAACACAGCAAAGCCGCCAGCGCCCCCACGCTTAGCGGCTTTGCCTTCGTCCCCCTACGTGCCGTGCCCGTGCCCCCGATCCCTCACACAGCATCGGCTGGGTTGTCGAAATGGCATTGGAGCAGGGTGAGATTTCACCTCTCTCCCTGCTTTGCGAACACCGCCCAGTCCGACCCAAGAAGAATAGCGCCTGTTAAGGCGCGATGCTGTGACCTAAGGGCAACGGCCT
>Ga0310917_10000196_pt1 | contig 25932 bp, 23 predicted proteins | sample GREbulkMGLF178_FD_203531 | JGI IMG/M metagenome (GOLD analysis project Ga0310917, IMG submission 203531) | Lab enrichment of tropical soil microbial communities from Luquillo Experimental Forest, Puerto Rico - GRE.bulkMG.LF178 | ecosystem: Environmental > Terrestrial > Soil > Tropical forest >... | reverse complement strand
GGCGGTGTCTGCAAACCCGCCTTGCAGCGCGGCAGCGTCCAGCCCGGTTAGCTCGCCCACCGCTGCGGTGTCGCCGGCCACGATCCAGGTCGGGATCCGGGTGTCGCGTTCGGAGTAGTACTCGCCCAGCCCGCCGCCGGCGGCGTGGCGATCCATCGCCGCGGCCTGGGCCGCATTGGCGGTGTCGTTGTAATAGTTGATGCTCCACCGCGATAGCCGTGAGATCGTCAACACCGGTGACCACCTCACGACCTTAGGGGGCGAAACTAGCCGTAGGGGCTGGGATTTGGGGCGCGCGCAGCGCCCCAAATCAGTATTGCACCACTTGTGCCAATGTGCCAGACGTTTCTCGGGGTGCGTTTGATGTAATCGTATGCAGCATAGGTACTTTGGGAAATGGCCGAAGAGGGTAGGCGGCAAGGAGTGAGGTTGGGAGAGCTTGGGCATTTTTGAGAAGTGTTGGAGAACAGGGTATTTGGTGGAACACTGATTGGCTTTAGTTGCCGTTCTCGGCAGCCCTTATGCGGGCCCACGCTTCGCGCACGGCCGCCAGGGCGTCGGCGGCGTTGATGGTGAGCCGCGTTTGGCCGGCGAGTTGCGACTGCCATTCGGCGTCGGAGGGCGGCGTTTCGAACACGTACGAGCCGGGAGGCTGATTGGTCGGGCCGAATCGTCGGTACAGCTCTAGGGCTGCAGTATCGATGGCCCCAATTCCGCTGAGTGCCCAGAGGTCCCAGAGATCTCGCGGTGCCCGACGGTCCGCCCACGTTGCCGTTTTTGACGCGGCGAACGCCGGCAGAGTGGGGACGGTAAGTTCGGCTGCCGGCGCATCGCGATAGCGCTGCTCGAGGGAGCGGCGCTCAGTGGGCCATAGCATTCTGCCGCGGACCGAGAGCAGTTGGATCCTGACCAGCATGCCGGTGGCGGATCGCAGTACTGCCGCGACGGTATTCGCCACATCGCTGAGGGGCGGATCCAGGGTGAGCCTGCCGTGCGTTCGGGCCAGCGCACGTGGCAGCGCCGCGTCCAGATCGGCCGCCACGGCCTTGCGTTCGTCGATGGCGATCAGGTCGATATCCTCGCTGAGCCGGCCGTTCGGGAGATGTGTACGCGCCAGGGCGGTGCCCCCGATGAACTGGATCCGGTCGTTGAGGTTCTGACTGAGAAATGCCAGCAGATGAGAGATGAGATGGTCACGCTCGACTTGTTCGGGTGCGACACCAAACTGCTGTGCGATTTCGGCGCGTTCGTCAGCGTTCATGCGGTGTGGCGGCCCATGATTCAGCGCGGCGCAGCGACGCCGTGAGGCGTTGGTCGGCGGCGAGAGCCTTTAGGCGCTGATGATCGCTGCGCTGATACAAGATGGTGATCGCCGCGGGCACCTCGTCCCCGGCGTCTCCGAGTTGAGGTCGGTGTGCGAGGTCGAGCAGAGTCTGCTCTGGCGTCGTGACGATGGCCGACCCGAGGGGCGTCTCGACGCGTTCGGCGTCCAACCTGTCGGTGTCCCGCTTGACGAAGCGCACCACCGATCGACGGTCCTTGAGCCGAATCGGCCGGTGTTGGTCGGGCACGGCGACAACGGCCGTTGCTAAGGCTCGCGGGATGGCGCCCAGCGCGCGGGCGGCGCTGATACCCATGAGGACTGCGTGGGTCGGTCCGTAGATGGCCGAGGCGATCCCGGCCGCAGCGGCCTCAAGATTCGGCGCCCATTCGCGACCGATCATGTCCTGCGGGACGACTATGTAGTAGCCGTTGGCCACCCGTTGTAAAAGGCCGTTGTCCGCCAGCCGTGCCAGCTCTGGGCCCGGAAAGGCGTAGGCGGCACCGGCGTCCTTGGCGCGTATGGTTCGCAGCGGTGCGCTCGCCAGGGCTGTCGGGAGCGACGCATTCCTGCGCTGAGCCATCTCGACCTACCATTGAATATGCAATCTTTAGGCTATAAGCCTACAAAATGCATACTGGTGATGCAACGATGTTGTCCGATTTTGGTCCAGCAAAGCGTCGCCTTCGCCGATGGTCGCGACCGCTTGCCGCCCCGACGGCGCTTGGCGCCAAGGGCTTACCGCCGCAGGCCCATGCGCCGAGGATGTTGTCAGTGAATCAACGCGTCATCGACGGTCGGGTATACGCACAGCCGCGGCCCTAGTCCGCCGGCGGCGATGATGCGGGCCGTGATCGGTTTACCGCTGACCGGGCGCAGATCGATGCCGCGGCGTCGACATCGATCCGCCTGCTCGGCCAGCGCGGTGAAGGCGCAACAGCCCATGAATTCCAGCCCATCGGTGTCGATGACCAGTGGGCCCGGGGCGGCGACAGCCGCGGCGGCCTCGCCCAACAGCCGGCGCCAAGTGTGCTCATTAGCGGCATCCACCTCACCGCCGGTGTAGACGATGACCGCCGTGCCGCTGCGCTCGGAGCTCGCCCGCAGCCCGGCTACGCGACCGACGGCCAACTCGGCGGCCAAACGTTGGCTCACGGTGAGATGAACAGGAACAATGTCGACAGCGAGATTCATAAGACGCACTCCCGATCGTCTAGCATTGTTCCTCACCGCCGACCGCCGGGCAACCAAAGGCTTTTGTCAGGTCCCAGAGGGTCCGGTCAATAACGCGCGAAGCCTCCTGCTGTTCGACTTTTGCTCATATACCCTGTTCGGGCGTGCTGGCTGGGCCGCGAAACTTCCACTCGTCCTCGACGCGGCCAGAACTGCGTCGCCCAGACCTAAGTACCGGACCGTCCCTGGGATGCCGGGAATGCGGTCATCGTTTATTCATCGTGAATGACCACGAATCGACGGTAATAGGCGGGTTCTCAAACTAGCGCAAAGATCGCCAAACATATTGCGGTACACGCAAAGATAGGCAACCTCCAGGACATGCGCGATATGCCGAATGGTAATCCCTAGGTCGCACGTTCGAGTCGTGCCGGGGGCACGCATAAAGGCACGCATAAAGTAGCAGCTCAACTATGCTAAATAGCCTTGCTCATAACCGCGTTAGTCCCGCCCGCCGGACAGGGAGGGGTGGATCAAAATCCTTGAGCCGCGCGGCTTCGGCGACCGCCCAGAATCGTTAGCGAGAGTACCGAGTTTTGGAAATTTATGCCCCGCCGTTGTACGGGGGTGCGCTGGACGGCATCGAGTGGCCTGCGTGCAGTTATGGCCCTGCGTGGTGGCTCCGGGTCGTCACGGAACCCGGTTTATCGGTGCGATCTTCAAACATCCACTTCACCGCGTTCCGAGCGCCAGCGGCGATGATCAACCAACCCGAGAACGCTTTCGGCTCGTGCCGATACCGGTGCTCACCGGCGTGCTGGCGGTCATCGGTGCCGTCGTGTTGGCCGTGTTCCTATCTGGATGTCAGGGTCTGTTTGGGGGTCAGGGTCCGACGGCGAGTTCCCGCACGGCTGCGCCGTCGACTGGTCCGACTCACAGGGTTACCGCCACGGTGCCCATCGGCAAGAACCCGGACGGGGTGGCGGTGGATCCTGGCACCCACGCCGTCTACGTGGCCAACGCCTTCGACAACACGGTGTCGGTGATTGACGCCTCGACGCGCACCGTGACCGCCACCGTGCCCGTCGGCTACGACCCGGTGGGGGTGGCGGTGGATCCGGGCACCCACACCGTCTACGTCACCAACCTCGACGGCGACACGGTGTCGGTGATTGACGGCTCGACGCGCACCGTGACCGCCACCGTGCCCGCCGGCAAGTACCCGCAGGGCGTGGCGGTGGATCCTGGCACCCACACCGTCTACGTCACCAACCTCGTCGGCGCCAACAACACGGTGTCGGTGATTGACGGCTCGACGCGCACCGTCACCGCCACCGTGCCCGTCGGCAGGAACCCGAACGGGGTGGCGGTGGATCCGGGCAGCCACACCGTCTACGTCACCAACTACCAAAGCAACTCGGTGTCGGTGATCGAACATCGATAGTGGTGTGCGTCGGTGCCTGGGGGCGCGGTGTTCGGCTACCGGTCGTGGGTGTCGCCGTGAGCGAGAACGGCCTGTGACCTCTGACTTCGACCACCCAAGCCTGTGGGATACCCTACAGCCCAACGGGTTTCGCTACGGCGTCGACTGGGGCAACCGGGTGCACAAACTGGCAGCGGGTGCGTCGACCCAGGAAGTGTTGCCATTCACCGGCCTCAGCAGGCCCCAAGGTGTGGCGGTGGGCGCCGTCGGAGCCGGTTTTCGGTCCGGCTGAAACGCCAGGTCGGCGCTTAATCGGCGTTTAATGCGGACCCGCCGCCCTTGGCGGCTTGCTCCAGCAGGTCGGCGACCTGGGGGCGGACCCGTCCGCGGGTACCGGTCCTGGGTCATCGACACTTTGGCGTGCCCGAGGTGGTCGGCGCCGATGCGCGCGGACCGTCCGGCGTCGTCGATCAGGGTGGCCACCGCCTTGCGGAAACTGTGACTGCTCACGTCGGGCACCCCGAGTTCGTCGCGGGCTTTCGCCATTGCGTCGCAGAGTTATCGGGGTCGCGCATGTCCGGGGGTGTCGATGCCGAGCAGGTGTTGCGATGACAAACACTGCGCGAACTGCCTACATTGCGCCTGAGCTCGTCGTATATTTCCGTATACCTCGTGCGACCAGCGCGCAGGCCGAGACGCCAGCCAGGAATGGGGACGGCGATGAATTTTTCGGTGTTGCCACCAGACATCACTTCAGTGCAGATGCATGGCGGTGCGGGCTCGGGGCCGATGCTGGCAGCAGCGGCGGCCTGGGATGGGTTGGCCTCCGAGCTGGATTCAGCGGCGAACTCGTTTTCGTCGGTGACTTCGGGGTTGGCCACTCAGGGGTGGCAGGGTCCGGCGTCTCAGGCGATGGTGGCAGCGGCCGCGCCCTATGCCGGCTGGCTGAAGACGGCGGCAGCCCAGGCGTCGGGGGCCGCTTCGCAGGCCCAATCGGTGGCGGGTGTGTTTGAGTCGGCGCTGGCAGCCACCGTGCACCCGGCGGTTGTGGCGGCAAATCGTTCTAACTTGGTGTCATTGGTGATGTCTAACCTGTTCGGGCAAAACGCCCCAGCGATCGCAGCCACCGAGGGCCAGTACGAGGAAATGTGGGCGCAGGATGTGGCTGCGATGGTGGGCTATCACGCGGGAGCGTCGGCAGCGGCGGCACAGTTGACGTCGCCAATTCAGTTGTCCGAACTTGCTCTTTCAACTTTCACCAACGTCGGCTTCCTCAACATCGGCTTCGGCAACGTCGGCATCGGCAACACCGGCATCGGCAACGTCGGCATCGATAACTTCGGCACCTTTAACGTCGGCATTGGCAACAACGGCAGCAACAACATCGGCGAATTCCTCACCGGCAACAACCAGATTGGTATTGGCTCGCTGACTGTTCCCGGGTAGATGCGGGCCCAACACGGCCCTCCTTACGATCACTTTGTGTTTGTGACGGTCGCACCAAACTCCACCGGCACCTACGCTGCTCGTGAGTTATTTGCGCCATGGTCAATAGGGCGTGACCGGACAGAACTGTGAATTCCGTCCGAGGCATGGGTCCGCCCGACCTTGCGAATGATGATGCGTGCTGTTCTGATCTCACTGTGTCCGCAGTGCAGTGGGTGTTCCTCGGGGTCGGTCTCGCGTTGGAGGCGGTCATTGCTTGGGCTTGGTTGGTTAGCCCGCGCGCTCCCTAAGGTCGGCTGAACGCGCAATGAATCTCTCGGCAACATAGGCGGGCGTCGTCTAGCGCCGGTAGCGGCACAGTGGTTCGATCGAAATCGTAAGAGGTACAACGGTTTCAGTTGAATTTCAGGAGAAATATCCATGTCAACTCTGCCAGTCCAGCGCCAGCCTCGTACCCTGATGCCCGATTTCGCCGAGCTCTTGGGTGGCACTCCCCTGCTCGCCGGCCTGCGTCCGCTCTTCGACCGCAACCTCCTCCGGGTCGAAGATGAGATGGACGACGGCTGCTACGAGGTGCGCGCTGAGATTCCCGGCGTCGATCCCGCCAAGGACATCGACATCACGGTGCACGACGGGATGCTCACCATCAAGGCCGTACGCAGCCAGGCTGTCGAATCCCACGGTCGGTCCGAATTCAGCTATGGGGCGTTCGCGCGGTCCGTTCCGCTGCCCGCCGGAGCCAACGTCGACGACGTCCATGCCACCTATGAAAAAGGCATCCTCACCGTTTCGGTGCCGGTGCCCAACGGAACCCCGCAGGCCAAGCGCATCGAGGTCGAAACTCGGGAGTGATTCTGCGGGGCCTGCGCCGGCGAAACCGGGACACGCAGCGCTGTTGGCTGTAGCGCAAAGTACCCTGACGTGACCCGATGGCTTAACAGCCGTGCCAAGCCGCGGAGGTACCCGATGGCCCCACCCGAGCTCGTCCTGTTCAGCATCGAAAACCACGTCGCGCTCATCACCGTCAACGACCCCGATCGGCGCAACGCCCTCACCGACGAGATGTCGGCGCTCCTGCGCGCCGCGGTGGAGCGCGCCGAAGCCGATCCGGAGGTGCACGCCGTCGTGATCACGGGCGCGGGCAAGGCATTCTGCGCCGGCGCGGACCTCAGCGCTCTGGGATCTGCCGGCAGCGGAGAGGCGGAGTCGGGACTTCGGCGGATCTACGACGGGTTCATGGCCGTGGGCAATTGCCGGTTGCCCACGATCGCCGCGGTCAACGGCGCGGCGGTCGGCGCAGGACTGAACCTGGCGTTGGCCGCCGACGTGCGCATCGCCGGGCCGGGTGCATTGTTCGACGCTCGTTTTCAAAAGCTGGGGCTGCATCCCGGCGGGGGCGCGACCTGGATGCTGCAGCGCGCGGTGGGTCCGCAGGTAGCGCGCGCGGCATTGCTATTCGGCATGCGCTTCGATGCGGAATCCGCTGTGCGGCATGGGTTGGCGCTCAGCATTGCCGACGACCCCTGCGCCGCGGCGCTGGAGCTGGCCGCGGGGCCTGCGGCCGCGCCGCGCGAGGTGGTGCTCTCGACCAAGGCAACGATGCGCGCCACGATCAACCCGGGATCGGTGGACAACGAACAACACCAGCTCGCCACGCGTACGGAGCTCGGGCCGCAGGTGCAGTCCATCCAATCACCCGAGTTCGCAAGTAGATTGGCCGCGGCGCAACGCAGGTAGGGGTGCCGCGACACCGCTAGCCCGACGCGGGCTCCCCCGCCCGCCGCAGCAACATTTCCGCGTGCTTGAGCACCGGCGAGTCGACCATCTGCCCTTCGAACGCGAACACCCCGCGCTCGGTCCGCGCGGCGGCCAATACCCTTCGCGCCCAGTCCACCTTCTCCTCGCTGGGGCGATATGCCTCGCGCACCACCGGGATCTGGCTCGGATGGATGCAGACCGTCCCGTCGAAACCCACCGCGACGGCGTCGTCGGCCTCCACCCGCAAGCCCTCGATGTCATGGATGTCCAGGTGCACGGCGTCGAGCGCGATCCGGCCGAATGCGGATGCCGCGAGCAGAATCGTCGAACGCACGTGGCGGGCGACATCCCGATAGTTGCCGTCGGCCTGCCGGCTGGAGCTGCCGCCAAGGGTCGCGACCAGATCCTCGGCGCCCCACATCATCGCCACCGTGCCGTCGGCCGCGGCGATCTCGGTGGCGAACAACGCACCGCGCGGGGTCTCCACCAACGCGACGACCTGGCGCGGCGCGAGCGCGGTTACCTGCGCGGCCGATTCGGTCTTTGAGAGCATCACCGCCGTGTAGGCGGTGTCGCCCAGCGCGTCCAGGTCGCGGGCCTGCTCATCGGTTCCGGCGGCATTGATCCGCACCACGGTGCGCCCGGGGTCCAGCGGGTTCTCCCGCAGCGCCTTGCGGGCAGCCGGCTTGTCCGCTTCGGCGACGCCGTCCTCGAGGTCGAGGATCACCACATCGGCGGCCGCTGCGGCCTTCGCGAAACGCTCGGGCCGGTCGCCCGGGCAGAACAACCACCCGGGGCCGGCGGCGCGCAAATTCATCAAGCCTCCACTGTGTCTTCTTAGGGCCGTTTCTGTAAAAGCGTGGTGCGCACGGCGCGCGCGACGACGTCGCCGTGCTGGTTGCGCCCGGCGTGCTCGAAGGTGACGACGCCTTCGCCCGGGCGGCTTTTCGACTCGCGCTTGCCAGTGCAAACGGTCTCCGCGTACAGGGTGTCGCCGTGGAAGACGGGCTTGGGGAACGACACGTCGGAAAAGCCGAGGTTGGCCACGATCGTGCCCAGCGTCAGTTGCGCAACCGACAGCCCCACCAACGTCGAAAGGGTGAACATGGAGTTGACCAGCCGCTCACCCCGAAATCCCGGCTGCTGCGCGGCCCATGCCGCGTCGAGATGCAGCGACTGGGTGTTCATCGTCAGCGTGGTGAACAACACGTTGTCCGCTTCGGTGACCGTCCGGCCCGGCCGGTGCAAGTATGTCGTGCCGATCTCGAACTCCTCAAACCACAAGCCCCGCTGGACAATCGACCTGCCGGCCTGTTCCTGTCCGGTCACGACAGTCCCAGCGATCGCGCGATCAGCATCAGTTGCACCTCGGTGGTTCCCTCACCGATTTCGAGGATCTTGCTGTCGCGGTAGTGACGCGCCACCAGGTAGTCGTTCATAAAGCCGTAGCCGCCGTGGATTTGGGTGGCGTCGCGGGCGTTGTCCACCGCCGCTTCCGACGCGATCATCTTCGCGATCGCCGCCTCCTTCTTGAATGGCTTGCCCGCCAACATCTTCGCAGCAGCCTCGTAGTACGCCGTGCGGGCGACGTGGGCACGCGCTTCCATCCGCGCGATCTTGAAGCTGATCGCCTGATAGGAGCCGATCGGCTGCCCGAACGACTGGCGTTCCTTCGCGTACTTCACGCTCTCGTCGACGCAGCCCTGCGCGGCCCCCGTCGCCAGCGCGGCGATCGCGATGCGGCCCTCGTCCAGGATGGATAGGAAGTTCGCGTAGCCGGTCCCGCGGGCGCCCAACAGATTCTCCTCCGGCACGCGGGCGTCGGCGAAGGTCAACGGGTGTGTGTCCGACGCGTTCCAGCCGACCTTGTTGTAGACCGGCTCAACGGTGAATCCCGTTGTGCCGCTAGGCACAATGATCGTCGAGATCTCTTTCTTATCACCAGCGAGGCTTCCGGTGACCGCGGTGACGGTTACCAGCGAGGTGATGTCGGTCCCCGAGTTGGTGATGAATTGCTTGGTGCCGTTGATCACCCACTCGCCATCGTCGAGCCGGGCGGTGGTGCGGGTGGCGCCGGCGTCGGAGCCCGCGCCCGGCTCGGTGAGCCCGAAGCCGCCCAGGGCCCGGCCAGATGTCAAGTCTGGCAGCCATTTCTGCTTCTGCTCTTCGGTGCCGAAGCGGTAGATCGGCATCGCGCCGAGGCTGGCGGCGGCCTCCAGCGTGATCGCGACGGACTGGTCGACCTTGCCGAGCTCCTCGAGCGCGAGCGACAGCGCGAAGTAGTCACCGCCCATGCCGCCGTACTCCTCCGGGAACGGCAGGCCGAACAGCCCTATCTCGCCCATCTTGGCGACGACTTCGTACGGGAAGCTGTGCTCCTCATCGTGTTTCGCCGACACCGGCGCGACCACGGTGCGCGCGAAGTCGGCCACCGTGTCACGCAGATCTTCGTATTCCTTGGGCAGCGTCCCTGCCGTAATGGTTGTCGTCATGATTCCTGATCCTTGATCCGCGCTAGCACCTGATCGACTTTCACCTGATCGCCGACGGATACCAGCACCTCCACCTTTCCCGAAGCCGGTGCGGCCAACGAGTGTTCCATCTTCATCGCCTCAACAACTACCACCACGTCGCCCTCGGAAACCGGGGCGCCGGAGGAGGCCTGAACGGCGATCACGCTTCCGGGCATGGGGCTGAGGATCTCGGCTTGCCGCGCCCCCGCGGCGCGATGGATCTTTTGTTCCTCGGCCTCCCGCAGGTGCCAGGTTCCCCGCTCGTCGGCGATCCACAGGTGCCGGTCCTCCTCGGCCCACCGGTACTCGCGCCGCAGCCCGTCCAGCGTCACGCTCATCAATGCCCGTTCGACTTGCGCACTGGCGGAATGGGTCTCACCGTCACCGACCTGCACCCTGGCGGCCTCGGGCAGCCCCCAAACCGACACCGTCTCGCTGCGCAGCGGGGTGCGCATCGCGGTGCGGACCGGCGCCGCGGCGCCGCCGACGCGGAATCCCGTCGGCACCGCCCACGGGTTACCCGCGGCCTGAAGGCCGCGGAGGGAAAGAGCCCACTGCCGGTACAGTCCGCCGGCGGCGAGCACGTCGTCGGGCGCCGGGAGCGGCGCGAAGTCCGCCACCCGCTCGTCCAGTAGCCCGGTGTCCAGGTCACCGGCCCGCACCCGCTCGTCGGCCAGCAGGAACCGGAGGAACTCGATGTTGGTCTGCACGCCCAGGACCATCGTCTGCGCCAGCGCCGCATCGAGTTTCGCGAGCGCTTCATCGCGGTCCGTGCCGTGGGCGATCACCTTGCTCAGCATCGGGTCGTAGTCGCTGCCGACCAGCGTGCCCGCCAGCAGCGACGAGTCCACCCGCACGCCGTCGCCGGACGGTTCGAAAACCTGCAGCACCTGACCGCCCGTGGGCAGAAATCCGCGCGCGGGGTCCTCCGCGTATAGCCGGGCCTCGATCGCATGCCCGCGCAATTCGATCTCGTCCTGGGCGAACGCCAGCTTCTCCCCGGCGGCCACCCGTAACTGCCACTCCACCAGGTCCAGGCCGGTGACCGCCTCGGTGACCGGATGTTCCACCTGCAGGCGGGTATTCATCTCCATGAAGAAGAACTCGTCCGGGCGCTCGGCGGACACGATGAACTCCACGGTGCCCGCACCGACGTAGTCGACGCTGCGGGCGGTATTGCAGGCCGCCGCCCCGATCCGCGCGCGAGTGGATGTGTCGAGCAGCGGCGAGGGCGCCTCCTCGATGACCTTCTGGTGGCGCCGTTGCAGGCTGCATTCACGCTCGCCGAGATGTACGACGTTGCCGTGAGTGTCGGCCAGCACCTGCACCTCGATATGCCTGGGCCGCAACACGAACCGCTCCAGGAACAGCGTGTCGTCACCAAACGACGAAGCGGCCTCCCGCCGAGCACTCACCAGCGCCTCGCGCAGCCTGGCCGGGTCTTCCACCAGCCGCATGCCCTTGCCGCCGCCGCCGGCCGAGGGCTTGATCAACACCGGATAGCCGATTTCTTCGGCCGCCGCGACGAGGTCGTCGTCGGTCAGTCCCGGCTTCGCCACCCCGGGCACCACGGGTACGTCGAAGGCGGCCACCGCGTTCTTGGCTGTGATCTTGTCGCCCATCACCTGTATCGCCAACGCCGGCGGCCCCAGGAACACCACCCCGGCGCGTTCGCATGCGGCGGCGAAATCGGCGTTCTCCGAAAGGAACCCATAGCCCGGATGGATCGCCTGGGCTCCCGTGCGCACCGCGGCGTCGACCACCTTGTCGATGTCCAGGTAGCTCTCGCGCGCCGCTGCGGGCCCCAGGCGGACGGCCGTGTCGGCCTCGAGCACGTGTCGCGCGTCAGCGTCGGGGTCGCTGTAGACGGCGACCGATCGGATTCCCAGCCGGCGCAAGGTCCGGATCACCCGCACCGCGATCTCGCCGCGATTCGCCACCAATACGGTCTCAAACACTGCACTCACATCCGAAAGACGCCGTAGGAGACCGGTTCCAGCGGCGCATGGGCGCACACCGAAAGGGCAAGCCCGACAAACGTTCTGGTGTCGGCCGGGTCGATGATGCCGTCGTCCCACAGGCGGGCCGTCGAGTAGTACGGGTTGCCCTGGTCCTCGTACTGCTGACGGATGGGCGCCTTGAAAACCTCCTCCTCGTCGGCCGACCACGGTTTGCCCGCCGCACTGAGCTGCTCACCGCGTACGGTGGCCAGCACCGACGCCGCCTGCTCGCCACCCATCACCGAGATCCGCGCATTGGGCCACATCCACAAGAAGCGCGGCGAATACGCCCTTCCGCTCATCGAATAGTTGCCCGCGCCATAGGATCCGCCGATCACGACGGTCAGCTTGGGCACCCGGGCGCAGGCCACCGCGGTGACCATCTTGGCGCCATGCTTGGCGATGCCACCGGCCTCGTAGTCGCGTCCGACCATGAAGCCGGCGATGTTCTGCAGAAACAGCAGCGGAATCTTGCGTTTGTCGCACAGCTCGATGAAATGTGCGCCCTTCAAAGCGGATTCGCTGAACAGCACGCCGTTGTTGGCGATGATCCCGACGGGGTGGCCGTGGATGCGCGCGAACGCGGTCACCAGCGTCTTGCCGTATTTGGCCTTGAATTCGCTGAATTCGCCGCCGTCGACCAGCCGCACGATGACCTCGTGAACGTCGTAGGGCGTCCGCGGGTCCGGAGGCACGACGTCGTAGAGCTCCGTCTGCGCATGGTTGGGCTCCACCGTGCGGCGCACGTCCCATTGGCTGGGCTCACGCGGGCCGAAGGTCGCCGCGATCGAGCGGACGATCCGCAGCGCGTGCTCGTCGTCGTCGGCGAGATGGTCGGTCACACCGGACACGCGGGAGTGTAGGTCGCCGCCACCGAGCTCCTCGGCCGTGACGATCTCGCCGGTGGCGGCCTTGACCAGTGGTGGGCCGCCGAGAAAGATCGTGCCCTGCTCGCGCACGATGACGGCCTCGTCGCTCATCGCGGGCACGTAGGCGCCGCCCGCCGTGCACGAACCCAGCACCGCGGCCACCTGCGGAATGTTTTTGGCGCTCATGGTCGCCTGGTTGTAGAAGATCCGCCCGAAATGCTCGCGGTCGGGAAACACCTCGTCTTGCCGCGGCAGGAAGGCGCCCCCGGAATCCACTAGGTAGATGCAGGGCAACCGATTCTGCAGCGCGACTTCCTGCGCGCGCAGGTGCTTCTTGACCGTCATCGGGTAGTAGGTGCCGCCCTTGACCGTGGCGTCGTTGGCGACGATCACGCACTCGCGCTCCGACACCCGGCCTATCCCGGTGATGATCCCGGCCCCGGGCGACTCATCCTCATACATGCCGTTGGCCGCCAGCGGGGCCAGCTCCAAAAACGGGCTGCCCGGATCGAGCAGGCGGTCCACCCGCTCGCGGGGCAGCAGCTTGCCGCGGCTGACGTGGCGTTCCCGCGCGCGTTCGTTGCCGCCAAGAGCCGCGGCCGTCAGCTTGGCATTCAACTCAGAAACCAGCCGGCGGTGCTCGTCCGCGAACGACGGCGCCTCAACAGCGCTTGTCACCGAGCCTCCTTGCCGTCGGGGCGGTTCTCGATTTCAGTTAATCTTGATTAACTGGGGTGAGAATACCATCGCCCACGGCGCCGCGTCCAGGGACGGATCAGGCGCTCAGCCTCTGCCACCCAGGTACTCGATCGCCTGCTGCCGCATCTCGGTTTTACGGACCTTCCCGGTGACGGTCATCGGGAACTCGTCGACGATCCGCAGGTAACGCGGGATCTTGAACCTGGCGATCCGGCCCGTACAGAACTCCCGCAACCCCTCGATGGTCAGCGTCGGCGCCCCTTCGCGCAGCATGATCACCGCCATCACTTCCTCGCCATACCTAGCGTCGGGCACCCCGATGACGTGGCCGTCGACGATATCGGGATGGGTATAGAGAATCTCCTCGATCTCGCGGGGGGAGATGTTCTCGCCGCCGCGGACGATGATGTCCTTGAGTCGGCCGGTGATCTGGACGTACCCATAAGGGTCCATCGCGGCCAGATCCCCGGTGTGCATCCAGCCGTCCGCGTCGACCACCTCGGCGGTGCGCTCCGGGTCGTTCCAATACCCGGCCATCACTGAGTAGCCCCGCGTACAGAACTCGCCGGCCACCCCGCGGGGCACGGTCTGGCCCGTCGCCGGGTCCACCACCTTGATTTCCAGATGCGGGCCCACCCGGCCGACGGTGCCGACGCGCCGCTCCAGCGCATCGTCGGTGCGCGTCTGCGTCGAAACGGGGCTCGTTTCCGTCATGCCGTAGCAGATGGACACGCCCGGCATGTGCATGCGCTCGATCACCTTGCGCATCACCTCGACCGGGCACGGCGAGCCGGCCATGATGCCGGTGCGCAGGCTGCTCAGGTCGTAGTCGGCGAATTCCGGCAGGCCGAGCTCGGCGATGAACATCGTCGGGACGCCGTAGAGGCTGGTGCACCGTTCGGCCTGCACCGCCCGCAGCGTGGCGTCCGGCTCGAAGGCCTGCGCGGGAATCACCATGCAGGCGCCGTGACTGGTGGCCGCCAGATTGCCCATCACCATGCCGAAGCAGTGATAGAAGGGCACCGGGATGCAGATGCGATCCTCCGCCGTGTAGTCGAGCAGTTCGCCCACCAGGTAGCCGTTGTTGAGGATGTTGCGGTGACTCAACGTGGCGGCCTTCGGGTATCCCGTTGTGCCGGAGGTGTATTGGATGTTGATCGGATCGTGGCGGTCTAGCGCCGCGGCGACCTGCCCCAGCGCGGTTGGGTCGATTTCCGTAGCGACCAGCTCGTCCCAGCGCTCGCTTTCCAGGAACACCACGTCGCGCAGCCCGGGGCAACGGCCCGTCACCTCGTCCAGCATCGCGGCGTAGTCCGAAGTCTTGAAGTTGCGCGCGGCAATCACCATCGTGGCCCCGGATTGCCTTAGCGCATACTCCAATTCGACGGCGCGATAGGCGGGGTTGACAGTCACCAGGATCGCGCCGATGTCGGCAGTCGCGTACTGGACCAGCACCCACTCCCACCGGTTCGGCGCCCAGATGCCGACCCGATCGCCCACGCCGATCCCGGCCCGCAGGAATCCTGTGGCCAGTCGGCGCACAGAGCCCAGAAGTTCGGCGTAACTCCAGCGTCGCCCGGCAGCGAAGTCGACGAGTGCGTCCCGTTGCGCATGCTTGGCGGCGTTATCGGCGAAGTTGGCGCCGATCGTCGTCTCGAGCAGCGGAGGCTTGCTCGGTCCGCGATCAGAGGAGAGCGGGTTGTGTGCGGCTCCTGCGGCTGCCACGGTTCCTCCGGTTAACAGCGAATAACTCATGCTACGTTAGTGGCGATTAACCGACCGGACAATCGCGGACGGAGGCCCGTCGTGACAACGTCCGCCCCAGAGGGCCAGCCTCGCGACACCCCAAATCGCCGCAGCCAATTGAAATCCGACCGGCGGTTGCAACTTCTGTCGGCCGCCGAACGGCTGTTCGCCGAACGCGGTTTCCTGGCGGTGCGCCTCGAGGACATCGGCGCCGCCGCCGGCGTCAGCGGTCCGGCCATCTACCGGCACTTCCCCAACAAGGAGTCACTGCTCGTCGAGTTGCTGGTCGGGATCAGCGCCCGGTTGCTCGCCGGTGCCCGGGACGTGCGCGCCCGCAGCGCCGACGCGGCCGCCGTGCTGGACGGGCTCATTGACTTCCACCTCGACTTTGCGCTGGGCGAACCGGACCTGATCCGTATCCAGGACCGCGACCTTGCGCACCTGCCCGAGGCGGCCGAAAGGGAGGTGCGCAAAGCGCAGCGCCAGTATGTCGAGGTCTGGGTCGGTGTCCTGCGCGAGCTGAACCCCAAGTTGGCCGAGGCCGATGCCCGGTTGACGGCGCATGCGGTTTTCGGCCTGTTGAACTCGACACCGCACAGCATGAAGGCGGGCGAAAACTCGCGGACCAAGCCGACGGGAGTGGCGCGGTCACGCGCCGTCATGCGGGCGATGACCGTCGCCGCGTTGCTGGCCAGCGATAATTGCCACTAGCGTCGGCCCAGGTACCCTGCAAGCCATGAGGTGGAGATGAACGATCCACGCCGACCCGAGCGGATCGACCCTCCCCGGTATCCGCCGCCGGTTGACCCGGCATACGCCGAACAAGCTCCCTACGCACCCACCTACGGCGGGCAGACTCCGCAATGGGCACCGAACTTTAACGAAACCAACCCGACCACACGGCTGCCGCCGTACTGGCAGCAAGACCTGCCTCCCTCGGGTGAGCTGCCTCCGCAGGGTCTGGCTCCCCCGGCGGCGCGCGGCCCGAAGTCGCCGCGCGGGTTGTGGATCGGCGCCGGCTTGGCGTTCCTGTTGGCCGTCGCGCTCGTGACCGCGCTGGTACTCGCCAACAACGCGATCAAGACTCAGACCGCCGTCCCCCCGTTGCCCGCCATGCCCGAGCCGAGTCCGAGCACACCGACCACATCGACGCGGGCTTCACGCTTGCCCCTTCCTCCCGTCATCCCCGCGCCGGTGCCGCCCAGCGACTCCGGCACTCCCACCGAGACGACCGGCCCGGCCACGATGCAGAGCGTCGTCTACAACGTCACCGGCGAAGGTCGCGCGATCAGCATCATGTACATCGACACCGGCGACGTCTTACAGACCGAGTTCAACATCGCATTGCCGTGGACCAAAGAGGTCAGCCTGTCGACGTCGGCCGTCCATCCGGCAAACGTCACGATCGTGAACATCGGCCACGACGTCACCTGTTCGGTCACCATTGCCGGGGTCCAGGTAAGCCAGCACGTCGGGGTGGGCATCACAATCTGCGACGCGAGAGGCTAAACTTTCGACGACTGTTCCGTTACGGCCTTGGCGCGCACCGGAACTCGGACCGCCAGCATCGCCAGCAACCCGGCGATCAGCACCAGGCAGATCCCGCCAAGGCCGGCGCGGACGGCGCCGAATGCGTCGACGAAGACGGAGAACAGCCACGGCGCCACGAACGCGACGGCGCGTCCAGTCATCGTGTAGAGGCCGAACGCGACCCCTTCCCTGCCGTCCTTCGCCATCTGCAACAACAGGGCGCGCGCCGATGACTGCGACGGCCCGATGAACATGCAGAGCAGCAGTCCGCATATCCAGAAGGCGACCGGACCGGACAGCACCAGCATCGTCAGCACCACCGTGACGATCGCCAGCAACGACCCCACGATGACCGGTTTGGATCCGATCCGGTGGTCGACGAACCCACCCAACACGGCGCCCACCGCGGCGACCACGCTGGCCACCACACCGAATATGAGCACGTTGGCCTGCGAGATGCCGTAGACCTTGACGCCCAGCACCGCGCCGAACGCGAAAATCGCGGCAAGGCCGTCCCTGAAGAACGCACTGGCGAACAGGAAGTAGACCACGTTGCGGTCGCGCCGCCATTCCGCGGAGACCTCACTCCACAGCTTGCGGTAGCCGCCCAGCATGCTCGTCGGCGCGTGCACCTCCGCGGGCTCGGGTAATCGGTGTGCGACCAGCAGCAGTGGCAGTGCCAACACCGCCAGCCAGGCGGCGGCCACCAGCATCGCCTCCCGGACGTAGAGCCCGTCGTGAACCGGTACCCGCAACAGCCCACGCACCGCACCCGGGCCTGAGCCCGATCCGGAGATGAATACCGTATAGACCAAAAGCAGCAGCAGGACGCTGCCGAAGTAACCCGATGCCCAGCCCAGGCCCGAAATGCGGCCGGCGGTCTGCGGCGTCGAGAGCTGGCGCAGCATCGCGTTATACGGGACGCTGGCCAGGTCACCGCACGCGGCCGTCGCGCCGAGCAGCACCAATCCGGCCCAGAAGTAGCCGGGGTGATCGCGAATCAAGAACATCGCGCACGTCAGCGCGACCGCCAGGCCGGTCAGCACCCCCAGGGCCACTCGCCTGCGATGCGGGGAGTCCACCCAGACGCCAACAGCCGGCGCCAGCAACGCGACACTCAACCCGGCGATGGCCCCGGCACGCCCCAGCCAGCTGGCCGGCGTGGTGGGGCCCGACAGCCCCGCTCCCACGCTGGTGGTCAGGTAGACGGAGAAGACGAAGGTCGCGACGATCGCGTTCAGACCGGTCGAGCCGCACTCCCATAGCGCCCACGCCACCACCCGAGACGGCAAAGGTGAAGCCGAACGCAACCCCCCCTGACTCATGCCCGGAACTCTATTCTTTGGGCGGCTGTCTACGATTGCCGCATGCCGATACCCGCTCCCAGCCCCGACGCGCGCGCCGTTGTCACCGGAGCTTCGCAGAATATCGGCGAAGCGCTGGCCACCGAGCTTGCCGCCCGGGGACACAGCCTGATCGTCACCGCGCGACGCGAGGACCTGCTCAATGACCTGGCCAGCAGGCTGGCCGACAAATATGGCGTCGTCGTCGAAGTGCGACCGGCCGACCTGGCCGATCCGGGCGAGCGGGCCAAACTGTGTGACGAACTGGCCGCGCGTCCCATTTCGATCCTGTGCGCCAACGCAGGTACCGCGACGTTCGGCCCGGTCGCGGGCCTCGACCCGGCGGGCGAGAAGGCCCAGGTACAACTGAATGCCATTGCGGTGCATGACCTTACGTTGGCGGTACTGCCGGGCATGATCGACCGCAAGGCCGGCGGCATCCTGATTTCCGGTTCGGCGGCGGGCAATTCGCCGATCCCCTATAACGCCACCTATGCCGCCACCAAAGCGTTCGTGAACACGTTCAGCGAATCGCTGCGCGGCGAACTGCGCGACTCCGGTGTGCATGTCACGTTGCTGGCACCGGGTCCGGTACGCACCGACCTTCCCGATGACGCCGAAAAATCGCTGGTCGAAAGGCTGGTGCCGGGTTTCCTGTGGATCTCCACGGAGCACACCGCCCGGGTGTCGCTGGATGCGTTGGCGCGCAACAAGATGCGTATCGTCCCGGGGTTGACGTCGAAAGCCATGTCGGTGGCTAGCGGGTATGCCCCACGCGCCATCGTCGCGCCGATTGTGGGCAGCTTCTACAAGAAGCTCGGCGGCGCGTAGGCGCTACTTGCGGCCGCGTCCGCCGCCCAAGAGGCTGCGTACCAGTTCGCGTAGCACCGTATTGATGCCGCTTTTCACCGCCGAGTTCTCCAGCACTTGCTCCCACACCGCCGGCCCTTTCGGCTCCGCCGGCTCCGGCATCGGCGGAACCGGGGCATTCGGTGGGACCGGCGGGTAGCCGGACTGGGCCTGCGGCGCTTGCGGGTCTTGCGGCTCGGCCTGGGGCTGCGCCGGTTGTTCAGCCGTTTGGCCGTACTTCGCCTGCAGTGGACTGGATTTCACTGCGGCTTTCAACGCGTCGTCGTTGATGGCGCCCATCAGCGACCGCGGCACCCGCATCCGCGTCCACGCGACCGGTGTCGGTGCGCCCTTCTCGGACAGCACGGTGACGACGGCCTCGCCGATTCCCAGCGAGGTCAGCGCCGACTCCAGGTCATAGACATCGGTTTTCGGATAGGTGCGCACGGTCTTGCTCAGGGCCGCCTGGTCGTCGGGGGTGAACGCCCGCAACGCGTGCTGGACTCGGGCGCCCAGCTGGGACAGCACGTCATTGGGTATGTCCGTGGGCAACTGGGTGCAGAAGAAGACCCCGACACCCTTGGAGCGAATCAGTTTGACGGTCTGCTCGACCTGCTCGAGGAAGGCTTTCGATGCGTCGGTGAATAACAGGTGCGCCTCGTCGAAGAAAAACACCAGCTTGGGCCTGTCGACGTCACCGACCTCGGGGAGGGACGAGAACAGCTCGGTCAGCAGCCACATCAGGAAGGTGGAGAAGATGACCGGACGCAGCGGCTGACCACTGAACTCCAGCAGCGAAATGATGCCGCGTCCCTGATCGTCGCGCAGCAAGTCGTTCGGGTCGAGCTTCGGCTCGCCGAAGAACGTGTCGCCGCCCTCGCCGGCAAGGTTCACCAGCGCTCGCAGGAGGACACCGGCCGTCGTCGACGACACCCCGCCTAGGTCTTTCAGGTCGGCCTTTCCCTCGTCGCTGGCCAGGTGGCTGATGACACCGCGCAGATCGTCCAAGGTGACCAGCCGACGATTGGTTTTAGCCCAATGGAAGATTAGTCCCAGCGTAGACTCTTGAGTAGCGTTGAGCCCCAACACTTTCGATAAAAGAATCGGACCGAAGCTGTCAACCGTCGCCCGCACCGGCACGCCCACCCCTCCGGTGCCCAGCGACAAAAACTCCACCGGGAATCCCGTCGGCTCCCAATTGTCCCCAGTGTCTTTCGCGCGCGCGGCGGTCTTTTCGTTGGCCACTCCGGGCTGGGCCAGACCCGACAGGTCGCCCTTCACGTCGGCCATTAGCACCGGAACACCTGCCGCGCTGAGCTGCTCGGCGATCAACTGCAGCGTCTTGGTCTTGCCCGTTCCGGTCGCCCCGGCCACCAGGCCATGCCTGTTGATGGTGGCCAGCGGAATGCGAATCTGTGCGGTCGGGTCGGCCTCGCCGTCGACGACGACCGTGCCCAATTCGAGGGCCTTGCCTTGGACGGCATAGCCGCTCGCGATTCGCTTGGCGGGAGTTTCCGCTGATTCGGTGGTCATCCTGCCGCGCCCCTCTCCCCCAGTCGTTCCCCTCAAAATTCACCAACGCTCACACTACTTGCCGGGGGGAGGCAGCTGCATTGCCTGACGTGCGCCTACGCTGACGCTGTGCGCGACGAATTGGTGTGGATCGACTGCGAGATGACCGGGCTCGACCTGGAATCGGACAAGTTGATCGAGATCGCAGCCCTGGTCACCGACGCCGACCTGAACATTCTCGGCGACGGAGTCGACGTGGTCATCCACACCGACGACGCCACGCTGTCGTCGATGATCGACGTGGTCGCCGAAATGCACTCGCGCTCGGGGCTGATCGACGAGGTCAAAGCATCCACCGTGGACCTGGCGACGGCCGAGGCGATGGTGCTGGACTACGTCGCCACACACGTCAAGCAACCCAAAACGGCGCCGCTGGCAGGCAACTCGATTGCCACCGATCGCTCGTTCATCGCCCGTGACATGCCCAAGCTGGATTCGTACCTGCACTACCGGATGATCGACGTCAGCTCGATCAAAGAACTCTGCCGGCGCTGGTACCCGCGCATTTATTACGGCCAGCCGGCAAAGGGGCTCGCGCACCGGGCACTGGCCGACATCCACGAATCCATCCGCGAATTGCGGTTCTACCGACGCACCGCATTCGTGCTCCCGCCAGGGCCCTCTACCAGCGAAATCGAGGCAGTCGCTGCGGAGCTTCAGAACGGAGAAGTCGCGCCGGCAACAATCGATTCGGACACCGAGCCAACGACCGGCTAGTATCGACGTCGCCGCTCGTTGCCCCCGACCGAGGGCGGCTCGTGGCCATGGTGAGTGTAGTTCAGTTGGTAGAGCACCAGGTTGTGATCCTGGGGGTCGCGGGTTCGAGTCCCGTCACTCACCCCGCTGGTCAGAGGGGTATTTAGCTCCTCTGACCTTTTACTTTGTCGGGGTCTCGTGCGATTAGCGTGCTACTTGCGCAAACCTGCACGCCAGGGCCTGGGCGACCTGTGAAGAACTTCTCGTGTTGGCTTGACTTCGCTTCTGGGTGCTGTACGGTCGACTTCGGCTAAGCTACTTTCAAGCCGTAGTTTTAGGCGCGTACACCAACCTTCTCCCCCTCGGGGGCGCGTCTAGTCGCAAGGTTTAACCCTTCACGGGGTGACCCCTGACTAGGCACGTCCAAATGAGGAGAAGGAAATCAACGCACACACCGGGGCGGGACTGTCCGCCCAGCCGACGATCAAACAGACTGCCGAATACTTCGGCGTCGATGTCAAAACCGTCCGCCGCTGGATCGCCCAGGGGCGGCTCACCGCGTATCGCGTTGGCCCCCGCCTGATTCGGGTTGACCGTGCGTCAATCCTGAAGATGGCCAGCCCAATTGGCGGTGCGGCCTAGTGCTACCCCACCACTGCAACAGCTGCAACCACCGCCGGAACGGCTTCGACACCTGCCACTGCGCGGGGTGCCATGTGACGTTGACCAGCATCCGCGCCTTTGATCGCCACCGTCGGGACGGTCAATGCCAGCCTCCCGCGACCGTGGGACTGGTGCAGTCTGGCCGCAGCTACGAATGTTGGCAACAGCGCGACGAGCGCCCGCACCCATTTTCACTACTGGTGTCTGCGCCTGACGGCTCAGAAATACTGGCCGAGGGGAAAGGTACTGGCGAGGTCGCCAACGGCGCTGACATCTCTGAGGTGGCGTAAATGAACAACATCTGCACTTACCCCATCAACGTCGCGATCCGGTTCCCCAGGACATCGCTGCGAGAAGCCTACGAACGTTCGAAACATGCTGAACGATGGGTGTTTCCGGAGACTATCTGCTCCTCGGTCACGCTGATCTATGGGCGGTCAAACGTCGGCAAGTCATATTTGGTCGCCTCGATACGGCTGTCCTTGCTGATCGAGGGGCGCGAATTCCTGGGTATGCAGCCCATCGACAGCGAAAAGTTTTGGAAGCCGGCCATCCTGTGGACCGACCCTGGATCGGATGAGGAGTACGCCGAGCGGGTCTGCAAGCACCTTCCGGACGGAGTCGAGGTCGAGATCCCGATGTTCCACATCGGCAAGACCACGACCGCCAACGAGTGGGAGGCGCTGACCGACTGCCTGCTGAAGGACGGATTCAACTTCGTGGTTCTCGACAACCTCATGGGCGCCACCGGCGACACCAACAATCCCGATGCCGTGACGACCGTATTCGACGGCATGACCCGGCTTACCAACCGCGGCATCCCGGTGGTGATCATCCACCATGAGAGCGAGCACGGGTCGTCAAAGCCGGGCGGACCGTCAATGGGCGCGTCGGTGATTGTCCAGAAGGCGCGGACGTGGATGCAGGTCCGCCAGACCGCTAAGCGCAAGCTGCGCGGCGGCAACATGGCGCTGGTGATTCAGGGCAACGGGCTGGGGCAACCGCAACAGGTAGTTGCCGAACCGATGACCGGCCCCACCTACCGTGTCCTGAACCGGGGTCCGTGGGCCGCGGAGGACAAGCCGAAGCCTGACTCGCTGGACCAGAACTCACGGGTAGCGGTATGGATCGTTGACAACTGCCAAGGCCTCGGGGTGAATAAGGTAGCCCCCGCACTGGCCAAGGAGTTTCCCAGCCGTCCCTGGACCACCTGGAAGGATCAGTTGGTTCGCGGCGAACTGGCCACGCTGCTGATACGCGAAGGCAAGGGTACGGATACTTCGTGGCGGGCAGCCGCCTAAAGCCGATAGTCAAGGGGTGGTGGGACTCCACCACCAGTGAGCGCATCACCGCAGGTCAGCGAGCGGTGGTGTGGAACCCCCGTCCTTCTAGATCCTCAGGTATCACACGGGATAACCAACTCAAGAATCGGCCGACTGCCGTTGTCAATCACCAGACCAGCTGGGATGGCCAACCAAGCTAGTTCGCGGTGATTGGAGGAACCGCAGGATCGCATCCTGCGTAAACGAAGAGGCGAGTGCGCGACGCAGACCGGGACCGTGCGCCATGCCAGCAAATCCTTCAAATGAGAGCGATAAACCTTCGTGGACGGGTTCAGACCTGAGACTGTAGAGCCGAGTTAGTAGTTCACGGCGCAAGGCGCGGGCGGTCCGATTGCCTCTCCGTATGCCAAAGGCCTGCTCAAAATTGGCGTGCTGGACAAGCGCGTCCAACTCTCCTGGCATCAGTTCATCGAAGAACTTGATGAACCTGCTGGTTAGGCGCTCGATTTTCCAGGGCTGGAACGGATTTGTCAGACACTCGGAGGCGACAACGTACAGGATGACGGCAACCTGTTCACGCTCCTGCCGGATGGCTGCTTCGGAGTTCTTCGCGGAAATTCAGTAGTACATGAGAACCGAGACGCCGCCACCCCTCAATTCGTACTTGGCTGCCAAGGATCTCCTGCAGCCGAGTCATGAAGCGTGCGTCAAGTGTCAGCGATTGCTGCCCGACGAGAGTAGTCGAGTACCACACAAGCCCACCAAAATCACCCTCTGCAGTACGGTCTCCACTCTGCTTGACAAGTTCGTCGATCCGTGTGTGCTCGCCCAGACTGCTGGCGGTTGCGGCGATCCACGGCGCGTCGTCGGTCATCGTCACGTCGATATGGAAGCCGTCAGGCCGACCGATAATGAATGGCTCTACGGAAAGGCTTATTTGGGGCAGGTCGTAGCCCGACTCTTGCGCGAGGCGGAGCAGCCACGACGCGCTCAGCAACTGTTGGTGTCCCACAGCGATGCCAAGGGCTTCTTCAGATGCAGTCATTGGGGAGTGCCCTCGCCAGCTTGTACGGGACCGCGGCGTTCCACTAGTGCGCGCAAGCTATTCCGGCTGGTTCAGCTCGAGCAGGTTGCCGAACGGATCGTGCAGGAAAGCCTGGTGCCCGGCGCCGGGGATGAACGGGATTCGGTGCACCTCGACGCCCTGCTCCTGCAGGTCGCTGACGGCGGCATCGATGTCGTCGACTCGGATCGCGAAGTGGTTCGCATCGGGCGGCGAGGTGTCCGACTCCATCAGGTGCACCTGCTGGCCGCCGGCGTCCAGCCAGTACCCTGGGCCGAGATCGGGGCGCGGCAGCTGCGTCATGCCGAGCACGTCGCGATAGAAGGCGAGACCCGTCTGCGCATCGGCGACACAGATGGCGACATGGTGTACACCGGCGGGCTTCATCGCTCGATTCTGCCTCGAACTCTGCATTCCTGTGTCCCGTTCAAGACGCGCTCAACCCCATGACCTACTCGATGCGGACGAGTCAACTTGCGTGTTTGTACTCGTTGGTCGTGTTGGCTCTGCCAGTAAATCGCTGGTCAAGGCGTTGACGCTATTGGCGAATGTCGGCGCGTGACGAAGCTACCGCGGACGCTCTGCGGACGGTACCTAACCGAGGCCTAACCGGGGCGAGGCGTGGACCCAGCGGATTGGATGATCAGTGCCCGCGAAACGTCGGCTTCTGTTTGGCCAGCACCGACTGGACGGCGTCCCATGCGTCCTGGGATTTCGTCACGCGCGACATCGCCCGGGCCTCTCGTTCCATCTGCGCCTCGATCGGCTGCTCCCACGTAGATCGGAAGAGGTTCTTGATCTCACCGAAGGCAATCGTGGGGCCGGCCGCCAGCTCACGCGCGAGACTCCACGCCTCTTTCGTCAGATCGTCGTCGTTGACGATGTAGTTGACCAGCCCGTATTCACAAGCTTGCTGCGCGGTCCAGGTTTCGTTCCGCATGAAGAATTCCGTGGCGCGGCGCATCCCGACTCGCTGCGGGATGAATGTGGTGCCGCCGCCGTCGGGGACCAGGCCGATGCCTGTATACGCGGCGTAGAACTTGGCCGATCGCGCGGCGATGCAGAAGTCGGACGCCGCGGCAAGTGCCACCGATCCACCCACGGCCAGGGCGTGTACCGCGACAACGAGCGGCGCATCCATCCGCGCGAAGCGGGACAAGGCCATGTGCAACCCCGCCGTGGCGTTCTTGATGAATCGGGGCAGCTCGTCGCGGTCGCGGGTCATCGTCTTCAGATCGGCGCCGACGCTGAAGTATTTGCCGTTGGCGTCGAGGAGAACGCACCGGACGTCGGGGTTTTCGTCCATTTCGGTGGCGACGAGTCGAATCTCGGTGGTGAAGCGCAAATCAAAGGGGTTGCCGCGCTCGGGCTGGTTGAGGGTGACGTGGCCGATGCCGTCGACTATCTCGACGGAGCACGATTCGATATTGAGCATGGGCTGTCCTCTGGGCCGTTCGGAAGGTGGTGTCAATCCGCATTCGCCGATGTGGGTGCGGGCGATGACGCGCTTCACATGATTGCCAAGCTGAACAACCGACGCAAGGAGCGATAAGCAAGACTCCGCATTGATCCACCATCCGGCAGTTTTCGGCGCCAAGCACTAATGAGGCCAGCCTCGGACCGCCGAGGTGGGCGGCTGCGCTGGGAGCGATCGTTGCGGTTGGCTGCTGGTTGAGAAGCGGTCCGAGCCTGCCCTCCGACGGTCGCGGCGCCGCCGCGAAGCTGGGCGCTGGTCGGGATTGGCTTGGCCGACCAGGCTAGCCTGGGCGCGTTTCCCCAGCGCAAAAGTGACCATCCCCACTTTTGCTCACCTTCGCCGGCATTACGCTGCCACCCATAAAGGCACCGCTGGACCACCCACGCCGAACCCCGAGGAGAACCCGATGCGCACCGATGTCACCTTCCGCTCCGGCGACGACTGGTGCGCGGGCTGGCTGTACCGGCCTGAGGGCTTCGAGGGACCGCGGCCGCTGATGGTGATGGCG
>Ga0310917_10000178_pt1 | contig 27033 bp, 24 predicted proteins | sample GREbulkMGLF178_FD_203531 | JGI IMG/M metagenome (GOLD analysis project Ga0310917, IMG submission 203531) | Lab enrichment of tropical soil microbial communities from Luquillo Experimental Forest, Puerto Rico - GRE.bulkMG.LF178 | ecosystem: Environmental > Terrestrial > Soil > Tropical forest >... | reverse complement strand
CGACGGCTCGAAGATGCAGGTGTTCGGCGAGGGGGGCGGCCGGCAGGTCGCCGAGCGGTTGTCGCGTGCCGTCGGCGCCGACGTGCCGCTGCTGGGTCAGATCCCGCTGGAGCCGGCGCTGGTGGCCGCCGGCGATGCGGGCACTCCGATCGTGCTCAGCGCGCCCGACTCCCCGGCGGGCAAGGAACTGCGCGGCGTGGCCGACGGCCTGTCGTCGCGACGGCGCGGACTGGCGGGCGTGTCGCTGGGGCTTGACCCGACGCGACGCTGAGGAATCGCCCCCCGTGATGATCAGGTCGCGTCGGTGTCGAACGGCGTGTGCTCGGGGGCGTGCTGCACCGGCTGCGCCGGCTCCGGCGGCTTCGGGGGCGCCCCGTTGACCGGCCGGTCGAAGTTTCCGGTCAAAAAGGAGTCGTCGCCGTCCAGGAGGTGCTTGGTCAGCGCGGCACGCGGTGTCATGCCGCGCAGTTTCTGCAGCTCGCTGAGCGGGCCGCGCAGGTCATCGAACTCGGGCCCGATGTCCTGGCGCAGCTGCGTGGTCACCCCGGATAGGTACTCGCGCGCCTGCCGCAGGGCATTTCCCGTCCACCGGATGGCACCCGGGAGCCGCTCGGGACCGAGGATCACCAGGCCGACCACGACGAGAACCAGGATGTGCTCCCAGCTCAGGTTCGAGAACATCTAGCCATTATCCGGGTCCGGCTTCACCGTCAGCGTGACGTGCCGCCCATCGCGGACGACCTCGATCGGGGCGTCCTGGCCGATGGTCAGCTGTCGCACGGCGACGACGAACTCGTCGGCGTCGGCGACCTTACGGTTGCCGACCTTGACTATCACGTCGTTTTCCAGGATCCCGCCCTTTTGCGCGGGGCTTCCTGCCTTCACGTTGGCGACCTGGGCGCCGGCGGCGATCGCGTTGCTCACCGACCGGGTGCTGACCCCCAGCGTCGGGTGCACGATCTTGCCGTCTTTGATCAGGGTCTCGGCAACCGACTTGACCTCGTTGATCGGGATCGCGAAGCCGAGCCCGCTCGCGCTGTCGGACAGCGACTTGCCCGCGGTGTCGATGCCGACCACCTGGGAATTCATGTCGATCAGCGGGCCACCGGAGTTGCCGTGGTTGATCGAGGCATCGGTCTGGAGGGCATCGATGACGGTGTCGGTGTCGGAGCCCTCGCCCGACAACGGGACGGGCCGGTGCAGAGCGCTGATGATGCCGTGGGTCACGGTGCTGCGCAGCCCGAGCGGCGCACCCGCGGCGAGGACCTCGTCACCGACACGCACCTTGTCGGAATCGCCCAGCTGGGCCACGGTCAGGTTGTCGACGTTGTCGACCTTGAGCACGGCCAGGTCGGTCTTGGGGTCGCGACCCACCAGGTTAGCGGGCACTACCTTGCCGTCGTTGAAGACCACGGTCGTTTTGAACTGGCTGGGATTGTTCGCCGCCTCGGATATGACGTGGTTGTTGGTGACGATGTAGCCGCGGCCGTCGATGACGACGCCGGACCCCTGCATGCCCTCCTGGTCGCTCTTCGACTCGATGGTCACCACGGCGCCGGCCGTCGCGGCCGCCACCTTGGCGAACCGGCCCGCGGGCTGTTCGCCGTTGCCGGCGGTCGACAGCGTCACCTTCGAGGTGGTGAACGCTTCGACGACCTCGGCCGTCTTGCGGCCGATCACACCGCCGATCAAGCCGATCACCAGCGCGATCAGCAGCAGTATCGCCAACGCCCGGTAGGAAACCTTGCGCCCGAAGAGCACATCGCGCACGCCCAGCTTGCCGCCGTAGCCCGGCGGCGTGTGCGGCGCCGACGGGGATAGTGCCGGAGTCCCCAGGGCGGCCCCGGCCGAAGGGTCTCGCCAGGGGTCGTCGGCCTCTTCCGGCTGCGCGCCGTCCTTCTCGGTGGCCAGCGCGCCCGCATCGATGGGGTGGCGCTGCAGCGTGTCCACAACCCCGGCCGGCCGGCTGAACGCCTCCTCGAGAACGGGGTCGGCCCGTTGTTCGTGGGTCCTGAACTCGGTCTGCTCGCGGTACTTCTGCGGACGCACGCGCTCGGCGACAAAAGAGCCCTGCAGCCCGACGGGACGACTGAACGTCTGGCGCGCTGCGGGGTCGACCGGTGGCCGGGAGATGGGCCGCGGCGGCAGACGGTATGTGCCGTCGTTGCCGCTGTCGTTGCCGTGGTCGGAGGTCACGTTACCCCTTTTGGATCCTGTTCTGAGCGCTCGAGACAGGCCCGTTAGCGGGCGCTGGGCGCAGCACCGGCGTTGTCGGTGTCCACCCTAGTATCCACGGCTCGCCGGCTACCGGCGCTTACGCTGGTCGCGCACGTCGCGGTCGGCCAACCGATCCGAAGCGGTGTCGTCGTCGGGCGGATAGTGCTGAATTTGGGACAGCAGCCCAAGCAAGTTGCTGGGGATACGGATCGGCTGGGAATCGCGCAACGCCGCACGTGCCCGGCTCTGATCATCGACCGCGTCGGCGCATTCCGGGCATAGTGAGAGGTGGTGCGCGGCGCGCAGGTGGGCGTTCATCCGCAGCTCACCGTCGACGAACGCCGCGATCGCCTCGATCGACAGGTGCTCGGTGGAGCCGAACCGGCGGGGCGCGCCGACCGGCGCGTCGCTCTGGGAGGCGAACTGTGCGGGGAGCCAGGAGAACGCGCGGCGAAATACCTCGCCTCGGTCGGCCATCACGGCTCCCTTCGTCACACACCTACCCCTCGAATGTAGCGCGAGGCGGTGCCGGATAGCGCGTTCTACCGACTGTCGGCGCGGGCGCCGTGTTCTGGATGTGCGGCCAGGTAGTCACGCAAGGCCTGACGGCCGCGGTGAATTCGGCTGCGCACGGTGCCCAGCTTCACGCCCAGGGTGGCACCGATTTCCTCGTAGGACAGACCTTCGATGTCACACAGCACAACCGCGGCACGAAACTCCGGCGGCAGCGAATCCAGGGCGGCCTGTAGGTCGGGCCCAAGCCGCGCATCGTGGTAGATCTGCTCGGGGTTGGGCTCATCGGCGGGCACCCGGTCGTAATCCTCGGGCAGCGCTTCCATGCGGATGCGCGCGCGCCGCCGCACCATGTCGAGGAACAGGTTGGTGGTGATGCGGTGCAGCCAGCCCTCAAAGGTTCCGGGTTGGTAGTTCTGGACCGACCGGAACACGCGGATGAAGGTCTCCTGGGTCAGATCCTCAGCGTCCTGTTGATTGCCGGAGAGCCGGTAGGCCAGCCGATAGACCCGGTCGGCGTGCTGACGCACCAGCTCGTCCCACGACGGCATCGCGGCCTTGTCCCCCGTCGCGTCGAACACCGCGGTGCCCTGTAACGCGTCCGTCGTCTCCACCCACTCGTCGTCGCGGTATTCCTGGGCGTGAGACATGGTGGCCGGGCTCAAAAGCGCTGTGATGATTGGATCCTCCAGATTTGCCATGCCGTGGAAGTTTGGCAGTTCGTCGACCGCTCTAACGCGCAGCTGCCACTGGGTATTCCCCGCACGGCGGGGTGTATTCCCTGTGTGGCGCGTTCCGCGTTCCATACGCATACCGTCGCCCATCGGCGTGTGCGCCGCATAAAAGCAATCTGAGGTTTGGCTGAGAAACCAGATCGTTACCAGCGTTGATCAGGCGGAATCCAGCGGTTAGTGAGCTGCGTCGCTCCAGGGGTTCCGGGAGTGTCGGCACGGGGCGACTCAAGCGCGCCTGACCGACCGCGCCGCGAATTGGAATACGCTGCGGGGCATGGACGCCACCGACGCCGAAACCCCCGCCCAGGCGGCCCGCAGTCGGGCCGAATCGCTCTGCGCGCACGCCGAGGGGTCGATATCCGAAGATGCGGTCCTGGCGGCCGCCCGGGAACGCGCCGTGGAGATCGGCGCAGCGGCGGTGACGCCCGCGGTCGGTGCTCTGCTGAGTCTGCTGGCCAAGCTCAGCGGCGCCAAGGCCGTCGCCGAGGTGGGTACCGGCGCGGGGGTCAGCGGGCTGTGGTTGTTGTCGGGCATCAGCGACGACGGCGTATTGACCACGATCGATGTCGAGCCCGAGTATCAGCGGCTCGCCAAGCAGGCGTTCTCCGAGGCCGGCATCGGGCCCTCGCGCACCAGGCTGATCGGCGGCCGCGCCCAAGAGGTGCTCACCCGGCTCGCCGACGAGTCGTATGACCTGGTGTTCATCGACGCCGATCCGATCGACCAGCCGGATTACGTCGTTGAGGGCGTGCGGCTACTGCGATCCGGTGGCGTGATCGTGGTGCACCGGGCGGCGCTGGGCGGGCGGGCCGGTGATCCCACGGCGCGCGACGCCGAGGTGGCCGCGGTGCGCGAGGCGGCGCGGCTCATCGCCGAGGACGAACGGCTGACCCCCGCGCTGGTGCCGCTGGGCGACGGGCTGCTGGCCGCGGTCCGGGACTAGCTTTCCTGCGCCGGCTTGGCGCGCGCACAAATAGGCGAACTTCAAAAGCGATACCACCGGTGCTAGCGCATTCCCGGGTCGGGTGGTAGCCGCCGCGCGTTACTGCCGTGGCGGATCTGACTGCAAACAAATGACTCTTCGCCCTATCCCAACCTTTACGGATTCCTGACGGGGTGTCGCCTTGACTGCGGGCTGAACATGCGTTTAGCGTTTTAAACATGCGTTCAGCCGACCTGACCGCCGCCGCCCGGATCCGCGACGCGGCGATCGAGCAGTTCGGTCAGCACGGCTTCGGTGTCGGGCTGCGCGCGATCGCCGATGCGGCCGGGGTGAGCGCCGCGCTGGTCATCCACCACTTCGGCTCCAAGGACGGGCTGCGCAATGCGTGTGACGAGTTCGTCGCTGAAGAGATCCGCAGCAGCAAGTCCGAGGCCATTCAGTCCAACGATCCGGCCACCTGGTTAGGGCAGCTGGCCGAGATCGAGGCCTTCGCCCCGCTGGTGGCCTACCTGGTGCGCAGCATGCAGTCCGGCGGTGACCTGGCAACGATGATGTGGCACAGGATGATTGACAACGCCTATGAGTACATGGAAGAAGGCGTGCGGGCCGGCACCATCAAGCCCAGCCGCGATCCGCAGGCCAGGGCCAAGTATTTGGCCATCACGTCCGGTGGCGGCCTTCTGCTGTATCTGCAAATGCACGAAAACCCAACGGATCTGCGGGCGGTCCTTCACGACTACGCCCGAGACATGGTGCTGCCTGCACTCGAGGTCTACACCGAGGGATTGATGGCCGACCGCACCATGTACGACGCATTCCTGGACGCCGAGAATCAAGGAGAATCCCATGGCAGCTGACAACTTTGCGCCCATCGAAATCCAGGGTTTGACAAAGAACTTCGGCGCGGTACGCGCGCTCGACGGCCTCGACCTGACGGTGCGCGAAGGCGAAGTTCATGGGTTCCTCGGGCCGAACGGCGCCGGGAAGTCGACGACCATCCGCATCCTGCTGGGTCTGGTGAAAGCCGACGGCGGAAGCGCGCGGCTGCTGGGCGGCGACCCGTGGACCGACGCGGTCGAATTGCACCGCCAAATAGCTTACGTGCCAGGCGATGTGACGCTGTGGCCCTCGCTGACCGGCGGCGAGACCATCGACCTGCTGGCCCGGATGCGCGGCGGCATCGACCAAAACCGTCGCGCCGAGCTGATCGAGCGCTTCGACCTCGACCCACGCAAGAAGTCGCGCACCTACTCGAAGGGCAATCGGCAAAAGGTCTCCCTGATTTCGGCCTTCTCGTCACAGGCCAGGCTGCTTCTTCTGGACGAGCCCAGCAGCGGCCTGGACCCGTTGATGGAGAACGTGTTCCAGCAGTGCGTCGGCGAAGCGCGCGACCGTGGCACGACGGTCTTGCTGTCCAGCCACATCCTGGCCGAAACGGAGGCGCTATGTGAAAGGGTGACGATCATCCGCGCCGGCAAGACCATCGAGAGCGGTTCGCTGGAATCTATGCGGCATCTCAGCCGCACCTCGATCAGGGCCGAAATGATCGGCGACCCGGGCGATATCAGGCGAATCAAGGGCGTCGAGGACGTCAGCATCGACGGAAACACGCTGCGCGCCCAGGTCGACAGCGAAAGCCTGGGAGAACTCATCCGGACACTCGGCGACGCCGGCGTTCGCAGCCTCGTCAGCCAGCCCCCCACCCTCGAGGAACTCTTCCTGCGCCACTACAACAGCGCGGGCACCGACGAGAAGGTTTCGGCATGAGCACCACAACGCTGGATCGGCCACGCCCGGCGCGGCCGGCGCCTCGGTCCGCTTCGAACTTCTCCGGAACGCTCGGGATGCTGCGCCTTTATTTGCGCCGCGACCGGGTCTCGTTGCCGCTGTGGGTGTTGCTGCTGTCGGTACCGCTGGCCAGTGTTTACGTCGGCAGCATCTTGACGGTCTACCCCACCCAGGCCGCCCGCGCCGGGTTCGCGGCGTCCATCATGGCCAGCCCGGCCCAGCGTGCGCTCTACGGTCAGATCTACAACGACAGCATTGGGGCGGTGGGCATTTGGAAGGCCGGGATGTTCCACTTGCTGATCGCGGTGGCCGTCATTCTCACGGTGATCCGGCACACCCGCGCCGACGAGGAAACCGGCAGGACCGAACTGGTGGACTCCACCGCGGTCGGCCGGTACGCCAGCCTGACCGCAGCGCTGATGCTCTCCTTCGGGGCATCGATTGCCACCGGCGCGATCGGCGCGGCGGGACTGCTCACCACCGACATCCCGGCCGGCGGGTCGCTCGCCTTCGGGGCGGCGCTGGCCGGCTCCGGCCTGGTCTTCACCGCCGTCGCCGCGGTGGCCGCGCAGCTGTCCCCGAGTGCCAGGTTCGCCCGGGGTGCCGCGTTCGCCACAGTGGGGGCCGCGTTCACGCTGCGCGCCGTCGGTGACGCCGGTGACGGCAGGCTGTCATGGCTCTCGCCGCTGGGATGGTCGCTGCAGGTCCGGCCGTATGCGGGCGATGGCTGGTGGGTCCTGCTGCTACACCTGGTGACGACGGCGGCGCTCACCCTGCTGGCCTATCGGCTGCTCGCGGGCCGCGATGTGGGCGCCGGACTCATCGCCGAACGTGCCGGTCCCGGCACCGCCGGGACGCGGCTGCGCGGCGTCCATGGGCTGACGTGGCGGCTCGACCGTGGCGCGCTGCTGCTGTGGACCGTTGGCCTCTGCCTGTACGGCCTGTTGATGGGCAGCATTGTGCACGGCATCGGCGACGAATTGGGCGACAGCACCGTCGTGCGTGACATCGTCGCGCGGATGGGCGGCACCAGCGCCTTGGAGGAGGCCTTCATCGCTCTGGCGTTCGCCATGATGGGCATGGTGGCCGCCGCGTTCGCCATCTCGCTCACCTTGCGATTGCAGCAGGAGGAAACCGGCCAGCGCGCCGAGACGACATTGGCCGGCGCGGTCTCCCGAACTCGCTGGGTGGCAAGCCATTTGACGGCCGCGCTCGTGGGCTCCGCGGTCGCGATGCTGGTCAGCGGCGTGGCCGGCGGGCTCGCCTACGGCATGGCGGCCGGCGACATCGGCGGCAAGCTGGCCGTCGTCGTCGGCACCGCGGCCGTCCAGCTGCCCGCCGTCTGGCTGCTGGCCGCCATCACGGTCGGGTTGTTCGGCCTGGCGCCGCGGTTCACCCCCGTGGCGTGGGGTGTGCTGGTCGGGTTCGTCGCCGTGTACCTGATCGGCGAGTTGGCCCGGTTCCCGCAGTGGCTGCTCGACCTGGAACCGTTCGCGCACATTCCTCGGGTCGGCGCCGACTTCACTGCCGTGCCGCTGCTATGGCTGCTGGCCATCGACGCCGCGCTGATCGCCATGGGAGCCTTGGCTTTTCGACGACGTGACCTGCGTGTTTAGGAGTGTCATGCAGACCGGCATCAAGTTGGCGGCATCGAGCGTCATTGGGCTCGTCGTAGTCGGGTTCATCCTGTTCTATCCGGCGGGGACGTTCGACTATTGGCAGGGATGGGTTTTCATCGCCGTGTTCACGATCGCGACGATCGCCCCGAGTCTGTATCTGGCGCGGACGGACCCGGCGGCCCTGCAGCGGCGCATGCACGGCGGCCCGCTCGCCGAAGGCAGAACGGTTCAAAAGTTCATTATCATCGGCTCCTTTGGGGCGCTCTTCGCGATGATGGCGCTCAGCGCATACGACCACCGGGTCGGCTGGTCGTCGGTGCCGACGATGGTGTGCGTGATCGGCGATGTCCTGATCGTGGTCGGGCTCGTCGCCGCCATGATGGTGGTCATCCAGAACAGTTATGCGGCCGCCACCGTCAGGGTGGAGGAGGGTCAGAAACTGGCCTCCAGCGGTCTCTACGGGCTCGTCCGGCACCCGATGTACGCCGCGAACCTGATCCTGATGGTGGGTATACCGCTGGCATTGGGTTCCTATTGGGGGCTATTGCTCGTCATCCCCGCCCAACTGGTGCTCGTCATTCGCATACTCGACGAGGAAAAGCTGCTCACCGAGGAATTGGTCGGATACCGCGAATACAAGCAACGCGTGCACTATCGATTGGTGCCGTACGTGTGGTAGCGCCCGACACGCCTTAAGGTGGCGGGCGTGGCCCAAAACCCGGCACCCGCCCTGGACCGGCCGTGGCGGCGTCACGGCGCTCTCCGATACGCACTGGAGCGGATTCGCGGCGTCGCCAAACCCCCGATAACCGTCACCGATCCACCGACCGACATCGTTATCGACCGTGACCTCAGCGTCCCGACCCGCGACGGAACGGTCTTGCGGATCAACGTCTTCCGGAACCCCGACGACGAGCCCCGGCCGGTCATCCTGAGCATCCATCCTTACGGCAAGGACAACCTGCCGGCCCGGCGGGGCAGGAAGTGGACCTACTCGGTGCAATACCGCGTGTTGCGCCAGCCCGTGCCGGTGACCTTCTCCGCGCTGACCGGTTGGGAGGCGCCGGATCCCGCGTGGTGGACCGCGCAAGGGTTCACCGTGGCGAATGCCGACTCGCGCGGCTGCGGCCATTCCGACGGCACCGGGAAGCTGCTGTCCGCCCAGGAGGCCGAGGACACCTACGACCTCGTGCAGTGGATCGCCGGCCAGCCCTGGTGCGACGGCAACGTCGTCATGCTCGGCGTCTCCTACCTGGCCATCAGCCAGTACGCCGTCGCCGCCCTGCGGCCGCCGGCGCTGCGGGCGATCTGCCCGTGGGAAGGCTTCACGGACGCCTATCGCGACCTCAGCTATCCCGGGGGCGTCCGGGAGATCGGCTTTATGCGGATGTGGTCGCGGAACCTCAACCGCGATACGCGGCAGTCCTACGCCCTCATGCCGATGCAAGAGGAGCATCCGCTGCGCGACGACTTCTGGCGTTCGCTGGTACCGGACCTCTCGGCGATTAACGTTCCGATGCTGGTCTGCGGCAGCTTCTCCGACAACAACCTGCACAGCCGCGGTTCGGTACGGGCATTCACCCGCGCCGGCTCCACCCACGCCCGCCTCTATACGCATCGCGGCGGCAAATGGGCGACCTTCTACTCGGACGCGGCGCTGGCCGAACAGCTCGACTTCTTCCGGGGCGTGCTGGGCGGCGCGCCCGCTTCCCGCAGCGTCCGCCTCGAAGTGCACGAGGACCGCGAAACCATCTCCGCGGTGCGCGAAGAAGCCGAATGGCCGCTCGCCCGCACCCGTTGGCGGCCTTTGTATCTGGGTGGAGCCGGGATGCTGTCGGTTGAGCAGCCGTCGACGGCGGGCAGCATTGCGTTCGAAACCCTCTCTAGCGCAGCGGCATTCAGCTGGACGGTCCCTAGGGACATCGAGCTGACCGGCCCGATGGTTGCCCGATTGTGGGTCGAACTGCAGGGCTGTGACGACGCGGACCTGTTCGTCGGCGTAGAGAAGTGGCGCGACCGCCGCTTTGTCGAATTCGAGGGTTCGTACGGCTACGGGCGCGACCGGGTGACCACCGGCTGGCAGCGGGTCGCGCTGCGCGCCCTCGACCCCGAGCTCTCGCAGCCGTGGGAGCCCGTCCCCGCATGCACCGAGTCGCGGCCCGTCTCCGCGGGCGAGGTGGTCGCGGTCGACGTCGCGCTGGGTCCATCGGCGACGTTGTTCCGCGCCGGCGAGCAGCTGAGGCTGGTGGTCGCCGGGCGCTGGTTGTGTTCGCGAAACCCGCTCATCGGCCAGATGCCGGCGGCCTACGCCAACTCGCCGCGCGGTCGCGTCACCCTGCACTGGGGCCCGCATCACGACGCGCACCTGCTGATCCCGGAGATCCCCTAGTCCGCCGAGCGCGGTAAGCCGCGCTAGATCCAGACTCCCTTGCCCACCGCGACCACGCCGCCGGCGCTGATCGCGAAGCGCTCGCGGTCCCTTTCGAGATCCACTCCGACCATCTCGCCGGGCCCGACGACGACGTTCTTGTCCAGGATCGCGTGCCGAACCACCGCGCCACGGCCGACCCGGGCGCCGGGCATGATCACACTGCCCTCCACGATGGCGCCGTCATCGACCACGACGTTGGACGACAGCACCGAGTTGCGCACCGACGCCGCCGAGATGATGCTGCCGGCACCCACCACCGACTCCTGAGCCGAGCCGCCGTTGACGAACTTGGCGGGCGCCAAGTTCTCCGACGCGCCAAGGATCGGCCAGCGCTTGTTGTACAGGTTGAACACCGGATGCACCGACACCAGGTCCATGTGCGCGTCGTAGAACGCGTCCAGCGTCCCGACGTCACGCCAGTAGGCCCGGTCCCGTTCGGTGGCCCCGGGCACCTCGTTGTCGAAGAAGTCGTAAACCGCGGCGATCCCGTCGTCCACCAATCGCGGGATGATGTCGCCGCCCATGTCGTGATCCGAGTGGTCGTCATCGGCGTCAGCGCGAATCGCGTCGATGAGCACCTTGGTGGTGAAGATGTAGTTGCCCATGGAAACGAACGTCGACTCCGGGTCGTCGGGGGTTCCGGGGGGATCCAGCGGCTTCTCCACAAAATTGCGGATCCGGCCCGAGTCGGCGGCGTCGATGCAACCGAACGCGGTGGCCTCGCTACGCGGAACCCTGATGCCGGCCACGGTTGCGCCGGCCCCGCTGTCGATGTGGAACCGGACCATCTGCTCGGGGTCCATCCGGTACACGTGGTCGGCGCCGAAAACCACGATGTAGTCGGGATCTTCGTCGTAGATCAGATTGAGTGACTGATAGATCGCGTCGGCGGAGCCCGTGTACCAGCGCGGGCCGAGGCGCTGCTGTGCGGGCACCGGCGTGATGTACTCACCGGCCAGGCCGGACAACCGCCAGTTCTGCGAAATGTGACGGTCGAGTGAATGCGACTTGTATTGCGTGAGAACGCAGATCCTCAAGTAGCGGGCATTGACGAGATTGGAGAGCACGAAATCGATCAGGCGATAGGCGCCACCGAAGGGAACTGCGGGTTTGGCCCGGTCCGCGGTCAACGGATACAGCCGCTTGCCCTCACCGCCGGCCAAGACAACGCCCAGCACGTGTGGTGCTTCCCTCATGGCTACAAACTATCGGCCACCGCGAACCGCTGCCAGGGGGCTGGCAGCCCGCCCGAGATGCGGGCGGTGTCGTCGCCGAACTACGGTGCGGTATATGCGGGTGGCGATGATGACTCGGGAGTATCCCCCAGACGTCTACGGTGGAGCCGGGGTACACGTCACCGAACTGGTCGCTCAACTGCGCCGACTATGCGCGGTCGACGTGCATTGCATGGGCGCGCCCCGTCCGGACGCCTTCGCCCATCAGCCCGACCCCCGGATCCACGGCGCCAACCCGGCGCTGGCGACCCTGTCCACGGACCTCATGATGGCCAATGCCGCGTCGGCGGCCACCATCGTGCACTCACACACCTGGTACGCCAACCTGGCCGGGCACCTAACCGCGTTGCTCTACGACGTCCCCCACGTTCTGACCGCGCATTCGCTCGAGCCGCTGCGGCCGTGGAAGGCCGAACAGCTCGGGGGTGGCTACCGGATATCGACGTGGGTGGAGCGCACCGCGGTGCTGGCAGCCGACGCCATCATCGCGGTCAGTTCCGCGATGCGCGAAGACATACTGCGGGTCTACCCCGCAGTGGATCCCAACCTGGTGCACGTCATCCGCAACGGGGTCGACACCAATGTCTGGCATCCCGCGGGGCCCGTAGAAAGCGGGTCGGTGCTGGCCGAACTCGGGGTCGATCCAAGCCGGCCCACAGTGGCGTTCGTCGGGCGGATCACCCGGCAGAAGGGCGTCGCCCACCTGTTGGCGGCCGCCCACCGATTCAGCCCCGACGTGCAGTTGGTGCTGTGCGCCGGCGCCCCCGATACCGCGGAGCTCGCCGACGAGGTTCGGGCCGCGGTGGCCGCGCTGGCCCGCGAGCGCGACGGGGTGTTCTGGATCCGGGAAATGCTTCCCATCGGGGAACTACGCGAGATACTCTCGGCTGCAACGGTTTTCGTATGCCCATCGCTGTACGAGCCGTTGGGCATTGTCAACCTCGAGGCGATGGCCTGCGCGACCCCGGTGGTGGCCTCCGACGTCGGCGGGATACCGGAGGTGGTCGTCGACGAGATCACCGGGTCCTTGGTGCACTACGACGCCGACGACCCGACTGGGTTCGAGGCCCGATTGGCCGAAGCGGTCAATGAGCTAGTAGCTGACCCCGACAAGGCAAAGCGCTACGGCGAGGCGGGACGCCAACGCTGCATCGAGGAATTTTCCTGGGCACACGTCGCCGAGCAGACACTGGATATCTACCGGAAGGTGTGTGCGTAAGCCGGTGCGAGCTGGTCCTAGCTAGTAACGCCCTTGAGTTCGTCACCGAGGGCGGCGGCTTCGTCGGGCGTCAGCTCGACGACCAGTCGACCACCTCCCTCGAGTGGTACCCGCATCACGATGCCGCGCCCCTCCTTGGTTGCTTCCAGAGGACCGTCTCCGGTCCGGGGCTTCATCGCCGCCATCGAGTGCTCCCTCCAGATTCGAGCTGGCCCGCGTTCGCGGACCTCGTCGGCGCCGAGCACCCGACATTGAACTGCCAAATCACCCCTCCATTGTTCCCTATTCGGGTCGGCAGTTACACAAAGACCCGCTTCTGAAGCCTGATCGGGCCCTCAAAGCTGGTTTGTGGGCACCCAGCAATCGCGAATGTGGTCGTCGACCATGCCGGTCGCCTGCATCAGCGCATAGGCGGTAGTTGGCCCAACGAAGCGGAACCCGCGCCGCTTGAGTTCGGTCGCCATGGCCTTGGATTCGGCAGTGGCCGAAGGGATTTCGGATGCGTCGGCCGGCCGGGGCCGCGGTGACGGCGCGAACGACCACAGCAGTTCGGACAGGTCGGCCGGAGATCCCAGGTCAGCGGCGGCGCGCGCGTTGGCGATCGTCGCTTCGATCTTGGCCCGGTTGCGGACGATTCCCTCGTCGGTCATCAGCCGCTGCACGTCGGCATCGGTGTAGCGGGCGACCGTTTCGACGTCGAACTTGGCGAAGGCGCGCCGGAAATTCTCCCGTTTGCGCAGGATGATCAGCCAGGACAGGCCGCTCTGGAAGGCCTCGAGGCTCAGCCGCTCGAACAAGGCCACGCCGTCGCGCAGCGTGCGGCCCCACTCCTCGTCGTGGTAGTCGCGGTACAGCTCGAAGTCCGCCCCCGGCCGAGTGACCGCCCAGCCGCACCGCACCAGCCCGTCTTCGCTCACATAGTGTCCTGACGATCCTGGCCGTCCCCCGGTTCCACGGGATCGCGCCCGGCCTCGGCTTCGTTCGCGGCGACGGACGAGGCGTGCACGGCGGCTAGCTGCCCCCGCAGCGCCTCGAGCTCCCGGGCGAGCCGGTCCAGCACCCAGTCCACCTCGCTGGTCTTGTATCCCCGCAGCACCTGGGTGAACTTGACGGCGTCGACGTCGGCGCCGGTGACACCAAAGGCGGGCAGCACCGTCGCCGTCGTTCCCCGCGGCAAGGGGGGCAACTGCTCGCCCCGACCGAACAGCAGGCTGCCGGCTCCGAACAGCACGACCGCCACCAGCACCAACACCACCAGGTAGAGCAACACCAACGCCACGCGATCGATATTGCCCTATACCGCCGACAGTCCGTCGATCACCGTGGTTTCAGCAGGTTCATCGGCGGCCGGTCCACCAGCGACACCGGGGAGGTACGCGCGGTGTAGCCCTCGACGTCGGAGCCGTCGGCACCGTCGGCGAAGAACTGGGTCAGCCCGACCCCGGAGTCGGGGACCCCACAGCGCGAGAGCAGCGTCGCGATGACCTGGCGGCTCATCGCACCCAGCTCGGCCAGCGGCCGGTTGCGGTGCGCGCGCACGCCAAGGTTGACCTGGGCGATCGCGTCCAGGCCCACGCGGTCGAAGGTGTCGATCAGCAGGCCGATCTCCACGCCGTAGCCCGGCGCGAACGGCAGCGAGGTGAGCAACTCCCGGCTGGCCGCGTACTCGCCGCCGAGCGGCTGCAGCATGCAGCCCAGCTCGGGCCGCAGAGCCGCCAACAACGGCCGGGCGACCAGCTCGGTGACCCGCCCGCCCCCGGTGGCACCCGCCCCGCCACCGACATCGCCGACGGTGAGCGGACGTCGATAGAAGCTCTTGACGAGGTGAACGCCGTCGCAGGTGAGCAGCGGGGCGAGCAGCCACGGCACGAACATCGGGTGCGGGTCGATCAGGTCGGAGTCGACGAACACCACGATGTCGCCGCTGGTGGCCGCGAGCGAGCGCCACAGCGCCTCGCCCTTGCCGGGCCGTATGGGCACTTCGGGCAACGCCTGTTCACGGCTGACGACGCGGGCACCGGCGGCGATGGCGCGGATCTCGGTGTCGTCCGTCGAGCCGGAGTCCAGCACGATCAGCTCGTCGACCAGGCCCCCATGGTCCCGGACCAGCGGCGAGATGCTGTCGATCACCGATTCGATGGTTTCTTCCTCGTTGAGCGCCGGCAGCACCACCGAGACGGTCCGCCCGCCCTTCGCCTCTTCCAGCTGGCCGACGGTCCAGTTGGGACAGCTGCAGCTGCGGTTGGACAGCCAGATGTCTCCGGGCCGCGCGGCGAGGACTTCCTCTCCGGTGAAACCGTCGGCTACCAGGTCCGATGCGGTCATGCGAGCCCCCTCACCGTGCGCGTCGGCGGGCGGATCCCCTGGATCGAGGACACCATCTCCAGCGCCCGCCGGGTGGCCGTGACCTCGTGCACGCGGAACATCCGCACCCCCGCGGCGGCCGCCAGCGCGGTCGCCGCCAGTGTCCCCTCGAGCCGTTCGGTCAGTTCCACACCCAAAGTCTCCCCGACGAAGTCCTTGTTGCTCAAAGCGAGGAGCACTGGCCATCCGGTGTTAACGAGATCGCCCAGGTGGCGCAACAAAAGCAGCCCGTGGAAGGTGTTCTTTCCGAAATCGTGGGCCGGGTCGATCAGCACCCGGTCGCGTGCCACTCCGCACGCGACCGCCCGCTCGGCGGCGGCGGTGACCTGGCGGATGACGTCGTCCACCACGCCGCGCGGGGTGGTGCCATAACTGACCCGGAACGGGCGGGTGCGCGGCAGGGTGCCGCCGGTGTGCGAACACACCAGGCCCGCGCCGAACTCGGCGGCCACCTGAGGCATGGCGGGGTCGATGCCACCCCAGGTGTCGTTGATCAAGTCCGCGCCGGCGGCACACGCCACCCTGGCCACCTCCGAGCGCCAGGTGTCGACGCTGATCAGCTGGTCCGGGTAGGCGCCCCGCAGCCATTCGATGAACGGCACCAGCCGGGCGATCTCGGCGTCCGCGTCGACGCTTTCGCCGGGGCCCGCTTTGACCCCGCCGACGTCGATGACATCGGCACCTTCATCAATGGCCCGGTGCGCGGCCTCCCTGGCGGCGTCGTCGCCGAACGTCGCACCCTTGTCGTAGAACGAGTCCGGGGTGCGATTGACGATCGCCATGATGAGCGGGCGGTCCGCTGCGACCGGCCGCCCGCACAGGGTTGACTGCACGCATATATGGTGCATGGTCGCAGAATGCGTCGAGACTGCGCCCACAGCTAACCAAGGTCGCGGTGGCACGCGCTGGGCGCAGGTTCGGCGCCCCGAGGCGCCTGCGACCCGCTCAGCCTTGCGGTCGCTTACCCGCCGACACCTCTTCGGGGTATTCGTCGTAGTACGGCACATAGCCCTCGTCGCGGCCGGCCAGCACATACAGCGGATCCGTCACCCCTTTGCCGTAGGCCTGCTTTCGCAACTCCACCTTGCGGCTCTTGAACGTCGTGGTGTGCTCCAGCGACGGCACCACCCGCACGAAGAGCGGCAGCGCGTAGGCGGGGAGTTGGCTGTACACCGCGCGGGCCACGGACTGGCCGTCGAACTCTGCGCCGTCGCGCAGCTTGACCGCGGCCATCCCGGCGCGGCCGCCGGTGTCCGGTACCTCGACGCCGAACACGGTGCATTCCTCGACGGACCCGTCGGACGCCAGCGCCGCCTCGACCTGAGTGGTGGCGACGTTTTCGCCCTTCCAGCGGAAGGTGTCGCCGAGCCGGTCGACGAACGCGGCGTGCCCCATGCCCTGCGGGCTCATCACATCGCCCGAATTGAACCAGCAGTCGCCCTCACGGAAAGCGTTGCGCACCAACTTCTTTTCGCTCGACTCTTTGTCGGTGTAGCCGTCGAAGGGCTGCAGCTTGTTGACCGGGCTGATCAACAGGCCGGGCTCACCCGCGGGCACCCGGCGCACCCGCCCGTTCTCGTCCCGCAGCGGGGCGCCGGTGTCGGGGTCGTACTCCACGTAAGCCAGCGGCGTCGGCGAGATCCCGGTGGTTTGAGGGACGTTGAAGATGTTGATGAAAGCAGTGTTTCCTTCGCTGGACGCGTAGAACTCACACACCCGCGCGATGCCGAAACGTTTCGTGAACTCGTTCCAGATCTCCGGCCGCAGCCCGTTGCCGGCGATCACGCGCACCTTGTGCGCGCGGTCGGTGGGCTTTGGCGGCTGGTTGAGCAGATAGCGGCAGATCTCGCCGATGTAGATGAACGCCGTGGCGTCGCCGGCAATCACCTCGTCCCAGAACCGCGACGCCGAAAACGACTTGCCGAGCAAAAGCGTCGACCCGGAATTGATCACCGACGACAGCGCCACCGTCAGCGCGTTGTTGTGGTAGAGCGGCAGGCAGCAGTACAGCGTGTCCGAACTGTGCAGCCGCAACCCCAACCCGCCGAAAGCGGCCAAGGCGGCCAGCCACCGTCGATGCGTCATCACGCTGGCCTTGGGGAATCCCGTCGTGCCCGAGGTGAAGATGTAGAACGCGGTGTCTTTGGCCTGCACCGCCGAAGCCGATGCCGGGTTGGTGGCCGGAGCGCTCACGGCGTATCGCTCCAGATCCTCGACGGTCAGCGTCTCGGTGGTACCCGTGCCGCCGGACTCCGCTACCGCGCTGACCAGGTCCGTCTCCGCGATCAACACCTTGGCCTTCAGCAGGCCCAGGCTGTGCGCCAGCACCTCGCCGCGCTGGTGGTAGTTGAGCATGCCGGCGACGGCGCCGCACTTGACCGTGGCCAGCATCGCCAGCACCGCGTTGGGTGAGTTGCGCAGCATGATCCCGACGACATCGCCCTGGCCGACCCCGCGCGCGGCCAGCACGCCAGCATAGCGGTTGGCTGCCGCGTTGGCGTCGCGGTAAGTCAGTTGCTGGTCGCCGAACTTCAGGAAGATCCGGTCGCCGTAGCGGGCGGCCCTTTCCTGGAACACCGTGCCGATCGATTTCTTGGAGCTCGGTCGGGCCAGCAGCCCGGTCAGCGCGCCGCGCAAGATCACCGGCATGTCGGCCAGGACGCCCGGAGCCCGGGTTGCTATATCGGCCAGTCTGACCGCCGTGCGGGTTCCTCCGTCGTGATCGAACACGTCATTCCTCGATTTCCCTCGGTGCGCACGCCTCCATTGCGGCACCCACCTTATCGACCAGCACCAACCGGTCCATCGCCGTCTGCGAGATGTATCCGCTGTCGACCAATCCGGACAGCCACAGCCACAGGCCCTCATAGTGGCCTAAGGAGTCCAGCAGCACGATGGGCTTGCCGTGCACACCCAGATACCCCGTGGTCCATGCGTCGAACAGCTCGTCCATGGTGCCGATGCCGCCCGGCAGCACGATGAACGCATCGGCGCGCTCTTCCATCACCTGCTTGCGCTCGTGCATGGTGTCGCTGACGATCAGCTCGTCGGCCTCCGTGTCGGCAACCTCGAGGCGCATCAGGTTTTCCGGGATGACGCCGACGGTCCGGCCACCGCGGGCGCGTGCCGCGGTTGCCACCGCACCCATTGCCGAAACTCGGCCGCCGCCCCAAACCAGGGTCCAGCCGCGTTCGGCGATCGCCTCGCCGAGTTCGGAAGCGAGCGCGAGCAATTCGGCATGCTCCGGGCCCGACGCGCAGTACACGCACACCGCCCATTCGCTCGACGAGTCGCGTTCCGGGCCCATACATCGAAAGGTAGACCACGCCCGATGCGGCGCGCACACCGCGCGCAATAAAATCCGTCGGTGCCGATTCGATGGAATGTCCCCCAGCACGCGGCGGCCCTGGAGCAGCTCGACGCTGCCCTGGATGCGTCGTCTGTGGGCGGTGCGGCCGTGCTGGGACCCGACGGGGGCGGCAAATCGACGTTGGCCCGATTGGCCGCCGAAAACTACGGCCGCCGGCACCCGGCCACGCTCACTCGCTGGGTCACCGGCACCCCGACCGAGCGCGTCGTTCCGTTCGGGGCCTTCGGCCATCTGATCGACATCGCCGACATCGGCAAGCCCGCCGCGCTCTTGCGGGCGGCCCGGGCATCGCTGAGCCGCGACGATCCCGCCGGCGACCTGCTGCTCGTGGTCGACGATGCCCATGACCTCGACGTGCTGTCGGCCACCCTGGTGTACCAGTTGGCGCTGGCCGGAACCGCCCGGCTGATCGTCACCGCCCGCGCGGACGCGGCGCCCGACGCCATCGCGGCGCTCTGGACCGACGGCCTGCTGGCTCGGATCGACATCGAGCCGCCCGGCGGGGCGACCACGCCAAAGGAGGTCGACTCCTACCTCGCCGAGCTACCGGCCGCGGCGCGGTCGGTGCTGGACTACCTCGCCGTCGCGGAACCGCTGTCGCTCGCGGATCTGACCACCCTGGCCGGCGACGGCGCGCTACGGGAGGCGGTGGACTGGGGAGCCGCGGAAACCCGGGTGCGCGGCGGGCGATCGGACGATCCCGTGGTGTACACGGCGCACCCGCTGTTCGCCGATCGAGCCCTTGCCGCGCTCGGTGCCGAGGGCGCGCGGCGACGACGCGCCGAGCTGGTCGAACTGCTGTCGCAGCGTCCGGCGGACCACCTCAGCGACCGGCTGCGGCTGGCGTGCCTGGCGCAGGACAGCGACGCCCCCCAGCCGGTAGCCGAGGTCGTCGCCGCCGCGCGGCAGGCCTTGCGGCTGGGCGACCTTCCGCTGGGCGAGCGACTGGCCCGCTCGGCGCTGGAGCGATCCGGCGGCTTGGCGGCGCGGCTGGCGCTGGCACATGCCCTGGGGTTCCAGGGCCGTGGTCGGGAAGCCGACGCAGTGCTGGCCGCGGTCGACTCCTCCGCGCTGACCGAACGGGCGCTCATGGATTGGACGCTGCTGCAAGCGGCCAACCAGTTCTGGATGCTCAGCGAGCCGGAGCGGGCCACCGCGTTCCTGCGGACCATCCGCAATCGGGTCACGGATGCGGGCCCGCGCATCACTCTCGACGCGCTCAGCGCAACCTTCGCGATGAACGCGGGCAATGTCGGGCACGCCGTCAAGGTCGCCCGCGAGGTGCTGTCGTCGCCGTCGGCCGATGACCAGGCGGTGGCGTGGGCGGCCAGCGCGGCCGCGCTGTGTGCGGCGCGGCAGGGCCGATTCGAGGACGTCGAACCGCTGGCGCAGCGCGCCCTGGCCGCCGAGCATCCCGGGCTGTTGCGCTTCACGATCGGGCTGGGCCAGACCACCGCGCTGTTGATGGCGGGTCGGCTCGACGCGGCCCGGGAGCTCGCCCAGCAGTTCACCGACTTCGCCGAGCTGCAGCAGCCCGGCCGCGCGATCGGCGAGGTGCTGCTGGCGCACGTGCTGATCACCGACGGCGAATTCGCCCGAGCGGCGGCGCTGCTCGGGCCGGCGGCCGCCACCCTGGAACGCACCGGCTACTCATGGGGCCCGCTGTCGCTGAGCCTGTTGGCCACTGCGCTGGCTCAGCTGGGCGACATACCCGGATCGGCAAAAGCGTTGCGGCGCGCCGAAACCCGGCATGGAACGAAGTCGGCGTTGTTCGCACCCGAGCTCGGGCTGGCTCGCGCCTGGACCAAAGCGACCGCCCGGGAAACGACGGACGCGATCACGACGGCCCGGGAAGCGGCCCGCGCGGCGGAGCGCTCCGACCAGTCGGCCGTGGCGGTACGCGCCTGGCACGAGGCGGTGCGGCTCGGGGATGTCCGTGCGGTGGATCCGCTGGCCCGGCTGTGCGGCGAGATCGACTGCACGGTGGGCGCAATCGCGCTCGCCCATGCGCGGGCGTTGACGGCCCACGACGCAGTGGCGCTCCTCGCGGTGTCGGACGACCTGGCGGCGGTCGGTATGCGCGCGGCGGCCGCCGATGCCGCCGCGCAAGCGCAGCGCACCAAGGCCTAGCGGGCGCGCCGCATTGTGCGCGAACCGTGACGTGGCCGTGTTAGCGCAGTGACTATCACGCCTCAGTGTTTCCAGAGTGATTTCGCGAGCCGCAGTTCAACCGGGGGGTTGGAGGCACGATGCGTATCCGCCCTCGCCGGGTGGCCAGCCTGATCGCGGCCGCCCTGCTGATCGCCGCGCTGACGACTGACGCGTCGTCGGTCGTCGCCCCACCGGCCGCGTTGGCGGCGGCCACCGGGCCGACGCTGCCGCTCGGCCACGTCGGCCGTTGGATGACCGACAGCGTCGGGCGCGTGGTGGTGCTGCACGGGCTCAACCAGGTGTACAAGGTGCCGCCGTACGAGCCGTCGGCCGACGGGTTCGGCGACGACGACGCGGCCTTCCTGCAAGCCAACGGTTTCAACGCGATGCGGCTGGGTGTCATCTGGGCCGCCGTGGAACCGCGGCCGCTCAGCTACGACGACAACTACCTCACTTCGATCGCGCAGACGATGGCGACGCTGGCGTCGCACGGCATCGTCAGCCTGCTCGATTTCCATCAGGATCTCTACAACGAGGTATTCCAGGGCGAGGGAGCACCAGCGTGGGCGGTCAAAACCGATGGGCTGCCCAACCCGCAACTGGGCTTTCCCGGCAACTACTTCGCCAACCCGGCCGAGGAGTTCGCCTGGAACGCCTTCTGGCGCAACGCCCCGGCGCCAGACGGGATCGGCCTGCAGGACCACTACACGCGCGCGTGGGCACACGTCGCGGGCTTCTTCCGCGGCAACCCGGGGGTGTTCGGCTACGAGGTGCTCAACGAGCCGTGGCCCGGCTTCATCTGGGAGGGCTGCTTCAACCCCGTGCTGGGCTGCCCGCTGCAGGACCACAAGCTGACCGAGTTCTACAGGCGGGTCGTGCCGGCGATTCGTGCGGCCGACCCGACAACGCTGGTGTTCTTCGAGCCCAACACCTTGTTCGACGAGGGGATCCACACCGACCTCGGCCACGTCGCCGACCCCAACACGGGCTTCTCCTTCCACGACTACTGCGCCATCGAATCGGTGCTGCACAAAAACGTCACCTGTCGCTTCGAGGACGGCGTCACGATCACCAACGCGAGCCTCTACGCGGACATCAATCAGATGCCGCCGCTGTTGACGGAGTTCGGCGCCACCAACGACCTGAAAAACCTCGCCGAGGTGATGCGCCACACCGACGGGCAACGGATGGGCTGGCTTGAGTGGGCATACACCGGCAACGACAAGACGAGCTCGTCCCCGACCGACCAGGCGCTCGTCTTCAACCCCGCCCAGCCGCCGGTCGGCGCCAACGTCAATGCGGCCAAGCTCGCGGTGCTCGCCGCGCCGTACCCCCAGGTGGTCGCCGGCACGCCCAGGGACTGGTCCTTCAGGTCGGGCACGTTCCGGCTGTGCTACTCGACAGAACGGGTCGACCGGGCAGGCCGCTTCTCCCCCGGCGCTCAGACGTTCGTTTCGGTTCCTCCCATCGAGTACCCGAACGGCTATCAGGTGAGTGTCTCAGGCGGACAGGTGGTTTCGGCGCCCAACGCCCCCGTGCTGGCGGTCGTGGCAAACCCCGGCGTCGACACCGTCGACGTCGTAGTGACCCCGTGATCCGCCCGGCGCTAGCCGCCTAGGTAGCGCCGCAGCATCTCTGCCGCGGCGGTGATGTTCGCGACCGGCACCCGTTCGTCGCGGGTGTGGGCCAGGTTGGGATCCCCCGGGCCGAAATTAACGGCCGGGATACCCAACGCCGCGAACCGCGACACGTCGGTCCAGCCGTATTTCGCCCGGACCAGTCCGCCGGCGGCCTCGACGAAGGCCTTGGCGGCGGGCTGCGACAAGCCGGGCAGCGCGCCCGCCGCGGAGTCGGTCAGGTCAATCGCCACGTCTAACCCATCGAACACGTCACGCACGTGTTGCAGCGCCGCGTCCACCGACCGGTCGGGGGCAAAACGGAAATTCACGGTCACCGAGGCCGCGTCGGGTACCACGTTGCCGGCCACACCGCCATCGATGCGCACCGCCGACAAGCCCTCGCGGTACTCACAACCGTCGATATCGACGGTGCGCGCCTGATACGCCACCAGCCGGTCCAGCACGGCACTCAGTTTGTGAATCGCGTTGTCGCCCAACCATGAACGCGCCGAATGGGCGCGGGTGCCCGCGGCGCTGATCACGACGCGCAGCGTGCCCTGGCAGCCGGCCTCGATGTAGCCGGCCGTGGGCTCGCCGAGGATGGCGACGTCGGCGGACAACCAATCCGGCAGCTCCCGCTCGATGCGGCCCAAACCGTTTGCCGCCGCTTCGATTTCCTCGCAGTCGTAGAACACCAGCGTCAGGTCGTGCGCCGGCTCGGCGACGGTGGCGGCCAGATGGAGGAAGACAGCGTCACCGGACTTCATGTCCGCGGCGCCGCAGCCGTACAGGTCGCCATTCTCGCTGCGGCTGGGCAGATTTCCGGCCACCGGGACGGTGTCCAGATGGCCGGCCAGCAGCACCCGCGACGGCCGGCCGGCTGAAGTGCGGGCCAGCACGGCGTTGCCGTTGCGAATGATCTCGAAGCCCGACGTCTGAGCGCGCAGCGCAGCCTCCACCTCGTCGGCGATGCGCGCTTCGTCCCTCGACTCGCTGGGGATGTCGACCAACGCCGCGGTCAACTCGATCGGATCCCCGCGCAAGTCCAGCACGCCCCCAAGGGTAGTTGCTGGGTCCCGTATACCGAGCAAGTAGCGTGACGGCCGTGACTGGAGCTGCAGGTATCGGGCTGGCGACGCTGGCCTCCGACGGATCGATTCTCGACGCTTGGTTTCCCGCACCGGAACTCACCGAATCGGGCACCAGCGCCACGTCGCGACTCGCGATGTCGGACGTTCCCCCGGAACTGGGCGCGCTGGTCGGCCGCGACGACGACCGCGGCACCGAGACGATCACCGTGCGCACGACCATCGGCTCGCTGGACGATGTCGCCGCCGACGCGTACGACGCCTACCTGCGGTTGCACCTGCTGTCCCACCGCCTGGTGGCGCCGCACGGGCTGAACGCCGGCGGCTTGTTCGGTGTATTGACCAACGTCGTCTGGACTAATCGCGGACCCTGCGCGATCGAGGGTTTCGAGACGGTCCGGGCACGGCTGCGCCGCAACGGGCCGGTGACGGTCTACGGCGTCGACAAATTCCCGCGGATGGTCGACTATGTCCTGCCCACAGGGGTCCGCATCGCCGACGCCGACCGCGTGCGGCTGGGCGCCCACCTGGCGCCGGGCACGACGGTCATGCACGAAGGCTTCGTCAACTACAACGCGGGCACCCTGGGCGCGTCGATGGTGGAAGGCCGCATCTCGGCCGGTGTGGTGGTGGGCGACGGGTCGGATATCGGTGGTGGAGCGTCGATCATGGGCACGCTGTCCGGCGGTGGCACTGCTGTGATTTCGATCGGCAAGCGGTGCCTGCTCGGCGCCAACGCGGGCCTGGGCATTTCACTCGGCGACGACTGCGTCGTCGAAGCCGGCCTGTATGTCACCGCCGGCACGAAGGTCACCATGCCCGACGGCAAAGCCGTCAAGGCCCGTGACCTCTCCGGCGCCAACAACCTGCTGTTCCGCCGCAATTCGGTCACCGGTGCGGTCGAAGTCGTCGCCCGCGACGGTCAGGGGATTGCGCTCAACGAGGACCTGCACGCCAACTGAAGTCAGCGGCCGCCGCTGGGCACCTCCGCCTCCACCTCAGCGGGTCCGTGACCGACGTACACACCTTTCGTGGTTCGAAGCGCGGTCCCGTTGGTCTCCGGTAGCAGAGAGGTGCACACCAGGCTGGTCAACGCGAGGGCGGCCAACATGAGACCGATCGCCCAGCTGCCGTAGGTCGTCAGCAGTGTTCCGGCGATCAGGGGCGGCAAGGCGCCGCCAAGGACACCGGCGAGGTTCACCGAAAGCGCCGATCCGCTGTAGCGGTTGCGGGTGGAGAACAGCTCCGGGACGAAGGCGGCCGTAGGTCCGGAGCCGATCGCGGCGGCGGCGTACATGCCGACGATGGCCACCGCATACAAAATGGGATTGCCGGTATTCATCAGCGGGATCACCACAAACGACCAGGAGAGACAGGCCGCCCACCCCACCAGCAGCATCCTGCGGCGCCCGACCCGATCGCACAGAGTGGCCGAGACCGCGACCGACGCGATGCTCGCCAGTCCGCCCAGCACACCGACGAACAGGATGAGGCTGCGGGGATACCCCAGGTGGGAGTGCGCATAGGTGGTCAGGTAGGTGCCGGCCATGTAGACGAAGCCGAAACCGGCGATGACGCTGCCCGCGGCCAGGACGATCTCACGGCGGTGGAGGTGTAGCACCTCGGCCAGCGGCGCCTTGGGCACCAGGTGGCGGGCTTTCTCCTCGGCGAATACCGGAGTTTCGTCGATCTTGAGCCAGACGTACAAGGCGATGACGATCAACGCCGCGCTGATCAGGAACGGTAACCGCCACCCCCACTGCATGAACGCGGAGCTGTCTTCGCCAATGGTGTAGGTCACGCCGAGAAAGGTCGCGCTGTTCAGCACCAACGCGGTGCCGCCACCGAGGGCCGTGAACATGCCGTACCGGCCACGTTTGGCGGCCGGGGCATACTCGGCGCTCAGCAGCGCCGACCCGGCCCAATGGCCGCCCACGGCAAACCCTTGCAGCAACCGCAGCGCGATCAGGATCAACGGCGCCGCCACACCGATGGCTGCCGTGCTGGGAACCATGCCGACGGTCACGGTGGAGAGGGCCATGATCAGCAGCGTGGAGATCAGCGTTTTCTTCCGGCCGAGCCGGTCCCCGAAGTACCCGAAGACGGCAGCGCCGACCGGTCTGGACAGAAACGCTGCGCCAAATGTCCCCATCGAAGCGATCGTGGCCACGGTCGGGCCGAGGTGTGGGAAGAACACGGTAGGGAACACCAGAGCCGCGGCCGTGCCGTAAATAAGGAAGTCATAGAACTCGATCGCCGAGCCGACGAGACACGCCGCCGCCACCCGCCGCATCGGTGTCGACCCAGGGCGGGCCACAACCGCGGCGGCAGTGCGGCGATTCACCGTTACGACGGTAGGCGAAGGATCGCGGTCTCGCTTGCGGAAGGGCTGGCAACATCCTGCGTGTCGCCCGGCCGCAAGCTCGCGAGCGTGCGTGTTTGTACAACGACACGCCGCGTCTGGCGTACATTTGCGCACGCTCGCGACGCAAGTAATCAGCCCTCGGCCAACAACTGCTTCTTGAGCACCTTGCCCATCGCGTTGCGTGGCAGACCCTCCACGATGCGCACCTCACGTGGCCGCTTGTGCACCGAAAGCTCTTGGGCAACAAACTCGATCAGCTCTTCCGGCACGGCCGAGCCGACGACGAATGCGACGATCCGCTGGCCCAGGTCCTCGTCGGGCAGCCCGACGACGGCGGCCTCCTCGACACCCGGATGCCCGAGCAACACGGTTTCGATTTCGCCTGCGCCGATGCGGTATCCGCCGGACTTGATCAGGTCGACCGACTCGCGGCCCACAATCCGGTGCATGCCGCCGGCGTCGATCACTGCGACGTCGCCGGTGCGGTACCAGCCGTCGGCATCGAAAGCTTCCGCGGTGGCTTCGGGCCGATTCAGGTATCCGTCGAACATCATCGGTCCGCGAACCTGAAGGCGCCCAACGGTTTCCGCGTCGTGCGGGACGGGAGCGTCGCTGTCGTCGAGCAGCCTGGTTTGCACGCCGGCGACGGGCAGGCCCACCCAGCCCGGGCGACGCTCGCCGTCGGCCCGCGTGGAGAGCGTGATCAGCGACTCGGAGGCGCCGTACCGTTCGATCGGTTGATGCCCGGTGAGCTCCGCCAGCCGGTCGAACACGGGCACCGGCAGCGGTGCGCTCCCGGACACCAGTAGCCGCGCCGGCCGCAGCGCCCGGGCGGCCGACTCGTCTCCCACGACCCGCGACCACACGGTCGGGACCCCGAAATACAAAGTGCCCCCGGCTTCGGCGCAGGCCTGGGCATAGCCGGCCGGTGTCGGTCTTCCGGTGTGCACGAACCGATTTCCGATCCGCAGCGACCCGAGCAGGCCCAGCACCAGTCCGTGCACGTGAAACAGCGGCAAGCCGTGCACCAGAACGTCGTCGGCCGTCCACTGCCAGGCCTCCGCGAGGGCGTCCAGGTCGGCGGCGATCGCCCGGCGGCTCAGCTGCACGCCCTTGGGCAGCCCGGTGGTGCCCGAGGTGTAGATGACCATCGCGGGGGCATCGGGTGACGGCTCGGGATACCGGTGCCAAGAGCGGGCGTGCAATCGAACTGGGATGTGCGGCAACCCTTCCGGCTCGTCCGGCTCGGGGCCCAGCCAGGCCTGCACACCAGAGTCGGTGAGCATGTGGCGGCGTTCGGCGGCGCCGACATCGGAGGGCACCGGCACGAAGGGCACACCGGCGATCAGGCAGCCGGTGACCGCCAGCACCGTCGAC
>Ga0310917_10000170_pt1 | contig 27603 bp, 23 predicted proteins | sample GREbulkMGLF178_FD_203531 | JGI IMG/M metagenome (GOLD analysis project Ga0310917, IMG submission 203531) | Lab enrichment of tropical soil microbial communities from Luquillo Experimental Forest, Puerto Rico - GRE.bulkMG.LF178 | ecosystem: Environmental > Terrestrial > Soil > Tropical forest >... | reverse complement strand
CGGCGAGCGAGATCGGGGCGCCTGTGCTGTGTTGCGCGAGATCGACCATCGCCATCACGGCATAACGGCCTTTGGTGCTTAGCCGCATCGTCCGGTCCTCAGGCTATGCGCCCTTATCGTCAGCCCCGTTACCAAGCTGAACCTCCAGCGTCGGCTCACCGGTGCTGGAGCGTACCAGCTCACTTTTCTCGAGTTCACTCAAGCGTGCGCGCAGGCTCGTGACCTCGTCGAGTAGGCCGTTGAGCGCGCGGGCGATCGGATCCGGGATCTCGGGCCCCAGCGCGTAAGGCTGAAACGCCGGCCGAGGCTCGCTCGATGCGAGCCGCCGGGAGACCGGCTTGGCCGGGATGCCGACCATCGTGGCGCCCTCCGGAACCTCACTCAGCACGACTGCCTGCGCACCAATGCGCGCCCCATCCCCGACCCGAAACGGACCGAGCACCTGCGCGTGCACGCTGACTATGACACCGTTGCCGAGGGTCGGATGCCTCTTCTGACCCCGATCTAGCGAGGTACCGCCGAGGGTCACGCCCTGATAAAGCGTGCAGTCGTCGCCAATCTCGGCAGTCTCGCCGATCACCACCCCCATCCCGTGATCGATGAACAGGCGTTTGCCGATGCGCGCTCCGGGATGGATCTCGATGCCAGTCAAGAACCGCCCGACATGCGACACGAAACGTCCACCGAGCAGCCAGCGTTTCTGCCACAGCCACTGGGCGAGGCGGTGAAACAGGAGCGCGTGAAAGCCCGGGTAACAGAGCACGACTTCGAGGCGCGAACGGGCGGCGGGATCGCGGGCGAGGGTGGCGTCGATTTCGTCGCGCAGGTTTCTAAAGAGCATCGCTGTCACTATGTTAATATAGCCTTGATGCCGCTTCCGATCGCGCTGCATCGGAGGCGGCGTGAGGAAACATATAATTGTCCGACGAAAATGATCAAGAATTACGGAGTTTCCGGCGGTAGCGCTGCAGCCGGTGTCAGAGGATTGTGCTGGGCTTTTAGCTGGATCGGCCGTGCCTGACGTAATCATTAACGGCCCGGAAGGACGAATCGAGGCGCGCTATCATCATGCCCGCGGTCCTGCCGCGCCTATGGCGATTGTCCTCCATCCCCACCCGCAGCATGGCGGGACGATGAATAACAAGGTTGTCTACACTTTGTACCAGTGCTTTGTGCGCCATGGCTTCTCGACCCTGCGCTTCAACTTCCGCGGCGTCGGGCGCAGTCAGGGTAGCTTCGACCGCGGTGAGGGCGAACTGTCCGATGCTGCCTCGGCACTCGACTGGTTGCAAACCTACAACCCGAATGCCCAATTCTGCTGGATTGCTGGTTTTTCGTTCGGTGCCTGGATCGGCATGCAGTTGCTGATGCGCCGGCCCGAGATTGAGCTCTTCATTGCAGTGTCGCCGCCGGCAAATGTTTACGACTTTACATTTCTCGCTCCTTGCCCGTCATCGGGTCTTATACTGCAGGGCGATCAGGACACCGTGGTGCCGGTCGAATCGGTGCAGCGGCTGGTCAACAAGCTGTCGCACCAACGCGACATTAAGATAGATTTTCGCAAGATCCCGGGAGCCGATCATTATTTTGCCGATCGTTTGGAGACGATCGCTAGCCATGTCGACGGCTATATCGGCGAGCATGCCCATCTGAACAGGACGACCGCCGCGCCGCAGGCCCGTAGCGCGCGGTAACAGCCGAGACCTCGCGCGATCTAGATTGATGTCAGTCGGCGAATGGATCGCGCACTAGCACCGTGTCCACTCGCTCGGGGCTCGTCGATAGAAGCGCGACCGGCGTGCCGATCAATTCCTCGAGCCGACCGATGTATTTGACCGCGGTCGCCGGCAAATCGGCCCAGGACCGCGCGCCGCGGGTGCTTTCATGCCAGCCCTCGGCGGTCTCGTACACCGGCTCCAGCGCCGCCTGGGCGGTCATCCCCGCCGGGACGTAGTCGTAGATCTCCCCACCACAGCGATAGGCGGTGCAGAGCTTGACCTCTTCGAAACCGTCGAGCACGTCGAGCTTGGTCAGCGCGATGCCGTTGATGCCGCCAGTCTTGACGGCCTGGCGCACCGCGACCGCATCGAACCAGCCGCAGCGCCGCTTGCGCCCGGTGACGACGCCGAACTCGCGGCCGCGCTCGCCGAGCTTCTCGCCGATCGCGTCCTTGAGCTCGGTCGGAAACGGCCCGCTGCCGACGCGGGTTGTGTAGGCCTTGGTGATGCCGAGCACGTAACCGACCGCGCCCGGCGCCACGCCCGATCCCGCGGCCGCCTGCCCGGCCAAGGTGTTCGACGACGTGACGAACGGGTAGGTGCCGTGATCGACGTCGAGCATGGCGCCCTGCGCACCCTCGAAAAGGATGCGCCTGCCTTGGCTTCGCGCGTCGTCGAGCAGGCGCCACACGGGACCGGCATAGGGCAGAATGTGCGGCGCGACCGCGGTCAGGGCGGCAATCAGCTCGGCGCGGTCAACCTCTGGTTCGCCCAGCCCGCGCAATAGCGCATTGTGGTGCAAGAGCACATCGTCGACGCGCCATTCGAGCGCCTTCGGGTCGGCGAGGTCGCACACTCGGATCGCGCGGCGCCCGACCTTGTCCTCGTAAGCGGGACCGATGCCGCGGCCGGTGGTGCCGATCTTCTGGTCGCCCCGCCGCCCCTCACGGGCGCGGTCGAGCGCGCCGTGCGATGGCAGGATCAGCGCCGCATTGTCGGCCAATCGCAAATTTTGCGGCGAGATGTCGAGCCCCTTCTCGCGCATCGTCTCGATCTCGGCGACGAGCGCCCAGGGATCGACGACAACACCGTTGCCGATGATCGACAGCTTGCCACGGCGGACAACCCCTGACGGGAGCAGGCTGAGCTTGTACTCGGTATTCCCGACGAGGAGGGTGTGGCCGGCATTGTGGCCGCCCTGGAAGCGGACCACGACATCGGCGCGCTCGGACAGCCAATCGACGATCTTGCCCTTGCCCTCGTCGCCCCACTGGGCCCCGACCACGACGACATTGCCCATCTCCGGCCTCCTTCAGCCGACCGCCACCGGATCGTCCGCTTCTAGGACGTGACTGCAGCCGAGGCGGCGTGCCTCCCCCCGCCAGTCGCCTACAGACGCGAGTGCCGCGACCGTGACCCAGCCCGCCGCGCGCAAGGCGTCGGCCCGCCCGCGTTTGGCTCCGAGCGGCACAAGTAAGCGGCGGGGCGCGCGGACCTCAGGCAAGGTCCTCAGGATCGTATCGGTATAGAGAGTGAACCCGGTTGCCGGTTCCGAGGCCCTCGGATCACCGGCATCGTACCGGCCGCCGCGGCCGAGTTCGCCGAATGGGCCGTGGGCTGCAGATCCGCCCGCAAAAAACGTGAAGCTGATGCCAGTGTGATACTCGAAGCCTCGGTTTTCGACCGGGTCGACCGTCACCTTGAGCTCAGGAGCAACGGCCGTGAGCCCGTCGAGCACGACAGCGAGCCGCGCTCGCTCGGCGCGCGCCCGCGCAGGCAAATCGAGGCGATCGAGGGCGGCACGCGCCGCTGCGGCGGGACCAGCAGCAAGAAGCAGCCTTTCCAGGAGCTTTCCCGCCTTCCCTGCCAAGGATGCCGCCGCGGCGGCATCCTTGCGATCAAGGGCGACGCGCAACGCAGCCGCGCAGCCACCGCCCATACCGTAGGCCTCGCCGATGGCCGGCACCAACGTCGGCAGAGTGATGTCGACCGACAGGTGGGGCACGCCGAGCGCGGCGAGCGCTTCGCCGGCAACCGCGATCACCTCGACATCTGCAGCCGGTGCGGCGGCACCGATCAATTCGGCTCCGACTTGGCCGACCTGCCGCTCGGGCCGGATCTCCGAGCCTCTGACCCGCAGCACCTGACCGGCGTAGCTGAGCCGCAACGGCCGTGGCGCGTTTCCGAGCCGAGTGGCGGCGATACGCCCAATCTGCGGAGTCATGTCGGCTCGCACGCCGATCATGCGGTGCGAGACCGGATCCATCATGCGGAAGGTCGACGTCGCCATCGCCGCCCCGGCGCCCGAGAACAGCGTCTCCTCGAATTCAACGAGCGGCGGCTTGACTCGTTCGTAGCCATGCGCCCTCAAGGTCGCCATCAGCTGTGCCACGACCGCCGCTTCGATTTCGGCCTCGGGCGGCAACAAATCGTGCATGCCAGTCGGCAACAATGCCGGGTGCGGTGCCTCGCTCATGGCGCAGTAGTGTAACGAAGCAGCGCTTCGCCTAGAAGCGCATCGCCTTGGCTTGAATGACATTCGGGAGAGCGCGAACGGTGTCGAGGATCACGGGAGTTAACCCCTGGTCGACCTCGACGAGAGCGATCGCTTCCTTCCCGGGCGCCGTGCGGCCGAGATGGAAGGTCGCAATGTTGACCGCCGCCGCGCCGAGCACGTGTCCGAGCGCACCAATAAACCCTGGCTTGTCATAGTTGCGGACGAACAGCACGTTGCGGCCGAGCTCGGCTTCGAGCGAAATGCCCTCGACCGAAACGAGGCGCGGCTTGTCACCGCCGAACAACGTGCCGGCGACCTCGCGGCGGCGACGCTCGGTCTCGACGACGACCCGGATCAAGGTCTGGTAGTCGACAGGCTCGGCGCGCCGCGTCTCACTGACCCGAATGTCGCGCTCTCGGCAGATTACTGGCGCATTGACCATGTTGACCGCGGCGAGCTGGGGTGCCAAGAGCCCGGTCAAGGCGATCGCGGTCAACGGCTTGACGTTTAGCTCGGCGATCGCCCCTTCATACTCGACGGCGACGGATTTGATGCCCGTCTCGGTCAGCTGCCCGGCGAAGCTGCCGAGCTGCTCGGCGAGCTTCATATAGGGGCTGAGCCGCTTCGCCTCCTCGGTAGTCAGTGACGGCATGTTGACTGCGTTCGAGACGGCGCCGGTCAATAGGAAATCGGCCACCTGCTCGGCGATCTGCACGGCGACGTTCTCCTGCGCCTCGCTGGTCGAGGCGCCGAGATGCGGGGTGGCGACGACGTTGTCGCGGCCGAAGAGCGGGCTCCAGGTCGCCGGCTCCTCGGTGAAGACGTCGATCGCCGCACCGGCGACGTGGCCGCTGTCGAGGGCGGCGGCGAGGTCGTCTTCGACGACGAGACCGCCGCGGGCGCAATTGATGAGGCGCGCGCCGGGCTTCATCGCGGCGAGCGCGCGGGTGTCGATCAGATTCCGGGTCGCTTCGGTCAGCGGTGTATGCAGGGTGGTGAAGTCGGCGCGGGCCAAGAGCGCCTCCAACGGCACCTTCTCGACGCCAAGATCACGGGCCCGCTCGGGCGAGAGAAAAGGGTCGTAGGCGATGACCTTCATGCGCAACCCGAGCGCTCGCTCGGCAACGGCGGCGCCGACATTGCCGCAGCCGATGACCCCAAGGGTCTTGCCGCTTAGCTCGACCCCCATGAAGCGCGACTTCTCCCATTTGCCAGCCTGGGTCGAGCGGTCGGCGGCCGGGATCTGCCGACACAGCGCAAAGAGCAGGGCGATTGTGTGCTCGGCAGCCGTGATCGAATTGCCGTAAGGCGTGTTCATGACGACGATGCCGCGCTCGGTCGCCGCCTCGACATCGATATTGTCTACGCCGATGCCGGCGCGGCCGATGACCCGGAGCTTCGCGGCATAGGCGAGCAGCGCCTTGGTAACTTTGGTCGCCGAGCGCACCGCGAGCCCGTCATAGGCAGCAATGCGTTTCTCGAGCTCGGCCGCCGTTAGGCCTGGCACGAAGTCGACATGAAGCCCGCGTACCACCAATATCTCGGCGGCGCGCGGGCTCAGCTCGTCGGCGATCAACACCTTCGGCATTACGCCGCCTTCGCCGCCTGGCGTTCTTCGTCCCAGGCCCAGTCGAGCCAAGGGAGCAGCAGGGCCACGTCAGAGGGCTCGACCGTGGCGCCGGTCCAGATCCGCAAGCCCGGCGGCGAGGCGCGATGGCTTGCGATGTCGTAGGCCACCCCCTCCTCTTCGAGCCGCTTCGCCATCGTCCGTGCGGTGCGGAAACGGCCTTCCCAGTCCATCCCGGCGAACCAAGGGTCGACAATTTCGAGCTGCGGCGAGGTCGAGGAGATGGTGGCCGGGTCCTCGGCGAGAAACCGCGCCCAGGGGCAGGTTTCGACCCAGGCCTTGATGATTGCAAGACTCTGTTCCGAGCGGGCGACGAGCCCGTCCAGCCCGCCGATGCTTTCGGCCCATTTGAGCGAATCGAGCGCGTCCTCGACACACAGCATCGAGGGGGTGTTGATCGTCTCGCCGCGGAAGACGCCCTCGATCAGCTTGCCCTTGGAGGTCAGCCGGAAGAGCTTGGGCAGCGGCCAGGGCGGGGTATAGCTCTCGAGCCGCTCGATCGCGCGCGGCGACAGCGCCAGCATGCCGTGGGCGGCCTCGCCGCCTAGTGATTTCTGCCACGACCAAGTGGCGACATCGAGCTTGTCCCAGGGAAGCCGCATCGCAAATACCGCCGAGGTCGCATCACATATCGCGAGCCCCTTACGGTCGTCGGCGATCCAGTCGCCGTTGGGCACCCGCACTCCGGAGGTCGTGCCGTTCCACGGGAAGACCACGTCACGCGCCGGGTCGACTTTCGACAGGTCGGGAAGCCCGCCATAGGGTGCCTTCAGCACCCGCACATCGGGGAGCTTCAGCTGCGCGACATCGGTGACCCAGCCTTCGCCGAAATTCTCCCAGGACAGCATGTCGACGCCGCGGGCACCCAACAGCGACCACATCGCGATCTCGATCGCCCCGGTATCCGAGCCGGCAACGATACCGATCCGCCAGTCGGCCGGGATGCCGAGGATTGCGCGCGAACGTTCGACCACCTCGACGAGCCTCGCCAAACCCGTCGCCGAGCGATGCGAGCGACCGGCGAGCGCCCCGGCGAGCACGGCGGGCGACCATCCTGGCCGTTTGGCGCAGGGACCCGACGAAAAACACGGGTTACCGGGCCGCCGGTTCGGCTTCATGGGCGCAGTTCCTTCAAAAATTGACGCGTCGGAACTTATGGAGGTGACCGCGGCACGTCAATGCGGCCCTGGCCTCCCTGCTCTCAGGGAGGATCCGCAAAAATCCCGCCCAGGCAGCCCTCGCACTAGTCGTTAAAGCATTCCATGTCAAAAGATTAGGGCTTCTCAACTGCGTCGCGCTGAGGGAGCCCAGCAGGGAGCTGGAAGCCAAGCCTGAGGGAGCGAGCAGGGAGCGGCTGCCAGGCTCGCACGACGGCAAAGTCCTCCCTGCGCAAAGCCAAACCCTAGCAGCGCTTTGTGGCGCGCTTAAGGCCGTCGACATCGAAACGTTCGGTGGGTTATGGCTCGGCACTTGATGACCACCTTGTCTCTGACGACACCGGCGCCGGAATGAGTGAGCGGCTAGTCCAAAAGCGCTGCAAGCTGGATGAAAGAAGGCGGTGGCGGTGACGGTAACTGACACGACCCTCCTTGAAGCGGTGTTGCGGCGCGACCGTTTAGTCGTGATCGCCGCGCTCGTCGCGGTGGTCGTCGCCGCATGGGTCTGGATCGCACTCGGCGCAGGCACCGGGATGAGTGCGGTGGCGATGACGCAAATGGCAGGTCTGCCCGACATGGACTTGATGATGGCGAGTGCGGTGTGGACCCCGGCATATGCCGGTCTGATCTTCGCCATGTGGTGGGTCATGATGGTCGCGATGATGCTGCCCGGTGCGGCACCGATGCTGCTGGTCTTCGCCCGCGTCAACCGCGCGCAGAAGGACCGAGATCGGCCCTACGTGCCCACCGGGATCTTCGCTGCCGGGTACCTCGCGGCCTGGGGCGGATTCAGCACGCTCGCCGCCGCATTGCAGTGGGGATTGGAGCAGCTCGACTTGCTGTCGCCGATGATGACGACGACGAGCTACTGGCTCGGTGGTGCGATCCTCCTCGCCGCCGGCGCATGGCAACTCACCCCGATGAAGGGCGTCTGCCTGCGACACTGCCGCTCGCCTCTGAGCTTCCTTGCCCAGAAATGGCAACCCGGCCGGCTCGGAGCCTTCTGCATGGGGCTCGAACACGGCACGTATTGTCTGGGATGCTGTTGGTTCCTGATGGGCCTGTTATTCTTTGGCGGCATCATGAACTTGTTCTGGATTGCTGGTCTTGCTTGTTTTGTCCTGTTGGAGAAGACGATCCCAATGGGCCACTGGATCGGGCGGATTGCCGGCATCGGTCTGGCTGTCTGGGGTATGCTGATGCTCGCCAGCGCAGCTGGTAGCTCGTAGCCCTATCCCTGCGATGGCGAGGTCGGAGGGGCGGTCCAGGCAACAGCGGCAGTTCCCGTTCGGTATGGTGGCTAAGGTTGATCGGACGGTTTCAGGCGGGTGTAAGAAAACACGGATATAGGAAAGCCCACGATCCACAAGGGCGTAGCCAGGGGAAATTGAGGGAGCTTTCACCGGGTGAGCCCCGGTGCCGTAGCATGACTACGTTATGACCCTCATCGAACCCCCGTCCGAAACGACCGCGATCCCACCACGTCCTGGTCTTACAGCGCCTGCGGGTGCCAGGGTGGGCGGTTCCCCTATGCCGGCCAGCATCGTAAACGCAGCAACGCCGCGCCCTAAGCACTCCTTCTCGCGCTGGCGGCAGCTGGCGATCCTCGCCGTTGCCGCGGCGCTCGTCGTGTTTAGCGTCGTCATTGTTCCCAAGCTGGTCAAGCCGGTGACCGAGCAGCCGGCGGAGGCGACAAACCAGGCCCCGGGAATATTCAAGCCGACAAAGCAACAGTGGGCCGGGTTCAAGGTCGAGCCGGTCCGTCTCGTCAGCTTTCGACCCGAGCAGGTGACGGAAGGCAATATCGCCATTGATGATGATCTGACGACGCCGGTCTTTTCGCCTTATTCAGGAAGAGTCATCAAGCTGATCGCCAAGCTCGGCGATCATGTCGAGGCCGGAGCGCCGCTCTTCGAGATTCAGGCAAGCGAGTTTGTGCAGGCGCAAAACGATCTGATCACCGCACTTGCCAACCTGCAAACCGCCCGCTCACAACTGGCGCAAACGCAGACCAACGAAAAGCGTGCCCACGAGCTCTACCTGGCGCAAGGCGGCGCTCTTAAAGATTGGCAACAGGCCCAGACCGATCTCGCAACCGCGCAGAACACGGTCCGCGCCGACGAGACAGCCCTTCACGCGGTGCGCCGCCGGTTGCGCATCCTCGGCAAGGACGACACCGAGATCGCCTCGCTCGAAGCTCAGCCGACGCAAAAGCTCGATTCGGTCACGGTCGTCCGGGCGCCGATCGGTGGCATCATCACGCAGCGGCAGATCGGGCTCGGCCAGTTCATCAACAGCACTGCTGCCGGCGCTTCCAATCCGGTCTACACGATCGGTGATCTCTCGACCGTTTGGCTGATCGCCAATGTGCGTGAGGTGGATGCGCCGTTGATGCGGGTCGGCTTGCCGGTGGAGGTGCATGTGCTGGCCTTCCCCAGCCGTACCTTCAAAGCGAAGATCTCCTGGGTGGCACCGTCGATCGATCCGAACACCCACCGGCTGTCGGTGCGCGCCGATGTGGAAAACCCCGATGGCGCGCTGAAGCCCGGAATGTTCGCCAATTTCAGCATCATCACCGGCGAGGCGGCGACCGCTCCGGCGGTGCCGCAGCACGCGGTCGTCTACGAGGGCGATACCACGCGCGTCTGGGTGGCGGGTCAGGACGGCACGATTGCCGCCCGATCCGTGCGGGTCGGCCAGATCGCCGACGGGATGGTCGAGATCCTTGCCGGGCTGTCGGAAGGCGAGAAGGTCGTGACGAGCGGAGCGTTATTTATCGATCGCGCCGCCGGCACTCGCTGAGCGATCCGGGAAAACGAATGAATGCAGTCATCGCCTTTGCCCTGCGCCAGCGGGTGCTGATGGTGCTGCTGCTGCTGTTCATGTTCGGCGTCGGCATCGCCAGCTTCATCAAGCTCAATATCGAAGCCTATCCCGATCCAGTGCCGCCGCTTGTTGACATCAACACACAAAACCCAGGCCAGTCGGCCGAGGAGATCGAGCGCTACATCACGATCCCGATCGAGGTCCAGATGGCCGGGATCCCGAACGTCACCGCGGTACGGACAATCTCACTATTCGGTTTGTCCGACGTAAAGGTGCAGTTCACCTACGCGTTCACCTATGACCAGGCGGAGCAATGGGTCATCAACCGTCTCTCGCAGCTCGCCCCTTTGCCCAGTGGCGCGACCCCGCAGATCTCGCCATGGAGCCCGATCGGGGAGATTTACCGCTACCGAGTGGTGGGACCGCTCGGATTTAGTGTCACCGACCTCAAGACGATCCAGAACTGGATCCTCGAACGCCGCTTCAAGGCGGTGACGGGGGTCATTGACGTCACCGGCTGGGGCGGTAAAACCAAAACCTACGACATCACCGTTAATCTCGATAAGCTTCTTTCCTACGGGATTACATTGCCGCAAGTGTTGCAGGTTCTTAACAACAGCAACATCAACGTGGGCGGCCAGACCGTCAATTTCGGGCCGCAGGCGGCGATCGTCCGCGGGGTCGGCCTGATCCACTCGATCGATCAGATCCGCGACACGATGATCACCGCCGTCAACGGCGTTCCGGTGCGCATTGGCGATGTCGCCACCGTTAGCCCCGGCCACCAGCCCCGGCTCGGCATTGCCGGCCAGGACGACGATGACGACATCATTCAAGGCACCGTGCTGATGCGCCGCGGCGAGCAGAGCATGCCGACGATCCGCCGTGTCGAAGCCGAAGTCGAAAAGATCAACAGCTCTGGCATCCTGCCGCCGGGGGTGCGGATCGAGCGTATCTATGACCGCAGCGACCTGATCAATCTCACGACGCACACCGTGCTGCACAACATGATCTTCGGCATCGTCCTGATCTTCTTTGTGCAGTGGGTGTTCCTCGGCAATCTGCGCAGCGCCGTGATCGTCGCGGCGACCATCCCGTTCGCTTTGTTTTTCGCGATCACGCTGCTGGTGCTGCGTGGCGAATCGGCAAATCTGCTGTCGGTCGGCGCGATCGATTTCGGCTTGGTCGTAGACGCGACGGTGATCATGGTCGAGAACATTTTTCGCCATCTTGCCGAAGCGGCCACACCATTGCGGCAACGGGTTTTGACGAACGCGCGACGGACCACGCGTCTGTCGGGCCGGCTCCTCGAGATCTACGCCTCGGCGAGCGAGGTGAACCAGGCGATCTTCTTTTCCGCGGCGATCATCATCGCCGGCTTTGTCCCTCTATTCACGATGTCGGGTGTCGAGGGCCATATCTTCGCACCGATGGCGAAGACGTACGCCTACGCGATTGCCGGCGGTCTGATCGCGACCTTTACAGTAACCCCAGCCTTGAGCGCGATCCTGTTACCGGAGCGAATCAGCGAGGTCGAAACCTTTGTCGTGCGCCGCCTGCGGCGCCTTTACCGGCCGGTTCTCGAACTTGCTTTGGCGAACGGCATTGTCACAGTCGGCGCCGCTGCGCTGCTGCTCGGTCTCGCAGCGCTCGCTCTGCCCTCGCTCGGTCTCGAGTTCCTGCCCAAGCTCGAGGAAGGAAACCTCTGGATTCGCGCCACACTGCCGCCCTCGATCTCCCTCGAGGAGGCGAATGGCCATGTCAACCGGATGCGGCGAGTGATCAAGAGCTTCCCGGAGACGATAACCGTCATCTCGCAAAACGGACGACCCGATGACGGAACCGACGCCACCGGCTTCTTCAACGCCGAATTCTTCGTCCCGCTCAAACCGGCAGAGGATTGGGCCGGCGGCGTCGACAAGGAGAAGCTGACGCAGCAGGTCAGCGCCGCGCTCGAGGCCCGATTCCCCGGGGTGGAGTTCAACTTTTCGCAATATATCGAAGACAATGTCGAAGAGGCGGCATCGGGTGTAAAGGGTGAGAACTCGGTCAAGCTGTTTGGCAACGACCTCGCCACCCTGGAAAAGACGGCCGCCAAGATCAAAGATGTCATGAGCACGGTGCCGGGGATCGTCGATCTCGCGGTACTGAACTCGCTCGGCCAGCCGACAGTGCAAATCGACATCGACCGCGCTCGCGCCGCGCGCTACGGGCTGGCGCCCGGTGACATCAATTCGACGATCGCCGCGGCGATCGGCGGGCAAGCCGCAGGAAATCTCTACGAGGAAGGCAGCGACCGGAATTTTCCGATGATCGTGCGACTGGCACCCAACTATCGCCAGAGCCTCGATGCCATCCGCCGGATCACGATCGGGGCGCCGAACCCTAGCGGCAACGGCGTCGTGCCGATCCCGCTCACCGACGTAGCCAATGTGCGGCTCGTCTCGGGCGCTGCTTTCGTCTATCGCGAGAATCAGGAGCGTTACATCCCGATCAAGTTCAGCGTGCGCGGGCGCGATCTCGGCAGCGCCGTCGCCGAGGCCCACCGCAAGATCGCCCAGCAGGTGGAGCTGCCGGCCGGCTATCGTCTCGAATGGGTCGGTGAGTTCGGCGAGCTGCAAGAAGCGATCGGCCGGCTCGCGGTCGCAGTGCCACTCGCGATCGGCCTGATTTGCCTGCTGTTGTTCCTGAATTTCGGCTCTGTGACGGAGATGCTGCTGGCGGCGACCGCAGTACCGATGGCGCTGATCGGCGGCGTCTTCGCGCTGTTCCTGACCGGCACACCATTCAGCGTATCGGCTGCGATCGGTTTTGTCGCCCTGTTCGGCATCTCAGCGATGGATGGGATCATCGTCATCGGCTATTTCAACCGGCAGATCGCCGCCGGCATCGAGCGGAGTGCCGCCCTCCTGCGTACTTGCAGTGTGCAGATGCGCCCGGTAGCGATGACCTGCATCGTCGCCTGCGTCGGCCTCTTGCCCGCGGCGTTGTCGAGCGGCATCGGCTCACAGGTGCAAAAGCCTCTCGCCATCGTGGTTGTCGGCGGCAGCCTGTTGGCGCCATTCTTGATCCTCCTGGTATTGCCGGTTCTGATCGACTTTTTCTCGCTCCGCCAAGCGCCAGCAGAACCGGAGCCGCAACCCGCGCCGGCCGAATAGGCGGAGCATGGCTCCTCGCCGATCTTCGCGCGCCCTCGCCATCGCGACGACCGCACTGCTCGGCAGCGCTTGCGCAGTTGGGCCGGATTTTGAGCGGCCGACCGCTCCGCAGGTTGTCGGCTACACGTCCGCGCCGCTAGCGCAACAAACGGCGTCATCAGATGTCGCAAGCGGAGAAGCCCAACGCTTTGTGCAAGGGCTCGACATTCCGGGGCAATGGTGGACATTGTTCCACTCCTCGGCGCTCAACACGCTGATCGAGGAAGCGCTGAGGAACAATCCGACCTTGCCGGCCGCTGAGGCGGCACTGCGCCAGGCATGGGAAAACGTCTATGCCGCAGAGGGCGCGTTCTTTCCGACGGCTGTCGTCAGCTACTCACCAAGCAGCAACAAGACCGCGACCGGTGTCACCTTCACGGGAGCCTCGTCTGGCAGCCCCTATTTCACCCTCCACACCGCACAGGTGGTCGTGACTTATGCGCCGGACGTATTCGGCGGCACGCGGCGCGAGGTCGAATCGCTGGCCGCTACGGCCGAATTTCAACAATTTCAGCTGGAAGCCACGTATCTGACCTTGACCTCCAACGTCGTCGCTGCAGCGGTGCAGGAGGCGTCATTACGCGGTCAGATCGCGGCTACCGAGGAAATCATCAAAATCCAGACCGGCTCGCTCGACATCCTGCGCAAACAATTCGAGCTCGGTCAGGTGGCGGGGGCGGATGTCGCGGCCGTCGAAGCAACCCTGGCGCAAGCCCAGGCGACATTGCCGCCATTGCAGAAGCAATTGGCAGTGCAGCGCGATTTGTTGACGGCGCTGATCGGCAGGCTGCCAAGCCAGGAGCCAACCGAGAAATTCGAGCTCGCCTCATTGCAATTGCCGCAAGAGCTGCCAGTCAGCCTGCCGTCCAAACTAGTGGAACAACGCCCGGACATACAATCGGCCGAAGCGCAGGTGCATTCGGCGAGCGCCGCGATTGGGGTTGCCGTCGCCGCCCGACTGCCGCAGTTCACCCTGACCGGAAATGCCGGCACCACAGCCAACCAGATCAATCAATTGTTTATTACGCCCGGCACAGCATTTTGGGCCGTGGCTGGCAATGTCGCGCAGACAGTCTTCGACGCCGGAACCTTGTTGCACAAGAAGCGCGCTGCCGACGCCGCCTTCGACCAAGCGGCAGCGATGTATCGCAGCACCGTCATTACCGCGTTTCAAAACGTAGCCGACAGCCTGCACGCGTTGCAATCCGACGCTGACACTCTGAAAGCCGCCTACGCTGCCGAGCGCGCTGCCTTCAAGAGCCTCGAGATTGCCCGCCGCCAGCTGCAGCTCGGCGCCATCGGCTATTTGGGTCTTCTGACCGCCGAAAACACCTATAATACGGCACTGCTTGCACTGGTGCAGGCGCAGGCTGCCCGCTACGCCGACACCGCTGCACTGTTCCAGGCGCTGGGCGGCGGCTGGTGGAACCGGACCGATGCCCCGCCGGCAAAGGCGTGGGATGTTCAGTTCGTGCCTTGATCCGTGCCGCGCTATTCCGCCGCGGCGCGCACTGGCTCTTTGCGGTAGTCCATATAGTCGATGCTGACCGGCTGATTGGTTTCGAACGGGCTCTTGAGGTCGAATTCCTCGGCCATCTCGCGCAATGCCGGGAACACCTCCTGACCCAATAGGCGGATGCAAGTCTTGGCGTCCTCATGCGTGACGGTGCCGTCATTTCCCCACACGCCGAGGATTCCAGGCCGCGTCTCTTCGAGCAGAATGCGCAATTTGGCGATCACCTGCTTTGGCGTGCCGACGATGATCATCAGATCTTCGAGCTGCTTTTCGAGCTCCGGTCGATAGCGCGGGTTCTTCGACCGACCGGAGGCAAACTCGACAAAGGCGCGGCGGTTTTCGGGGCTGCCGTATCCTGAAGGCGTGCTCCATACGGGGTGGGCGAGACCGGTGAATTCGCCCTGCATCCACCGGAATTGAGCAGCGTTCTTGAGCGCCTTCTCCTCGGTCTCGGCGACATGGATCTGTTTTAGCATCCCGTGATAGTCCGGCCCGCCGGTAAAGCCGGACTCGGCTGCCACATTGTCGTAGATTTCCCAGATCCGCTTTGTCCGATCGATCGGCGTGTTGAGCGCGATATAGGGATAGCCGCGCTGCGCAGCCCAGACGACCGTCTCGGGGCTGATGACACCCGGAATCCATACCCGCGGGTGCGGTTTCTGTAATGGCACGGCCCACGGGTTGACGACGCGGTGCTGGTAATGGGTGCCTTCCCAGCGGAACGGCCCCTCGCGTGTCCAGGCGGCGACGATCAGATCGTGCGCCTCCTGAAAACGCTCGCGGTTGAAGGCCGGGTTGACACCGGCCGCCAGTTGCTCCTGCCCGCCGCCGCGGACAAAGCCCGAAACCAGCCGGCCCTTAGAGATCATGTCGATCATCGACAACTCCTCGGCGAGCCGCACCGGGTTGTCGGCCAACGGCAACGGGTTGCCGAGCAGGATGATCTTCGCTTCTTTGGTCACCGCGGCGAGGATCGAGGCAAAGATGTTGCACTTGGCCTGCATGCAGAACGGCGCGTTGTGGTGCTCGTTCAGCATAAAGCCTTCGATGCCCGTCTCCTCGGCATAGATGTAATGCTCGATATATTCGTTATAGAGCCGGCTGCCGGCGATCGGGTCGAAGTATTTGTTGGAGAACATCAGCGCGGTGGCGCCGAATTTGAGACCTTCGTCGGCCGGATAGGCCGACATCGGCTGCTCGGTGAAGTACATCAGTTGCATCAGTTTCTCCGTCTCAGGCGTTGCCCGGCGCCATCCGTTGCACCGAGGAATTCTGCGGCAAGCCTAGCACACCCGCTCACTCGACCTTTTCGAATTTCTGCAAGGAGCGCAGATTGGCAGGGTGCGGCTTGCCCGGATAGATCTGCGGCCAGGCGGTCCACGAGACTTCGCCAACATAGATGTCGCCATGGCGGTCGACCGCGAGCCCGTGCGGCGCCAGGAACTTGCCGAGCTCGGTGCCGGCGGGAGTATCGCCAAAACGGCCGATCAATTTGCCCTCGTGGTCGACGATACTGACCCGCGGCCCGAGATTAGGAATGTCGCGGCTGACCGCGGCGGCCGGCCCCACTTCGCCGATATAGCAGATCGGCCGCTGCCCGTAGGGCATGTACATGCCACACGGGCGGTGCAGGTTCTTCCACTGCGTCTCGAACTTGCCGTTACCGTCGAACACCTGGACGCGGTGGTTCTCGCGGTCGGCGACATAGACCCAGCCATCGGCGTCGGTGCAGATGTTGTGCACGATGTTGAACTCGCCCTCGCCGGTGCCGGGCTCGCCCCATGACATCAGCCATTTGCCGTCCGGCGAATATTTGTGCACCTTGGCGTTGCCATAGCCGTCCGACACATAGATCTCGCCGTTAGGGGACAGCGCGGTGTGGGTGCAGCGGTGGAACGGCTCGCCGCTCATATAGGGTGCGGGTTTGCCGGGCACGCCGAGCTCGAGCAACAGCTTGCCGTCGAGCCTTACCTTGTGCACAAAGTGACCGCCGTCGTCGGTCAGGAACATCGTGTCGTCGGGCGCCATATGCACGCCGTGCGCTCGCGGGAACTGGCCCTCGCCCCACGAGCGAAGAAAATTGCCGGTGCGGTCGAACACCATTATCGGGTGCTCGCCGCGGTTAAAAACATAGACGTTGTCGTTGCTGTCGACGCCGACCCCGCCGACCTCTTTGAAGGACCAGCCGGCAGGCAATTTCGCCCATTCGGCATTGACGCGGTATTTGAACTGCCCGCTTCCGACGATCATCGCAGGTCCTCCTCCCGAGATTGTTCGGCGCATCTCTGCTGACTATGCTGTCGCGCTGAGCCGGGGAAAATCAACATTAACGAGGAGCCGCTATGCCCTATGGAGGAAACGACTGGCTGGCGCTGACCCAGGAAGCGACCTTGGAGCCGGAAATCCCGATGTGCGACCCACATCACCACTTCTGGGATTTTCGCTCCGAGCGCGTCCCTTATCAGCGCTATCTGCTGCACGAGCTCGTTGCCGATGTCGGCGCCGGCCACAATGTGCGGTCCACGGTTTTCATCGAGGCAAGAGCCATGTACCGCCCCGACGGGCCGGCGGAATTGCGCCCGGTCGGTGAGGTAGAGTTCGTCCAGGGCCTGGCTGCCGCCAGCTCCAGTGGAGTCTACGGTCCGTGCCGGGCGGCGGCGGGGATCGTCGGCCGCGCCGATTTGAAGCTCGGCGACCGGGTCGAGCCGGTGCTGGAGGCGCTAAAAGCGGCGAGCCCCAACCGGTTTCGCGGTATCCGCCACACGGTCACCTGGGATCCACATCCCGGGATCGAGAGCCGCGAAAAGGAAAAGGTGCTGGCGAGTGCCGAGTATCAGGCCGGCGCTCGGGTATTGGCGCGGATGGGGCTGTCGCTCGACACCGGCGTCTGCTTTCCGCAACTGCCCGAGCTCGCGGCCTTCGCCAAGGCCCTACCCGATCTGACGATAGTCTTGAACCATCTTGGCGGCTTGACGCGGATCGGCCCGTACGCCAACCGCGACGATGAGGTGCTCGCCACCTGGCGGCGCGGCATCGCTGCATTGGCGGAGTGCCGCAACGTCAACCTCAAGCTCGGCGGTATCGGCATGCCGCGGATGGGCTTCGACTGGCATACCCGCGAGAAGCCGATCGGCTCGGAGGAGCTGGCGGCGTCGATGGCCCCGCTGATGAGCTACTGCATCGAGCAGCTGGGCCCCGACCGGTGCATGTTCGAAAGCAACTTCCCGGTGGACAAGGTGTCGTTCTCGCACCACGTGCTGTTCAACGCCTTCAAGCGGTTCTCCAAGGGCTACTCGGCCGCCGAGCGCGCTGCCCTATTCCATGACACCGCGGCACGCGCCTACCGGATCAGCACCGGCTAGGGCGTGAAGAGCTCGACACCCAGCCAGTCGAAGTCGCCGATATTTCGCGTCGCGAGCACGAGCAAGTAGCGGCGATCAATGCGTCCATCGCCCCGAGCCCGCGGCCAGCTTGCCGCGCTCGTGCCAGCAAACGACCGCAAGCGTCGGCAACCTGCTCGTCCACCAGCACGATGCGGCCCTCGAAGCGCTCGGGCAACTCCTCCAGCAGCCACTGGTCCAATCGGGTGCGACGACGCCCCGGAGCCAACCTTTCGATCCCGAACCGGATCTCGGCGAGGCTGACAACGCTGAGGAAAATGCGGTCCTCATCGGCCTCGTCGAGCCAGCTGACGACCGCCGTATCGGGCCGCGGCTTGACCCATTCGGACACGAGACTCGTGTCGATCAGCCAGCCTCGGCTCAAAAATCGATCTCGCGGGTACCGCCTCGTGCGCGCTCGATTTCGAGGCCGGAACCCCGCAACGGAGAGGCCGCGAAGAAGTCGGCGAGGGTGCCTTTGCGCCTAGTTTTGCGGGTCCACTCCTCGATTGAGACGACAACCACCGCAGGATGGCCATTTTTGGTGATCGCTTGTGGTCCCTGCTCGCGCGCTCGATCGACGACCTCACTGAACCGAGCCTTGGCCTGGGCTATCGACCAAACCGTCGCTTTTTCGGACAAATTTGCCTCGTTAATCCGACCTTTATAGTCATAATGGTCATTGTCTTTCGAGAGTCAAGCGATAGCGCGTTGGGATCAGGGCTCGAGACGCAGCCCCACGGGTATTGCGCCCTCCTCCCTGTCTTTTTCTTATTTGCACATCAAAATGGCACCCTTACATGAGCCTGAATTATCATAGTTAACGATTTGTAAATGTTGGAGCTTCTGGGCGTGTTGCCGGCAACGTGTTGCCATCTTGGCGCCATAGTTCCGGGTCTATTATCCGGGGGTAGTTGGGGAGCTTTTGATTCGGAGGGCCCGCCTCGTCAAAAGATCGTCAAAGCCCCCCAGTTTCCGGCGTGATTTCAGCCGGCATATGGCACCTAACTACTTGATCGACAAACTTTTTTGGTTACAAGCCTCACCGCGAGGCGATTTTCACCCTGATTCTCCCCGTGTAACAGGGCAGATTGCGGGCCTGGCGGGTGAGATTTCCTCCCTGTTACCGCGCCTCGGCCGACGCACGCACGCCGCAGGTCGGGCAGTCTTTATCCTTACCGATGCGGATCGAATGGAAGCGGGCGCGCGGGTGTTGGCGCGGATGGGGCTGTCGCTCGACACCGGTGTCTGCTTTCCGCAACTGCCGGAGCTCGCGCCTTTGCCAAAGCGGTGCCCGACCTGACGATAGTCTTGAACCATCTTGGCGGCGTGACGCGGATCGGCCCGTACGCCAACCGCGACGAGGAGGTGCTCGATGCCTGGCGGAGCGGCATCGCTGCATTGGCGCCGTGTCGCAACGTCAACCTCAAGGTGCTGGTCTGGCTCCTCGACGAACGGCTCGTCGATGGCCATACCGCAGATGCCCCTACCGCTCCGGCAGGGGCTAGCCGGTAGCGGAGGATGGCGACTAAGGTATTGTCCGACGGTTGGGAACCCCGAATCAGTAGAGAGGTAAAAATGGATTTCGGCGCTCTGATGTTCTTTACCGATTACGCGATCTCGGCGGTCGACCTCGCCAAGGCGCTCGAAGACCGTGGGTTCGAGTCGGTCTGGGCACCCGAGCACTCGCATATTCCGACCTCGCGCAAGACGCCGTTTCCAGGGGGCGGCGAGTTGCCGAAGCGGTACTACGACGCAATGGATCCGTTCGTGTCGCTGACCGCTGCGGCGGTCGCGACGACGAAGCTCAAACTCGGCACCGGTGTGTGCCTGGTGCAGCAGCGCGATCCGATCCAGACGGCCAAGCTCGTCGTCTCGCTTGATCAGGTGTCGAACGGCCGCTTTCTGTTCGGGGTCGGCGGCGGCTGGAACCAGGATGAGATGGAGGACCACGGCACCGTCTTTGAAACCCGCTTCAAGCTGATGCGCGAGCGGATCGAGGCGATGAAGGAGATCTGGACCAAGTCCAAGGCCGAATATCACGGCGACATGGTGAATTTCCCCGAGATGATGATGTGGCCCAAGCCGGTGCAGAAGCCCTACCCGCCGATCCTCGTCGGCGGCGGTTTTCCGCAGGCCGCACGCCGCGCGATCCGCTACGGCGACGGCTGGTGCCCGGTCGGCCGCACCGGCTCGAGCCTGCTCGATGTGCTGGCGAAATATCGGCAGATGGCGCGCGACGCCGGGCGCGATCCGGCAACCCTGCCGGTGACGCTATTCAACCCGGCCGAAGACGAGGGCGAGCTTGCCCGTTGCCGCGACATGGGCATCGCCCGGGTGGTTCCGATGCTGCTCTCGGAAGAGCGCGACAAGATCCTGCCGGTCCTCGACCGCTGGGCCGCACTGATCCGCCGCACCGCGCAATGATTCGGTTCATCCTCGCGGGCTGGAAAGCAGCCGGCCGGAAAGTAGAGTAGGCCGGGAGACGACCGATCGCCGCATTTTGATCTGCGCCGCGATTAGGGAGGCAGCTAATGGAACGCGAACCGAGTCGACGCTCCTTTATCGCTGCGGCCAGCGCGGCCGCTGCCGCAACGGCCTTGGCTCCGGCCAAGGCAAAGGCCGCCGCGGATCAGGCTGCTCCGATGTATCAGACGGCTGGAGACCTGGTGGAGGCGCTGGCAAGCCGGCAGGTTTCATCGCGCGAGCTCGTCGATGCCGCGATTGCCCGCATCGAGGCGCTCGACCCCAAGATCAATGCCGTCGTCGTCCGCGATTTCGACCGGGCGCGCACCGCCGCCGATGCCGCCGACGCGGCGCTCGAGCGCGGCGAACGGCAGCCATTGCTCGGGCTGCCGATGACGGTCAAGGAGCAGTTCAACATCGCCGGCCTGCCGACCACCTGGGGATTCCCGAAGTTCAAGGATTGGCGGCCGGATGCCGATGCGCTGGCGGTACAGCGGCTGAAGGCCGCCGGCACAATTATCCTCGGCAAAACCAACGTGCCGCTGAACCTCGGCGACTGGCAGAGCTACAACGAAATCTACGGCGCGACCAACAATCCGTGGGACCTCACGCGCAGCCCCGGCGGCTCGTCGGGCGGCGGAGCGGCGGCGCTTGCCGCCGGCTTTGTGCCGCTCGAATTCGGCTCGGACATCGGCGGTTCGCTGCGTGCGCCGGCGCATTTCTGCGGCGTTTTCTCCCATAAACCGAGCCTGGATCTGGTTCCCCAGCGGGGCGCGCTGCCGCCGCAAACGCCGGCGATCCCGGTGCGCGGCGACCTCGCGGTAATCGGACCAATGGCTCGCAGCGCGGCCGATCTCGCGCTCGAATTGGCGGTCGTCGCCGGACCGGACGAATTGATGGAGGGGATCGGCTACAAGGTCGCACTACCGCCCCCGCGTCACGACAAGCTCGCCGATTTCCGTGTCCTGGTGATCGACGAACACCCGCTATGCCCGACCGCGAGCAGCATCCGCGCCGCGCTGGACGGCCTCGCAGAGCGGCTCGGCAAGGCCGGATGCACAATCCTGCGTGCCAGCCCGAACTTGCCCGACCTGGCGTTGACGAGCCGCGTCTATCGTGAACTGCTCTCGGCGTTTTTTAGCGCTGATCTGCCGCCCGACGCGCGCGAGCGCATCGAGGCCGCCGCTAAGGCGTTGTCACCCGACGAGCAGAGCCTTGCGGCATCCGGACTGCGCGGTGCGACCATTAGCCATCCCGAATGGATCCGCCAAAGCCGCATCCGGGGCGGGTTGCGGGGCCGCTGGCAGGCGCTGTTCCAAGAGGTCGATGTCGTGCTGTGCCCGCCGATGCCGACAACGGCGTTTCCGCACGACCACTCGCCGGGATTCGCCCGCAAGCTCGAGGTCGATGGCGCAAAAATACCCTACTTCGATCAGAGCGTGTGGGCCGGGCTTGCGACCCTCAACGGTCTGCCGGCGACGACGATGCCGATCGGACACGATGACGGCGGTCTGCCGGTTGGTGTCCAGATCATCGGCGGCTTTCTCGACGACCGCACAACGATCGCCTTTGCCGGGCTCCTCGAACGCGAGTTCCGCGGCTTCACCCCGCCCCCCAACCTTTGACTAGCACCATCAGCTTGCGCTGGGGTCTCTTCTTGCCGCCCGACGAAAGGTTCGCGGCGAGATCCCAGCGGCACGATGGAATGTGCGGACAAAGTTGGACAAGTCGCCAAATCCGACATCGAGTGCCACCTCGGTAATCGGCCTCGTGTCGTCGGCCAGCAGCCGCGCCGCCCGGCGCAGCCGCGAGCGGATCAGGTATTGGTGTGGGGTTACACCCAGGACCCTTGCGAAGAGTCGAAGGAAGTGAAACGGGCTGAGGCCGAACTCCCTGGCTGCGCTTTCGAGATCGATCGGCTCATGCGAATGGGCATCGATCCAGAGCGCGGCTTCCACCGCGCGGCGGCGCTCGCGTACCCGGGCTTCCGTCGCTCTTCGCGACCATCCGGAGAGAATTTCGACAAAGCGCGCGGCGAGCAGTATGCCGACCTCGTCGAGGCCCACTTCGGTCCCGCCCGCGGCGGCTGCCTGGGCCAGCTCGCCGAGCACGACAAGCTCGGGAAGCGGCGGCACACAGACCGACCGCCAGATGTCCGGCCGATACCCGATCGTTTCGACCATCGCCGGCGTCAAGTGAAACGACAAACATTCATCGCCGACGGTATGTTCGTGGGTGCAGCTGTATTCGTCACCGGGGTGGCCAACCAGGATCGACCCAGCTACCAGCTCGAACGATCGACCTTGGGCACGGCAGCCGAAGGTCCCCTTGCGCACATAGGAAAGAGAAAAACTGTTGTGGAGCTCGACAAACGGCGGGTCGTACGGCTCGGCCTCGCAACGGTAGTCGATGACAGTGACCGCGTTGTTGCGGAAAAGGCACCGCCTCGCCATATGGCTCAGGTTTGCGCCGCGCGATTGCGGCGCAGCCGCTCCCTGCTTTCGGCCGGCCAGACCTCATCGATCTTGTAGCCGGTTTGGAATGCCGGTACCCCCTCAGGCAGAGCCAGCCACGGCAGCTTGCTGCGGGTGTAGATGTGAACGTCCGGCTTGATCGCTTCGGGGGTATCGAGGGTCCCGGCGCGCACAAACAGGCAGTCGCTCGGCACGACGTGATACCGACTCCACAAAGTCGTGCCGCAAGCGTCGCAGAAGAACACATCATGATGATGCTTTCCGCTGCCGCCAGTCAGCCGGAACGACTTTGGAGCTACCGGGCCAGGTTCGACAAATTTCGCCTCGATCCAGATGTTGATCACAAACGGCCCGCCGGTCAGCCGCTGGCAGTCCCGACAGTGACAGGCGTGCACGATCAACGGGCTTTCAGTGATCCTGTATCGGATCGCTTTGCACGCGCACCCACCCTCTAGGTTCATGATGTCTCCTCGGCCGGGCCCATCGGCATCACTTTGCGCGCCGACGCCCGCTCCGCCACCCGCCATAGATACCAGCTGGCGACCGTCCGGTACGGCTGCCAGCGGGCGCCGTAGGCTGCCAATTCCTTGGGTGACGGCAGCTCGCCCTTGTTGAACGCGATCGCGAAGCCTTTGCGCACGCCGAAATCATCGACAGGCAGCACATCCGGGCGGCCGAGGCGGAACATCAGCAGCATCTCCGCGCTCCAGCGGCCGATGCCGCGAACCTCGGACAAACGCTCGATGATCGTCTCGTCCGCCATATTTTGAATTTCCCCGAGCGTCGGAATAACACCGTCCTCGGCCTTTTGCGCGAGGTCGCGCAGCGACAAGACCTTCGAGTCCGACAGGCCAGCGTCGCGCAGCTTTTCGTCGGGGATGCGGAGAAGTCGCGCGCCCGTCGGCACCCCGCGCGGAAAAAGAGCGCTCACCCGCGCGAGGATCACGGCCGCAGCTTTGCCGTTCAGCTGCTGATTGACGATCGCCCGCAGCAGCACGGCGAAAACGCTCGGCGCGGGTCGGATCTGCATACAAAACGGGCCGATCTCGTCGATGACGCGCGCGAGGGTTGGGTCCGCGGCGCGCAGATGGGCGACGGCAACATCCGGATCAAAGCCGAGCCCGCCATTCTCCTCGATCAGCGGCGCCGCGCCGTTCAGCTGCACACCTTCTATCGCGAGCATACGGCGCTTGGTGGCGACGCCGCCCTGAGCCGAAAAGCCGCCGATTTTGCCGCCGGCGGCGAGTACGCGATGGCACGGCACGATGATCGGGAATGGGTTACGGCCGAGCGCTTGCCCGACGGCGCGTGCCGCGCCCGGTGCGCCGACCCGTGCGGCGATGTCGCCATACGACAAGGTCATGCCTGCTGGAATGGCGCGTGCCGCCTCGTAGACACGGCGATGAAAAGCAGGCACCTCGTCCATGTCAAGGGCAATGGTCGAGAAATCGCTCGCCTCACCGCGCAGCAGCGCAACGAGACGATCGATGACGCGCTGCACTTCGGGCGGCGGGGCCGTTTCTCCCGCAGCGGGAAACCGTTGAAGCATGCGCGCCCGCGTTTCCCGCTCACCCGCCTCGGGGAGCTGAACGCCGGCGACGCCACGCTCACCCCACGCGACCCCGCACCGGCCGATCGCTGTGTTGAAGAGTGCAAAGCCGCTCGCCATCATGACGCAATTTTAACCTCCCGGAAGCCGTCCGACTTGGAGAATCTTGCTGCGGCCACGTTGTCGTATCTGCTCCCTCAGGGCTGTGCCGTTTACGTTGATACCCGGTGCCGTTTTCGTTGTTTCTCGAAGTCGCGAATTGCCGCCTAACTCACTGATCTCAAGCTATAATCCTGCCACAGGCCGGTTGTCTTTCGGCGTGCCAGCGCGATTTACATTGTATTTCGTGGCGCGGCTGTCTTCGACCCGCCTTTGTCCATCATCACTCTACGATGCTGACAGCCTGGTGGCAGTAGAGTGGCTGGCGGCTAGCTTTTTGTCGCCTCCCGGAAGGCGTCCTCGAATTTCGCGAATTCGTCGGGCGAAGCGTCGGAAACCGCCCAATAGCCGAGATCGCCTTGGTTCCAATGGCGCAGGGTGTAACCGCCTCGGGTGATGGTCTCGGCATATTCGCCGGCCCGAGCCGGCAATATAAAGACATTGATGACGTGCTTCCCCGCCCGGTAGACCAGCGCCGGAACAGGCTTGCCTTTGATCAGGTCGAGCCGCCCCCCGACCAGCGGAAACCCCTGCGCCGCAAGGTCGACGCCTGGCGGCGACAGGTCCGTGCGGCCCGCAAACCATGGCTTGACGGTATGCTTATCCGAGGAGGCGACGTCGGTCAGATGATCAGCGAGCAAGGAGCGCAGATGGCTGTCGATCAGCTCGTTGGCGACGGCGTTCTCCTGCCGCTGTCCGTTGATCAGCCAAGTCCCGCCTGAGCCGAGAGCGACAGCCAGGAGGAGCGAGGCGGCATAGGCGAGCCAGCCGGGAGCGGTCCTTACCGTTCGCGAGGCTGCCGCCGTCTCTTGGCGGAGTGCGATGCGGATCTGCGAACGTAATGCCTCCGGCGCGCGATAGATCGGGGCCGAGCGACGGATACCGTCGCGCAGGCGCTCTAGCACCACCGCCTCCGGGCCGCAGTCAGGGCAATCGGCAAGATGGTCGCGCAGCTGCCCACGCTCAGCCTCGGTGAGCTCGGCGTCGACATAGGCCTCGAGCCGGGGGCGGATCTCGTCACACCGCATCACCAATGTCCTTTCCATCCCAGCTCCGGCGCAGTGCCGAGCGGGCGCGATGAAGCCGCGACATCACTGTGCCGATCGGCACGCCAGTGATCTCGGCGATCTCGCGGTAGCCGAGCTCGTGCAACTCGCGCAGCACGATCACCTCGCGCAGCGGTGCGGGCAGCGCCTCGATCAACACAGCGAGACGCCGCAGATCGGAGCGATTTTGGAGCAGCGCCTCGGTATTGCCCGCCACCGGTCCGTCTGCGCCCCCCTCGTCGAACACCTCCTCATCATCGAGCGGAACGACATCGACCGGGCGGTTGCGTTCGAGCCAGCTATAGCAGGTGCGCCGCACTATCCTCAGTATCCAGCTCTTTGCATCGCCCTCGCGGTACGTGTCGAAGTAGCGAAACGCCCGTAGCACCGCCTCCTGCATAACATCGGCCGCATCCGCGTCGTTTCTTGTCAGCCAGCGGGCGAGCGCGTAGGCGGCGTCGAGATGCGGCAACACGACGCTCTCGAACCGGCTGCGACGCCGCCGCTCCGCAATCCATGCCATCCGCTCTTCTATCTCGCGCTATGGAAGACCGCAGCGGCGGCCATCTTATTCCTGAAGCGCAGTTGCAATCACCTACCCCGAAGACGACACTTCGGAGCCGCAGAAAAGGATTTACGCCGATGGAGATGACCGGCGAGTTTCGCATCCCCGCACCGCGCCAGCGCGTCTGGGAAGGTCTCAACGATCCGGAAGTCCTCAAACAGTGCATCCCGGGTTGCCAGACGCTCGAGAAGATATCCGACACCGAGTTCAACGGCAGGGTAGTCGCATCGGTCGGACCGATGAGGGCCACTTTCGGCGGTAAGGTGACGCTGTCGGACCTCGACCCGCCGCAGAGCTATACAATCAGTGGCGAGGGCAGCGGCGGTGTGGCCGGCTTTGCCAAAGGTGGCGCCAAAGTCAACCTCGCAGAAGACGGCGCCGCAACCTTATTGACCTACGCCGTTCAGGCACAGGTAGGCGGCAAGCTGGCGCAGGTCGGCTCACGGCTGATCGATGGAGTGGCGCGCAAGATGGCGAACGACTTCTTCGGGCAGTTCGCCTCGGTGATGGCTCCCGAGCAACCGGCCGCTGCGGCGGCAGCCGAGAGTGAAGCCGAAGTGGCGGCTGCCGTCGCCGAGCCGGCGCGGGTTGCCGTCGAAACTCCGCCACCCACGGTAACGCCAAGCTCGGCGGGCATCAGGCTTCCGCCGGCCGTGTGGGTCACCGGCCTAGCGGTGGTCATCATTCTGTTGCTCTATTTTTTCACCCGCTGAGGCACACATCAGGAGGGACGCGCTAACGCCTTGACCCGAAGCGGGACGGGCACGAAACTCCGGCCGGCCGCAACTGTGCCGTTGGGGCCGAGATGCGGGACGCAGGGAGGTGTGGAATGCAGAAAACGGTGAGCCTCACCGTGAACGGCAAGCCGGTGTCGGCGACGGTCGAAGGCCGCACCTTGTTGGTGCAGCTATTGCGCGAGCAGCTCGGACTGACCGGCACGCATGTCGGCTGCGATACGAGCCAATGCGGTGCCTGCGTCGTTCATGTCGATGGCGAAGCCGTCAAGGCCTGCACGCTGCTGGCAGTTCAGGCCGACGGTCACTCGGTGCTGACGATCGAGGGGGTGGCGACCGGCGACACCTTGCACCCGATGCAGGAGGCATTCCGCAACAACCATGCCCTGCAATGCGGCTTTTGCACCCCCGGCATGGTCATGAGCGCGCTCGACCTGGTCAAGAACAACCCCAACCCGATCGAGCGCGAGATCCGCGAATATCTCGAGGGCAACCTCTGCCGCTGCACCGGTTATCACAACATCGTCCTGGCGATCGCCGAGGGCGCGGCGGTGATGCGCGGCGAGGCACCGCCCGACGTCCATGGGGCGGCCGCGGAGTAAGACCGTGGCTACGATCGGAACTCCGGTCCGCCGGCGTGAGGATTACCGATTTTTGACCGGAGGAGGTACCTACACCGACGATATCAATCG
>Ga0310917_10000167_pt1 | contig 27936 bp, 23 predicted proteins | sample GREbulkMGLF178_FD_203531 | JGI IMG/M metagenome (GOLD analysis project Ga0310917, IMG submission 203531) | Lab enrichment of tropical soil microbial communities from Luquillo Experimental Forest, Puerto Rico - GRE.bulkMG.LF178 | ecosystem: Environmental > Terrestrial > Soil > Tropical forest >... | reverse complement strand
GGCCCCAGCGGCTGCGGGAAGACGACGTTGCTGTCCTGCCTCGGCGGCATTCTGCGTCCGAAGTCCGGGGCTATCAAGTTCGATGACGTCGACGTCACCAAGCTCGAGGGCGCCGCGCTGGCCGATTACCGGCGCAACAAGGTAGGCATCGTGTTCCAGGCGTTCAACCTGGTGCCGAGCCTCACCGCTCTGGAGAACGTGATGGTTCCGCTGCGCGCGGCCGGGTTTTCGCGCGCGGCGTCGCGGCGGCGTGCCGAGGAATTGCTCAAGCGCGTCAATCTTGAAGAGCGAATGAAACACCGCCCGGGGGATCTCAGCGGCGGGCAGCAGCAACGCGTCGCGGTCGCTCGCGCGATCGCGCTGGAACCGCCGTTGATCCTCGCGGACGAGCCGACCGCGCACCTCGACTTCATCCAGGTGGAGGAGGTGCTGCGGTTGATCCGCTCGCTCGCGGAGGGCGAGCGTGTGGTGGTGGTTGCCACCCACGACAGCCGGATACTGCCGTTGGCCGATCGCATTGTTGAGATGACGCCCGCGCTCGTTTCGACGAATCGACCCCCCGAAACTGTGCAACTGAATGCCGGCAACGTGTTGTTCGAGCAGTGCACAATGGGTGATCTGATCTACCTTGTGTCCGAGGGCGAACTTGAGATTGTGCGCGAATTGGCCGACGGCGGTGAGGAACTGGTCAAGATAGCCCGGCCAGGCGACTACTTCGGCGAAATCGGTGTGCTATTTCACATGCCGCGATCGGCGACGGTACGCGCCCGAACCGACGCCACGGTCATCGGCTACACGGCGCAGGCGTTCCGGGAGCGGCTCGGTGTGTCGGGGATGGGCGACTTGATCCAGCATCGCGAGCTGGCCAAGGACTAAGCCGGCGCCCAGGGGGCTAGAAACACGAGCCTGACGTCCACACAATGCGGCGGCCTGGTTCTTGTGGTTATCAGCGGCTTAGCCCGTTCAAGCCCCGTTCAAGGGCCTGCACGAACTGGGCATGAAACCCCGCCGCGTGAGCGCTGAGCCTCCTGGCCATGCCGGAAAGCAAAAGATCTAGACCGCTGCCATAAATCCGGCCACCTCGAACACGCCCGATCCCAGATCTTGACGAATCCTCGCGGCGTAGGTTGACCCCAAGACAATTTGAGGAGTCCGCCGTGCCCATATTCATGGTCGAGCGCAACTTCGCCGAGGAACTGGAACCCAGCGTCGAGGCCGCCGACGGCATCAATCGGATCAATGACCAGGAGGGCGTCCGCTGGATGTACTCGTTCCTGTCGGCGGACAAGCGAAAGACGTACTGCCTCTACGAGGCACCGTCGCCGGAGGCCATCAGAACCGCGGCCGCGCGCGCCGGTCTTCCGGCCGATGTCATCGTCGAGGTAAGAGACCGCATGATGTCCGACGGATCGTTATCCGACATATAGGCACTCAGCCGAGCAATTCGTGATCGGCGGCGTACATCGCCGCCTGTGTACGGTTCGTCGCGCCGGTCTTGATCAGGATGTTGCGCACATGGTTGGCGGCCGTGTTGGTGCTGATGTAGAGGCGTTCGCCGATTGCCCGATTGCTCAGTCCCTCGGCGAGCAGCCGCAACACTTCGACCTCCCGGTCCGTCAGGCCATCGGGACCGGTAGTCAGCAACGAATCCACCAGTTCGACGATACGGGTCTGGCCGATTGGCGCGGCGATGGCGCGGGCCTCGTCGGCCAGGCGCCGGGCGTCCTCGGTGCGACCGCGCGACGCGGCAAACAACGCCTGCCGGGCCAGCGTCTCGGTGACGTGCACGACCGACCCCATTCGACGGTCCATCTCGAGCGCCGCGCCGAAATGACGCTCCGCCGCACCGTTGTCACCGTCGAGCGCCGCGATCCGGGCCAGATATCGGTCGGCACTGCCGAACAACGCGACGAACTGCCCCGCCACGAGGTTCTTGCCGGCGTAGCGCGCGACGAACGGGCGCAGCCCGTGGAGCGCCTCGCGGTTGCCCAGTTCTAACGCCGCCTCGACCATGAACACCAGCTCCATCGGCCACTGCGCATCTTCAGTGCGGTCGCCGAGATTGCGATTGAGCAGTCTATTCAGCGCGCGGGTCATGCCACGCTCGCAGTTGAGCTCGGTATACAGCGCAAGCAGGCCGGGCACCCAACGTCCGGCGAATGTCTCACTGCCGTCGACGAACCCGGCGAATCTCTTCAGGTCTGAAGTTTCGCGCCGGATCATGAACATCTGGACCCCGTTCGAGCCCTCGGTGTCGTCCGCGTCGAACAAACCACCCGTGCGTAGAGCGATGTCGGCCCACCGTTCGGCACCGGCGAAGTCGCCCCGTAGATACGCCAGCGCTTGCTCGACACACGCGCCGACGAAGCCAAAAAAGGGTTGCCCGGCGGCTTGGGCCGCTCGCCGCATGTCGGCGGTCGACGCGGCCAGGTCGTCGGGCCGGCCGGCCAGATAGCTGACCATGGCGCGGAAGTGCGCGGCCGCACCCAGCGCCTCGTAGTCGCGCCACGATAACGCCATGCGCGAGACCTCGGCCGAACGCTCCGATTGGATTTCGCACATCTCCGGGGTGAGGCCGTGCCACAGGCTGGTCTTCAGTGCGTGCATCAGCACCGCTGGATCGCCGAGGAGCCGCGCGCGGTCGATCGCGTTTTTGCCTATCTCGCGGGCACGCACGGCCTCGCCGGCGAAGGCCACGGCTCGGCCGAAACTGCCGAGAGCCTGCACATAGTGCAGGTCGTCGGTGTCCAACCCGCTGGATTCCAGCGCCGATGCCAGCAGGTCGGCGGCCTTCGAATCGGCCTGCCCGCCACGCCAATTCGCGTCCTCGTAGCCAATGGCGGCCTCCAGACGCATGAGCGGATCGTCCAGCGCGCTGATGCGTTCGTAGATGGCCCGCGCCCGGGCTAAGTCACCGGCGCGCACGTGATTTGCTGCCGCGTCGAGGTCCAGCCTCGCCCGATCCGCGAGGCTCGTCTCGGGAAGCGACGCCGCCCGCTCGAACCATTTCGCCGCATCCTCGTACGCAAGGCTCTGTTCCGCCATTCGCGCCGCCTGACGCGCATACCGCAACGCCTGCTCGTGGTAGCCCAGCACGTGCGCCCGCAGGTAGTGGTTCGCCAGGCGGGGAACGACCGACGGGTCCGCGCGCCCCTCGAGCGCTTCGGCGGCCCGCGCGTGCATGATCCGCAGCCGGGAGGCCGGCATCCCGCCGAGGACGGCCTCGCGGGTGAGCGCGTGCACGAACGCGAACTCGCCATCGGAGTCCTGAACCGCTCGGACCAGCCCGACGGCTTCGGCCGAATCGATCGCCGCCAACGTCGCGGTGAGGTCGGTCTCGCATGTCGCTATGAGCGCGGGCAGATCAAACGTTTGACCCAGCACTGCTGCCTGCTCGATGACCCCTCGGACGCCGGCACCCAGTCCGCCAAGGCGGCGCGCAATGGCATCTCCGATCGATGCCGGGACGGTCTGCTGCACGCTCAAGGTGTCTAGACCGCCCCGCATTTCCAGGTCGTTGACCAGTTCGGTCAAGAAGAACGGGTTGCCACCGGTCTTGTCGCGCAGCAGAGCAGCGGCCGTGCGCGCCGACGCGGGAGCCAGCTGCTGGGTTCGGCTCACGAATTCGGCGATCGCCTCGGTGTCCAGGCCCGCGAGATCCAGGCGGCGGACACCGTCAAACCGGTGCAGTTCGGCCAGCCGGGTGGTGAGCTCGTCGGAGCGGTCCGGCGGGGTATTGCGGAACGTCGCCACCACCAACATGCGGACCTCGGCGCAGCCGATCAGCACGTGTTCGAGCATCGCGAGTGTGGGCAGCTGCGCCCAATGCAGGTCGTCGAGGATCAACGCGATCGGGCGATCGATGGCAAGACGCCGCAGGAAGCCGGTCAAGGCGTCGAAAAGCGCCTGCCGGGTTGACCCGACGTCCCGTGTGGGAACGGTATCCAGATGTCGATCCACCTGAGTCGACAACCGCCGCAGCTGCGGTCCCGCGTCGCCGAGCGGCTCCGCGATCGAATCCGGTGGAGTCGCGATCAGCAGCCGATCCAGCGCCTCGGCGAATGGCGCGTACGGGACGTCCGCGTCGGCCGTCGAGCTGCCGACGAGCACCGCGACGTCGTGGTCGGCCAGCGTCCCGGCCACCTCGGCGGCCAGGCGCGTCTTGCCCGCTCCGGGTTCACCGCCGATGAAAACCGCCTGGCGGTTGCCGCTTTCGACCCGCTCCCACGCCTGCTCGAACGCCGCAAGCTCCGCGGCGCGGCCCACGAGCGGGCCGCGGCGACGTGCCATCAGCTCCGCCGGAAGCGGTGGCGGCACCCATTGCGCCATGGAATCAACGTAATCGTGCAGATTTGGCCGGTCGATAGTCAGATCTGACTATCGTTGGTTGCGTCTGAAATGCTTCGTTGTGGTCATGACGCATGGCATTCCCGCCTCGTAGCGTCGCGGTATCAAGCCCCGCGAAGCAACCAGAGGAGGTGCGGGCCATGAGCCTGACAACCGCAACCGACGAACTACGTGGCCGATTCGGAGCAGCGATCGTCCTGCCCGACGACCCCGGATACGACGAGGCTCGGGCACTGCACAACGCCATGATCGACAAGCGGCCAGCGGTGATCGTGCGCTGCGGATCCGCCGCCGACATCGCGGGCGCCCTCGAATTCGCGCGGCGGTCGCACCTCGCGGTCGCCGTCCGCGGGGGCGGCCACAACGGCCCCGGTTTCGGTTCCGCTGAGGGTGGCCTCGTCATTGACCTCTCGCCGATGAACCGTGTCGACGTGGACCCCGACCGGCGCATGGCCCGCGTGCAGGGCGGGGCGACCTGGGCACAAGTGGACGGCGCGACGCACGCCCACGGTCTGGCGACGCCGGCCGGCATCATATCCACCACCGGAGTCGGCGGCCTCACCTTGGGCGGCGGCCACGGCTACCTGACCCGCAAGCACGGCCTTACCATCGACAACCTGTTGGAGGCCGAGGTCGTGCTGGCCGACGGTCGCGTGGTGACGGCGTCGGAATCGGAGCACCCCGACCTGTTCTGGGCGCTGCGCGGCGGCGGCGGAAACTTCGGCGTCGCCGCCTCGTTCACCTTCCGGCTGCATCCCGTGCACACCGTGATCTGCGGTCCGACGGCATGGCCGTCATCGGCCACCGCCGACATCCTCAGGTGGTACCGCGACTTCCTGCCGGCTCAGGACGAGGACCTGTACGGGTTCTTCGCGAGCATGACCGTTCCGCCGACGCCGGCGTTCCCCGAGGCGTTCCACCTGCAAAAGGCGTGTGCCGTGGTCTGGTGCTACACGGGCGATCCCGCCCGGGCCGACGAGGCATTCGCACCGGTACGGCAGATGCAGCCGGCCTTCGAAGGCCTCGGCCCCGCCCCGTATCCCGCGTTGAATTCCACCTTCGATGCCCTGTATCCCAAAGGGCTGCAATGGTATTGGCGCGGTGACTTCGTCCGCACGGTGCCCGATGCTGCGGTCGAAGCGCATGCCCACTTCAACGAGGAGCTGCCGACGATGCACTCCACGATGCACCTCTACCCCGTCGACGGCGCGGTCCACCGGGTCGGCCAAACCGAAACCGCTTGGGCCTACCGGGATGTGAACTTCTCGCAGGTCATCGCTGGGGTCGATCCCGACCCCGCGAAAGCGGAATTGATAAAGCGCTGGGCGGTGGACTACTGGGACGCCACCCACCCGTACTCGGCGGGCGGTGCTTACGTCAACTTCATGATGGACGAGGGCCAAGACCGGGTCCGGGCGACGTATGGTCCGAATTACCAACGGCTCACCGAGATCAAGGCCCAATACGATCCGGACAACGTGTTCCGCATCAACCAGAACATCCTGCCGGCCAGATGACACATTCGGGTCTGCGACCGTTCGACGGCATGAAGCCATTGCCGTGACCTCATGGGGGCACCGCTCGTGATAACTCGTGATGTCGAGGCGAGCGCGGTTGCCGACTTGGCGCTATCTCCCCCGCGCTCGGCGTTGGCCGCGACCGTAGACGACGAAATCCTCGTGCTGCCGGTGAGGGTGGCTCTTGAAAACCCCGCCGATCCGGCGTCGTCGCCTCGCATTGCGCAGGTGCCGGAAGGCAACCCGGATCTGACCGGTCGCAACGTCGTGCTGATCGCGGACGACGGTCCGCAGTGGTTCCGACTGCGCTCGTTAACTGTCAGAGGGATGGCCAAAGCCATGGCCGAGCGTACTTATCGGGTCGTGCCACAACGAATCGTGGCCTGGGACTACGGTTCACTTCGCGAGGCACCTGCACCAGGAACCTCAACTCGACGACACGCGTCATTTTCGGCTGCCGACGAGAAGGATGTCGCTAGGCCTTTTCGCTCGCCGAATCTTCAAGCGGCGCTCCGCAGTTCGCGGGTGATGATTCTTGCCAGCCGTTCACAAAAGGGCGCGCCGTTCGCGGTACCGCTGTGGTTCGTTGCCCACCGCGGCCGCTTCTATGCGACGACCTCGGCGTCGTCGTGGACAGCACGTAACGTGGTCGCTTCGCCGCAGGTGGCCCTCTTGCTAGGCGGCGAGCGTGGTCACGACATCGCCAACCGGCTCCTCGTGCGGGGTTGCGCCCGGGCGGTGCGCGGCGCGCCGCCGCCAGCGGTGCTCGCGCGGATAGCCTGGCTTTACTATCTCCAACCACAATTCGCGGCGGTAGAGCTGAGGCACATACGGTTATGGGTACTGCGAACGCGGTACTACGGTCAGTCGCGGGCGGCCCACATCGTGATCACGCCCCAGACAGCGACCGAATGCCGGATGCCGTAGTCATAGCTCCGCCGGCCAGCGATCACCCACCAGACGTACGAGTTGAAACCTCGCCGAGGGCAATCGCACTATCGTGACGGAATGGAAGACAGGTTTTCGTTCATCAACCGCCGTCTCGCGCTGCTCGAACAGCAGGTGCGTCTGCTGTCGGAAAGGGCCGAGATCCCGTGCCCGACGTTCGCAAGCGACGCACCGACACAATTCGGGGGCGGTGTGCCCGCGGAAGTCATCTCCCTTGCCCGCGCCGGGAACAAGATCGCCGCTATCAAGCTGTACCGGGAGCTGACCGGCGCGGAACTTCGCGAGGCGAAGGACGTCATCGATTCGCTGTAAGGCCGAAGACCTGCACGGAGGCTGACTTTCCCTTCAGGACATGGAATCCCCGGTCGATGAGTCCGGGCGGTCGAGATGCCAGGGCGTCGACGCACTGCTGGGTGAGAAGGATCGCGTCGCCGGTGGTTTTGGTGAGTTGCTCGACGCGGGCTGCCACGTTGACGGTGTCACCGATGAGGGTGAACTCGAGCTTGCCGCCGCCGCCGATGGTTCCGGCGATCACCACGCCGGTGTTGATCCCGATACCGATGCGAAGCTCCCCGCCGAATCGCTCGGCGACCAGATGATGAATCAGAACTGCGGCGCTCACCGCGGCGTCGGCATGATCGGCGAGGGTGTTGGGGGCGCCGAAGACCGCCAATGCCCCGTCGCCGAGGAACTTATTGACGTGCCCACCGGCGTCAACGACGGTCGGGACCACAATCTCGAACAGCGCGTTCAGCCGAGCCACCGTGTCCTCGGCGGTGTTGGTCTCGGCGAACGGGGTGAAGTCGCGGATGTCGACGAAAATCACGGTCACCTTGCGGCGCTCACCGGTGAACACGTCGTCACCTTGGTCAAGCAACCGTGCGGCGAGGGTTGGGTCGACATAGGTGCCAAATGCCGCCTGAAGTCGTTGTCGCTCAGCCAAACCGGCCTGCATGCGGTTGAACGACGCCGCGAGCGCACCGAGATCGTCGTCTTGAACCACCGACAATCGTTCGCTGTAGTCGCCGGCCCCCACTCGCAGAGTTGCCTCGGCGAGGTCCCGAATGGGACGAAGTGCTGGCAAGACAATGGCGCTCACGGCGTTCGGCGCCGCGAAGCCAAGCGTCAAGGCGGCCCCAACCACGACGAAAAGCACGGGAACCTTCCCGGCCCGATCGAGCACGACGGCCCCCAGCATTGCGCCCGAGACGGAGAACGCGAGCGCGGACGCCAGCATCGAAAGGCTCAACCACGCGGCAAAAGTCGGGTTAGAACGGGGAAGGGAGTCGCCGATCCTCGTGTCACCGGCCAACGCAGCCCTGGCTGGCCGGATGGCTCCTTCCACAAAGGTGTGGGCACCGATCAGATTTACGGCAATTCCTGTGGCTGCGCCCAAAATTCCGTATTGGACTAGTCGCGACTCTGTCGCCCCTGCTATCGCGCCGACAGCCACAACATTCAGTGCGCCGACAACCGGCCAAACCGCCAACCCGCGAACAGCCGCTGCCCGAGTCCAGGCGTACGTGTCTTCTAGAGCCGCTGCACGATCGACCTCACCGCCGGCCGCCCACCGCTGCGCACGATGGAACCGTCGGCTACCGGGAAGAAGCACCACGTACGCCAACACCGCCACCGCGACACCGGTGACAGCGGCCGCCTCCGCATAGTGCCTCGACTTTTCGAACGCGACAACGACAAACGATGTGAGGCAGGAGACCGACAGTATCGAGGCGAAGAAGACTGCCCAGATCGCCCACGAATACCTCGCTCCGTACCGATCCCACAGCCACTGCCAGATGCGATCCATGCCGCGAGACTAAACGGCCGGCCACCTTGTCATCCGTGTTTGAACGCACATCTAGCTCGCGCCGCCGAACTAATAACTATGGCCGGCGGAAAGCGCCGTAATGCGCCGTTTGAAGGCATGGTCGAAACGGCGGTAGGTGCTGCGCAACATGTGCCCGGGCCAATGGTCGCCGGTGAACTCGATGGGCAGCAGCGGGTCGAGCTGAAGATGACGCACCACGGCAATCGATAGCGCGAATTCGTAGGTGAAGCTTTCGGTCGACTCGTCGCGGGTGCTCGCGTTGAGGGCGACGTTCATGGCCTCGATGAGGACTCGGGCGTCGTCTGCCCACTCGCCAAGCGAAAACAGTGATCGCACCTTGTCGGCGGTGATGTCCGTGGCGGCGCCGTGAAAGTGGGTGCACTGCTGATCCAGCACTGCCCTGAATGTCGGAAACCTCTGCGGATCAAGGTTATCCGGACGAATCCATACGCCTTCCCGAAGCTCGGCCAGATGCAGCGCCATCGCCGCCTTCCGCAGCTCCAGGCGATCGGACGCCGACCTGCGGTCCAGTGCGACGACGGCCAGTTCCCATGTTCGGTCCCATACGCGGGCCGGATCGTCGATCCGCGAGGCCTCGTCGACACGCTGACGGCGCTCCAACAATCGCCCGGCGAGCGCGTAGCTGCCGTCATCGCCGATGAGTTCGCCGTTTGAAACCATCCGCCACAGGCAAGTGCGGGCCGCGCCGGCGCTGATGCCGAACAGTGAGGCCACCGCGACCAGCTCCGCCACCGTGAGACGGCCCTGGTCGGATCCCAACAAGGACGACGCCAGGACCGAGCGTGCGCTGAGTGGTCGGTCGCTGATCAGCTCGCTCAGATGGGATCGAGGTATGGCGGGCACAGACTGCAACGGTATCACTAAATCATTGACGCGTGACATAAATAGTGTGATACTGACCCACATGCGCTCCCCGACGAAGTCGGCGGTTGCCGAAGATGTTGAGATCGTTCGGCGCATCCTCGCGCACATCGACGCCGGCACGACCGACGAGGGTGAGGGTTGGCGTGAGCCCGTCGAAAACTACTTAAACGCGGGCCGATTCGCCGAGGAAATCCGGTTGTTGCGCAGGATGCCGAGCGTCTTTGTTCCCTCCGCGGCGATCCCGAAACCTGGCGACCACGTCGAGCGCGTCGCCTTTGGGGTGCCCTTATTCGCCGTGCGCGGGCACGATGAACGGGCGCGGGTGTTCCGCAACGCGTGCCGCCATCGCGGTTTTGCCCTAGTCGAGGACGCCGGCTGCTCCCACGCGTTGGTGTGTCGTTACCACGGCTGGACATATCGCCTGGACGGCTCCCTCTCGCATGCGCCGCATGCCGACGCCTTCCCCGATCTGGAACCGTCGACCCGAGGTTTGGTCGAGGTCGCCAGCCGCGAGGTGGACGGGCTCATCGTCATCGGCGCGCTCGACGCGGGCCACCCCGATCCGGTACCCGACGAGGCGATGGCCGCGTTGACGGACGGGACCCCGTGGCGGGACAAGTTAGTCCCGGCGGAGCGGCTGGTGTACGTGGATTCCACTCCGCGAGCGATGAACTGGAAGGTGCTCGTCGAGCAGTTCCTGGAGGGCTATCACATCCGCTCGACGCACAAGGACACCTTCTTCCCACTGCAATACGACGATCTCAACGTGATAGAGACGTTCGGCCCGAATAGCCGAATTACGTTCCCATACCGCAACATTGAACGTCTTCGCGACCGCCCAGAGGCCACCTGGTCAACGGATGCCCGGGTGACATATGTCTATCACCTGTTTCCCAACGTCATGCTGGCGACGTTCCCGGACCTGGTGCTCATGGTCGCGATCGATCCGGTCGACATCGACCACAGCACGGTCACTATCTATTCGATGGCCAAAGCCGAGTTCGCGCAGCGAGCATCGCTCGGCCCCCCGATCAACCCCGCGGGTACCCTCGTTGCGCGTGGTGCGATCGAGGACAACGAGATGTCGATGGGTGTGCAACGCGGGTTACACGCGGGCGCAAACGAATTCGTTGAGTTCGGACGGCACGAGAGCGCGATCGGGCACTTCCATGCCACCCTCGATGAGCGGCTCGCCCGACTGGCTACCGCCTGATCTCAGGAATCGAACGGGGCCATCCGCACGGCCAACGGCAATCCACACCGAACGAGGAGCCCGAAGCGTCCCCTGGGCACCGCTGTCGCCTCGACACGCATCATGGCGATGAGGTCCCTTTTGAAATCGCCTCTTGGATGACGGCGCAGCACCTCGTCGACGTTGCGGGGAGCGACGTCCCACATGCGCAGACCGGCGCCGTCGACCATTGCCCCCCACTGCAGGTAGCAGCCGATGACGCCGTCGGTGTCGACCTTGACGCCCGGTGTCGTGTGCACGCAGATGCCGTCCGCGAGTAAGTCCGCACGTTCATCGTCGAGTCCGGCGGCGTCGGCACAGGAAAGCATGCGTTCGACGCTCCCGAGGGTGAAATCACGGTTCGCCGTTGGGCTCACGATGCCGTAGTCGTGCAGGAGCGATCCGCAATAGAAGAGCTCGTCGTCCATCGCGTACCCGTCGACGCTCGCCAGCGCACGCCCGAATAACCAGGTGCGGTAGGAGTGGCCCTGAAGGGTGGGCGGCAATTCCGCGCACGCCTCTTCGGCCTCACGAGCGAACTTCGAATCGGGTACCTGGAATGAGTCCAAATCAACGCGCTCGGCCGCCGCCGGAAGCCGGCCCAGCGCGAGCTTGGCCCTGCCCACGGCGTTCTCCCACTGGCCCACCGCAGTTGCGATGAGGAGGCGGCGCCGTTCTGTGCGCGTCAGCTGACCACCGGTACGACGGGCCCAAGCCAGACCACCAAGCCGCTGCGGGTCGGGCGCGTTCATGTGGCTTCCCTATCGAGCAGGCGCAGTCGCCGCTACGTGTTATTGAGGAACACGTCGTTGAGGGTGACCGTGCGCAAGTCCCGGTCGCGGATGATCTCGACGAGTTGCGGGTAGACGTGCGTGACCGGCTGGTGATTGAGGTGCCCGAGAACGATGGACTGTGGGGTGAAGTATTTGTCGGCCATCTGCACGATGTAGTCCTCGGTGATCACCGTGGAATCCGACAATGAACCCGACCATAAGGTCGGGACGGTGTAGCCGAAGTCGGCCGCCACCGCGTCGACGGCGGCGTTGTGCTTCCCGTACGGCGGCCGCCAGAACGGTTTCGCGCCGATGCCATAGGTCTTTTTGAGAAATTGGTCGTTGCGGCCGATCTGCTGGGCGATCTGGTCTTTCGGCAGGGTGGTCAAATCCGGATGCGACCAGGTGTGGTTGCCCAGTTGGATCTGTCCGGAGTCGACCAACGGCCGAAGCATGTCCAGGTTCTCGGTCCAGGATTTGTAGACTCCGTTGACGAAAAATGTCAGCCGGATACCGGTGTCCTTGGCGAACTGTGTGTAGGCGCGCACCACTTCGCTGTTGACGCCGTCATCGACGGTCAGTGCGAGCAAATCGCCTTGGCCGGGAATCTTGCTCAGCGCACCGCCACCGGGCAGTGGGACGCGAGCGCCCAGCGGTGGGGGCGGTAGCAAGGCCGACGGCGCGGTGGGACCCGAGGTTGCCACCCGCGCCGCAGGTGCCTGGGCGAATGTGCGGGGTTGCGGGTCGACCACTAGACGAGCCGCGCCCACGCCGGCAACAGTGGCCGCAGCCAGCGCCCCGAGGAATCGACGCCGGTTCAGCTCCGATGCGGCAGGGCCCCGATCCGAAGCCGAAAACGGGGAGCTGGCGACTCCCGCGCGATGCTTCGGAGTCCGTTTGCGGTGCGATGTCGGCACCCGCGACCCCGTGCCCGGGATGCGCGTGTTGCCAAACTCCGCCGCCACAGCAGCGAACCGTACCACCCGCGCTGGCAAAATGCCGGTTTCGTTACGCGTGGGGCAGCTGTTAATTCAGCGTCGATTGCGCAACGGTCCGGGGTCGTCAAGGGCTGATAGGCCAGGCGCCTTGTAATCGATACGCTCAGCCGCAGCGGCGAATGCTCTTATCATGCGTATGTGCCCGCCACGATGACGCGAGCTGGCAACCGGGTCACAACCGCGAGATTCGCGCTGCCCGCCGCTGCAGCGGTTATGTAACACCATGACCACAGCATTCGTATTGTCCGGCGGCGCAAGCCTAGGTGCCGTCCAGGTGGGGATGTTGCGATCTCTGGCCGACGAAGGGATAGTGCCGGACCTGATTGTCGGCACGTCCGTCGGCGCGGTCAATGGTGGGTGGATCGCGTCGCGGCCTGATGCCGCCGGAATTGACGCACTCGCCGATTTGTGGCTGTCACTGTCACGAAAAGCGATATTTCCCACTCATCCGATCGCCGGGCTCTTGGGTTTCTTTGGTCGCCGTCCGCACCTGATACCCAGCAGTGGGTTGCGGCGAGTGCTCATCGACCAACTTGGGTTCGCTCGGCTTGAGGATGCACCGATCCCGTTCCATGTGGTGGCCACCGACGTGCTCTCGGGCACCGACGTGCTGCTGTCGTCCGGAGACGCAGTCGACGCGATCGCAGCCAGCGCCGCAATCCCCGGCGTTTTCCCGCCGGTGAAGGTCAACGGGCGCTATCTGATGGACGGCGGTGTGGTGAATAACACCCCGCTGTCTCATGCCATCGCGCTCGGTGCCGACCAGGTATGGGTGTTGCCCACCGGCTACTCGTGCAATCTGCCCGCCTCACCCCAGGGAGCGCTGACGATGGCATTGCACGCCCTGACGCTGACCATCAACCACCGGCTCGCCGTCGACGTCGCCCGTTTCGAGCAAGCTGTCGAGTTACACGTCATTCGACCGCTCTGTCCGGTCGCCACTTCCGGGACAGACTTCTCACACGCGGCGACGCTGATTGAGCGATCGCGCGTGGCTACCCGAGAGTGGCTGGCGGCGTGTCCTCCCTCCACCGGCCAGGCCGGCTTGCTTGAGCCGCACCGCCACTAAACGGAGCGCACGAGCACCGCTGGGTTAACGAGGCGCCCCGACGCCGCCGCGCTGTGGTAGCCCGACGGGCTCGGCGTCGGGTGTTCCCAGCGTCGAGGCCAGCCATGGCAGCGCTGCGGCGAACGCTTGGGCGGCGAACGGCCAGTCATGTTTGCCGGGTTGGGTGACCACCGCGCAGGTGATCCCGTTGGCGGTGGCGAGGTTGCACAGCGAGTTGGCGGCGGCGTCCTGGCCTTCGGGGTTGGCGCCGGGGTCGGTGTCGGGAGCGCTGAGGGTGGAATTGGCCTCCTGGGCGATGCTTTGCGCTCCCGCCGACGCGGGGACGTCGAACCAACCCGATACCCCGGTGTAGTGGCCATGCCGGGCGATGACGGTGGCCGGGTCGAAATCAGCCCAGGCGGCGGTGTTACCGCCGAACAACCGGGCGATGCTTTGGTCCTTAGGGCCCACGTTGGGGCTGCGGTCGCCGGCGATGTCGACAAACGCGCTGAACAGGTCCGGATGCATGACGGCCAAATCAACGGCGCAGGTACCGCCCATCGACCACCCGGCGACCCCCCAATTGGCCCGGTCGGCGCTCACCCCGAAGTTCGAGACGACGAATGGGACCACATCCTTCGTCAGATGGTCCGCGGCGTTGCCGCGACTGCCGTTGACGCATTCGGTGTCGTTGTCGAACGTGCCGGTCGGATCGACGAAGACCAGCACCGGAGCGAAGCCGTGATGGCGGGCCGCGAAGTCGTCGATGGTGGTGAAGGCTCCACCGGGGCGCAGCCAGTCGGCAGGAGTGTTGAACGCCGAGCTGACCATCATTACCGTCGGCAGCCGGGGCGGCGGATTGCTGTTGAACCACGCTGGGGGCAGGTAAACGAGTTCCTGGCGGTGGGGAAAGTGCGACGCGTCGGCGCTGATTGTCACGGGCACCACGACGCCCTTGTCCGGCTTGGTCCCCTCGAGCTGCATCGCGGTTACTCTCAGCCGGTCAATTTGATCGGGCAAGGGGCGGGACGTCAGCTGATTCCACGCGGCCAGCACGGTGGGGAAATAGCCGACCCAGCCGTTGACTGCCAGGGCCGCGCACAACACGCACAGGGGTACCGAAAGCACCGCCAAGCCGCGTCGCCACCAGCGGGCACCGGGCCACCCGAGCAACAGCACCGCAACAGCGAGTCCGCTCATCGCTATCCACAGCCACAGCGACACCGGTGCCGGGTCCCCGGCCACGCCGATCGACGTGATGTACCAATGCGACAGCACCGTCACCAACGCCGCCACACCCAGCGCAACCGGGAGAGCCCAGCCGCGCCAACGTCGTCTCCGCCATCCGATCGCGCTGACGGCCACGATCAGCGCGATCGCCTGCACCGCAACCGGCAACCAGCCGTGCAGCAAGGACAGCTCGTCGATGAGGTGTGACAACGGTCGTGACCTTCGCTAAATCCAATCGCTTCGCGAGGCTGACTAACTGAGCAGCCCACCAGGCCAGATCCACTATCCCACAGGATCCGCACGCATCGTGCTTGCGAAGGAGCGCAGTCGCAGGCTGTTGCCGACAACGAAAACGCTGGAGAACGCCATCGCGGCGCCCGCCAGCATCGGGTTGAGCAGGCCGGGAGCGGCAAACGGGATCGCGGCAATGTTTGTAGCCGAAGGGGTCAGCAGTAGGAAACGCCCATGTCAACCGAGAGCTGGGTGCCGGTGACGAATCTGGATTCGTCGGAGGCCAGCCAGGCGACGGCGTCGGCGATGTCCTCGGGTTGGGCGGTACCTTCTGGCAGCAGCGATCTGTTCATGCCGCGCAGGTGGGGATGCGAGTCGGCGGCCGATCGGATCGCGTCGCGCATCTGGCCGCTGCCCATGGGGGTGGCGACCGCGCCCGGGTGCAGGCTGTTGACGCGGATGCTGTGTCGGCCCAGTTCCGCGGCGAGCGCACGCGCCATCCCGGTGACGGCGTGCTTGCTCACGGTGTAGTGCACCATGAACGCCTGCATCTTGATGCCGGCGGCGGATCCAATGAGGATGATCGACCCGCCACGCCCACCGTCGATGATGTGCTGCGCCGTGGCCATCACGGTGTTCCAGGTGCCGGTCACGTTGGTGTCGATGGTGTCGCGGAAGGATTCGGCGGTGATCCGATCCCAGGGAGCGGGACTGCAGATACCGGCGTTCGCGACCACAACGTCGAGACGGCCCAGTTCGCCGACCGCCTTGTCGACGGCGGCCTTGAGCCCATCGAGGTCGCGGATGTCGACGGCCGCGGCGATGACCCGTCTGCCGTTGGCGCTCACCAGCCGTGCCGTCTCGGCCAGATCGTCGGGCGTCGGGGAGTCGTAAGGAACGCTGGATGGCAAGGGGCCGGCGATGTCGAGCGCGACGATGTCGGCACCCTCGGCACTGAGTCGTACCGCGTGTGCCCGGCCTTGCCCGCGCGCGGCACCGGTGATCAGTGCCACCTTCCCCGAAATCGACGGGCTCATCGGTCCTGTGGGTTCCTTCCTTGCCGGTTGCAAGAGTGCAACTCGGCGAAGCGTAGCGTCGACCGTGCATTGCCGGACAGCGGGAAGGAGACCGTCATGACTGTCAACATTGTCGACGCGGGGCCCCACCAGGTGTGCCGGTCGGTTGAAGTGTCCGCGCCGGCCGCGGAGCTGTATGGGTGGGCTGCCGACCCCCGGCGCCACCACGAATTGGACGGATCGGGCACGGTTGGCGACAACATCAAAGTTCCGGCGAAACTGGATGTGGGGTCGAAGTTTTCGACGAAGATGAAGATGTTCGGGGTGCCATACCGCATCACCAGCAGGGTGACCGCCCTCAAACCGAATCAATTAATCGAATGGCGACATCCGGCGGGCCATCACTGGCGCTGGGAATTCGAATCGCTCTCACCGACCCTGACGCGGGTCACCGAGACGTTCGACTACAGCCGCGCCGGTGCGCTGAAAAACGCGCTTAAGTACTACGAGCTGACGGGTTTCCGGAAGGCCAATGCGACGGGCATCGAGGCGACGCTGGCCAAGCTGCGCGACCGCTACGCCGGGTCATGACGGATCGTCGGCGTCCCACGCGACTATGCCGGACACCCAATGGGAGAGTTCTTCCACTTGGTCATTGCGGTGCAGGTGGCGCGGTGGCGTTGCGTAGGTGCCGTAGGGCCGGCAACGGATGACGACGCGGTTTTCTCGGTCACACATCGCCGCCACGTGGGGGCGCGCCTCCTCGCCGAGCGGCTGACCGGACATTCGACCGGCAACCGCCATCATCACGTCGACCGCAAGATCACGGTCGCGATCGAGAGTCGCGTCGGCATAGACCTGAAGGTAGGAAAACGGCCACTGTTCGTCGAGGACACACAGGCTGACCTTGCCGTCGCGTTCGATGATGCGGGCCTTGCCGCGGCCGGCCATGGTCGACACCAGCAGTTCGTCGGTGTCGGTGGGGATGTAGTAGACGACCGACATGGCGGGACCGTCGTTGCGGCGACGGTAACCGAACACGCACGTGCGATGGGTTCGGACGAATTCGCGGCGCTCGGAGGGAAGCATGTCGCGGTCGGTCGGAGCCGTATAGGGCTCGGATGCCAGGGGTAGCAGCATGTCGAGACGTCCTCGCTATCAGCGGTGTTGACCCGGATGATGAATAACGGATACAGTGTGCTCATTAATAGTTGCGGTGTCAAGTCGTGACCGGATGGCCCCAAAAGCTCCCGTCGGGCCGCTCGCGCGGGCGCCCGGCGCTGCCACCGGACCGGATCCTTGCGGCGGCGCTCGAACTCGTGGACGAGCAGGGAGCCGACGCGCTGTCGATGCGTTCCCTGGCGCAGCGCCTGGGATCCGGGACCGCGACGCTTTACCGCCACTTCGCCAACCGATCGGAATTGGTGGCCATGATGGTCGACCGCATGATTGGTGAAGTCGATTTCGACGCGGACGCGGTTGCCGCGCTGCCGTGGCAACAAGCCTGTACATCGTTCGCGCAGCAGATGTTCGACGCGCTGGGCCGCCATGGCAATGTCGCATCCCTGTTGATCGGGCACGTGCCCATGGGGCCCAATGCGCTGGCCCGCCGCGAAAAAATTCTGGCGGTCCTGCTCGACAATGGGTTTCCGCCGGTGGTCGCCGCGCACGCCTACGCGACGCTGTCGCGCTACGTACTCGGCTTCGCGATCCAACTCTCCGGATCGGCCGCGGTAGAACAGGATGCCGAATTGGCGGCCGCATTCCATGAACTTGATCCGGCCCGCTATCCCGCGACGCTCGCGGCCGCCGACGACCTCCCCGTGCCACTGGAAGAGGAGTTCGCATACGGTTTGCGGCTCATCGTCGCCGGGCTCGAGCGATTGGGTCATTGAACCCAATCGCGGTGCCAATCGTGTCCTCAAGGAACAGTTGTCCTCAGCACACATCTCCGAAAGGACCCTTGTCGATGATCGACCACAGCCAGGCCCCCGCCGCGACGCCCGATCGCGTGGCGCGGGCGCTGACCCTATCCGGACAGCTGATCAGCCGTTACGGCCTGGTCGTCGTGTTGGCCTGGATCGGGTTCGGCAAGTACGTGAAGATGGAATCCCGCGTGCTCATCGAACACAGCCCACTGATGAGCTGGATCTATGACGTATTCAGCGTCACCACGGTCGCACGCGGTCTCGGCACGATGGAAATCGTTGCCGCGCTTCTCATCGCGCTGCGGCCGGTGTGGCCACGCGCATCGGCGGCCGGCAGCGCTCTGGCAGTGGTGCTGTTCATCGGGACACTGAGCTTCTTGTTCACCACCCCCGGCGTGGTCGCGAGCCACGCCGGCGGTATTCCTGTGTTGTCGGCGCTGCCGGGCCAATTCCTGCTCAAGGATCTCGTGCTGATCGGTGTCGCGCTGTGGAGCCTGGGCGACTCGCTCGCCGCGCGAAAAGCGTTCCCCTGATCAATTCCTTGGCCGAGCGCAGCGTGGCCGCGTAGCCCTCGGGTGTCAGGCTTGCCGCCTGCTCCGTCAGGCCGCGCGTCAGCGCATAGATCGCATTGACTGCCGCGCCCGGGTTGGTGTCGGGGGGCAGCGCTCCCCGCGCCCGGGCGTCCTCGATGATGTCATTGATGATGTCGCGCAACGCTTTTAGCCCCGGGTATCTCGGTCGGCCTGCGCGCCGGTGGGCGGTGCTTTCGGCGCGCATTGCGCGATCGAACGCGGCCAGGTGGGGATACTCGCGCATCAGCCGATCCGACTCGTCCAACACGGCCTCAAGTCGCTCGACGACGTCGCCATCGGCCCGCGCCGCGGCGGCGCGCAGTCGGGGGAGCGCGATCTCGTCGATTTCCTTCACGGTCGCTTTGAGCAGTTCGGACTTGTTCGGAAAATGGTGATACAGGCTGCCGCTGGTCATGTCGGCGGCTTTGGCGATCCCACGGATCGTCGCCTGCGAGTAGCCCACTTCGGCCACGCAGCGCATGGCCGCGCTGATGATTCGTGCGCGGGTCTGCTCACCGTTGGCGCCCACTGGCCGGCCCAACTGAGCACCTCCGTGCCGAAGCCAGAACTAATTGATCACCCGATTATATTCGACGGTGTCAGTAACGCGTCGGCCCCAGTGAGGACATCACGATGACACGGGCGCAGCTCGGACGCCCGATCGGCGCCAGCGGCGAGGAGACCCGCCGGCGGATCATCGTCGCGACCATGCGGTGCGTCGCCAAGGTCGGCTACTCACGAGCGACCATCCGCGAGATTGCCCGCACGGCTGGCGTGACCAGCGCCAGCCTGTACAACTACTTTCCCAACAAGTCGGAGCTGATCAAGGCGGCGATCGCGGCCAGGACCGACGTCGCGTTGCCGCGGCTGCGCCAGGCCGCCGGCCGCCCCGGCGGCGTGATCGACCGAATCGAAGCGGTGCTTGATGAATCGGGAAAGTTGATGCGCGAGTACCCCGACCTCGCCGCCTTCGAGTGGGCGATCCGCGCCGAGATAGGAGGAGGAGGCGGCACGGGGTTTCAGGCTTTCCGCGAGATCATTGAAGGCATCGTCGAAGGAGACGCCAGCCAGGTAGGCGCCATAGAAGCGGTCTATTCGCTGATCTACGGCCTGACGGAACTGGCGGCCACGCTGCCACCGGAGGAATACCACGCAGCCTTGGGCTCGGCGAAGAAATTGATCAGGGGAACGCTATTCGCCCGCCGAGACTGCAACCAGCGCGTGGGTTCGCCAAAATCCGCGCGCTGAGCGCAGGGTCGACGCCGTCACCGCAGGCTCGACCGGGCAGACCACATCACCTTGATATGATCAAGCGATTGATTATATAGTCGAGCCCACGAAGAGGAAGCCGGGACCTTGACCGAAACCGTTGGCCTGACGTTCGACGCCGACGCGCTGCGGCGGAAGTACGCCGACGAGCGGGCCCGGCGACTGCGACCCGACGGCATCGCGCAGTACGTCGAGATCGCGGGTGAGTTCGCGCGGTTCGGCGAAGACCCTTGGGTGGATGGCAAGTTCACCCGCGAGCCGCTTATCGACGAGGTCGACGTTGCGATCATCGGTGCCGGTTTCGGTGGGCTGCTGACGGGCGCGCGGCTCCGTCAACGCGGGGTCGAACGCATCCGGCTGATCGACCGGGCGGCCGACGTGGGTGGCACCTGGTACTGGAACCGGTATCCGGGGATCGCCTGCGACGTCGAATCCTTTGTCTACATGCCGCTGTTGGAAGAGCTCGGTTATATGCCCACGGAAAAATATGCCAAGGGCGCCGAGATCTTCGCACACTGCCGGGCCATTGCCGAACACTACGACCTGTACCGCGATGCCTGCCTGCGCACCGATGTCTATGAGATCCGTTGGGAGAAAGCAACTTCCCGGTGGATCATCCGCACGAACCACGGGGACGAGATGCGGGCCAGGTTCGTCTCCATCGCCAACGGGTATCAAGCGAAGCCGAAGCTGCCCGGCGTCCCCGGGATCGGCTCTTTCCGCGGAAAGACGTTCCATAGCAGCAGGTGGGACTATGGCTACACCGGCGACAAACTGGAGAAGCTGGCCGGCATGCGCGTCGGCATCATCGGCACGGGTGCGACGGCTGTGCAGTGCGTGCCGCACCTCGCCGCGGCGACGGAGCACCTCTACGTCTTCCAGCGCACCCCGTCATCGGTGGACGTGCGGGTCAATCGCCCGACGGATGCGCAGTGGGTCAACGCATTACGGCCGGGCTGGCAGCGTGAGCGCATACAGAACTTCCAGATCCTGACGTCCGGCGGACAGGCCGAGGAGGATCTCGTCGCCGATGCCTGGACGAGCATCACCCGAAAGCTTCCGGTCATGCGCCATGACCGCAACGGCTCATCGGCGCACGACATCGAACTCGCCGACTTCGCCAAGATGGAGGAGATCCGGGCCCGGGTCGACGAGATCGTGGCCGATCGCGCCGCTGCGGAGGCGCTCAAACCCTGGTACGGCTACTTCTGCAAGCGGCCCTGCTTTCACGACGAGTACCTGCAGACGTTCAACCGCGACAACGTCACACTGGTGGACACCCGCGGTCGCGGAGTGGAGCGCATCACCGAGGCCGGCGTGGTCGTCGACGGGGTTACCTACGAACTCGACTGCCTCATCTTCGCAACGGGTTTCGAGGTGGGCACCGACTACTGCCGGCGCACCGGGTTCGAATTGATCGGCCGCGGCGGCGTGAAGCTGACCGACCGGTGGCGCGACGGTGTGCGAACGTTCCAGGGCCTGTGCGCCAACGGCTTCCCGAACTGCTTCATCGAAAGCATCGCCCAGGCGGGGCTTACGGTGAACTTCCCATACCTGCTCGACGTCCAGGCGAGCCACGCCGCGTGGATCATTGCCTGGGCGCTTGCGGGTGGCGGCACCGAGGTCGAGGCATCACCCGGCGCCGAAGCCGCCTGGGTCGACACCGTCGTGGCCCGGTCGGCCGCGACCGCCGAGCGGGCCAGGACCTGCACCCCCGGCTACTACAACCGGGAAGGAAAGGCGGACGCCAAGACTCGGCAGGGCAGCTTCTTCTTCGGTGCACCAACCGAATACGCCGACATCTTGAAGGCGTGGCGGGTCAAAGGGGACATGGAAGGGCTCGAGATCCGCGGTCCGGGGGCCGGCCCGTGACGAGCCGACAAGCCCGCCGGCGCTACGCAATCGGCCGGCTGCGGGCGGCGACGCGGCGTCGAAGCCCACCGAGGGTGGCGATCATCGGCGCGGGCTTCGGCGGCCTTGGCGTGGCGGTGGCGCTACGCCGCGCCGGCATCGACGATCTGGTGATCATCGAGGGCGACGACGGCGTCGGAGGCACCTGGCGGCGCAACACCTATCCGGGTGCCGCCTGCGATGTCCAGAGCCATCTGTACTCGTATTCGTTCGCGCCCAACAAGTCCTGGAGCCGCACCTACGCTCGGCAGCCCGAGATTCTGGCCTATCTGGAGTCGGTGGCCGACGACTTCGATCTACGCCGCCATCTCCTGCTCGGCACCCGAGTCCGTTCCGTCCGCTGGAACCCGGACACCTCGACCTGGGATTGCCAGTTGGACCGCGCCGGGCACACCGCCACGCTGACCGCCGACGTCGTCGTCTGTGCCGTCGGATTGTTCGGATCGCCGAAGCCGCCCGATATCGCGGGCCTGGCCGACTTTGGCGGCGCGATCATGCACACCGCCCGGTGGGATCACGCGCTCGGGCTGGCCGACAAAAGGGTGGCGGTGATCGGCACGGGGGCCAGCGGGGTGCAGGTCGTTCCGGAACTGGCGAAGATCGCCGAACGCGTGACGGTGTTTCAGCGAACTCCGCCATGGATGGTTCCCAAGGACGACCGACCCTACAGCGCAACCGAATTGGCACAATTCAAGCGCAACCCGCTCGCGGTGCGCCGCACGCGCTGGAAGATCTGGAAGTTCCATCATGACAACACGGCGACGTTCGCCGACGATCCGGTGGTGGTGGCACGCACGCATATCGCGACGTCGTTCCTGGAGCGCACGGTCGCGGACGAGCCACTGCGTCGTGCGCTGACGCCCGAATATCCCTTCCGCTGCAAACGGGTGCTACTCGGCGACGACTATTACCGCGCGCTGCAGGAGGACAACGTCGAGCTGGTCACCGACCCCATCGAGCGGATCGCCGAGACGTCGGTGATCACCGCGGCCGGCCGAATCGTCGACGTCGAGGTGATCGTGCTGGCCACCGGATTCGAGACGTCGCACTACCTGCCGGGCATCGACGTCATCGGGGTCGGGGGACAGCGGCTGCACGAGCGCTGGGGCGCCGATCCAAGCGCTTACCTGGGCGTGGCCGCCGCCGGATTCCCGAACTTCTTCATGCTGTACGGGCCCAACACCAACCAGGGCGGCAACTCTATCGTCTACATCCTGGAGGCCGGTGCGCGACTGGTGGCCAGCGCGGTGACGCGGGTGGCGCGTCGCGGCGGGTACGTCGATGTGCACCCGGAAGCCGAAAGGCGCTACAACGAAGAGCTTTCCGCGGATCTCGAGCGCACCGTCTGGACCCAGTGCGACAGCTACTTTCGTTCGCCCAGCGGCCGCATCGTAACCCAATGGCCCTACACCGAGCTGGAATACGCTCGCCGTACCTGGCGGCTACGCCCGCGAGAGTGGCTGCACCGCACCGGCTCCCGGCTAGTCAAGGCCGAAATCGATGACGCCACGGATCAACAGACCGTCGGCCAGGTCGGCGTACGCGACGTTGATTTCATCGAGCGCATACCGCTTGGTGATCATTTCGTCCAGGAGTAGTTGACCCGACCCGTACATCGTGGCCAGCACCGGGATGTCGCTCCTGGGGTTGCAGGAGCCGAACACGGTGCCGCACAATGTCTTGTTCATCAGGATGAACTCCTGCAGCGTGACCGCGATCGAGTGCATCATCGGCGACGGCAGGCCCGTGAGTACACACGTGCCGCCCTTGCGGGTGAGCGTCAAAGCCGTCCCGACGTCCGCTTCGCCGATCATCGCGGGGGAGACGACGACCGCATCGGCCATTACGCCGTGGGTCAGTTCGCGCACCATCTCGATCGCCTCGGGCGCCGTCGCGGCGGTGTGGGTGGCGCCGAACCGTAGCGCGGACTCGCGTTTGAATTCGCTCACGTCGATCGCGACGATGCGGGCCGCACCGCAGATACGTGCGCCCTGAATCGCGGCGGTGCCGATCCCGCCCGCGCCGATCACCACGGCGGTGTCGCCGCCGCGGATGTTCGCGCGACGGGCCACCGAGCCATATCCGGTCGGAACCGCGCAGGCCAGCAGCGCGGCGGGCACCAGCGGGAAACTTCGATCGATCTTGACGAGCCAATTCGCTGCGACGACGGTGTGCTCGGCGAACGCCCCGATCTTGGACACGTGGCCGAGGTTTCGCCCGTCGACCGTGTGATGGCGAAAGGTGCCGTCGGTTGGCATGCCGGGTGTCAGGGTCCCAGAGCCGGTGTCGCACAGGTATTCCATGCCCGAGGCGCACCAGCGGCATTGCCCGCAAGCCGCGACGAAGGACGTGACCACGTGATCGCCGGGCGCGAAGCCGGTCACCCCGTCGCCCACCTCGACCACAACGCCGGAGCCTTCGTGGCCGCCGATCGTCGGCGACATGGCCGGCAACCTGAGGGCGCGCAGGGTATCCGGTGGCGGTGCCAGCCTTCCTTGCCGAATGTGTTCGTCGGAGTGGCAGAGCCCGCTGGCGGCGAGCCGGACAAGGACCTCATCGGACCGCGGCGGATCCAGCTCGAACTCTTCGACGGACCACGGCCGGCCGTATTCGTAGAGGATGGCCGCGCGGCTTCTCATAGACGCTTGCCGCCTTTGTCGCGCGACCGACCGGCTATCGCAGCGGGTCGTCGGCAACCTCAATGTCACCGGCCTTGGCCGCCGCGCGAAGCTGGTGAAAGTCGTCGAGCGACTTGTCGGCGTAGGTATACGACCACTCGGCGATCGCATCGTGTGCGGTGTTGGCGGTGCCCACATAACCGCGCAGTATTGATGCGTTCGCACTCTGCGAGTGGGCCCGCGCCAACAGAACCGCACAAGCGCTCACGTACTCGCCGAACGTCGACGCCGACATGCCTTCGGTTTCGACGGTGCCCTTCATGTCGTGGAACTGGCGGATGTAGTAGTCGCGGCCGTCCTTGCGTGTCGTCCCGAGGAACACATCCGACATCGCCTGCAGGATCTGCTGCCCATCGGTGACGCGCACACCCTGGCCCTTCGCCTCGATGGCTGCCGCCATCGCGGCTGGCTGGCGCCAACCGCCGTATTCTTCGAGCACCGATCGAGTGGCCTCTTTTATCTGCAGGATCAGCGGCGTGTCGTTGGGGCCGACCAGGATGACCAGGTAACACCGGGTACCGACGCTGCCGACGCCGACTACCCGCAGTGCGAGGTCGGTGGGGCGGAAGTGTGACAGCAGCAGCGCAACATCGGCCGGGACCGCGGCCAGATACTCCTGGACCGCCTCCACCAGTGGGGCTTCGACCTCCTCGTCGACGTGCTGCAGGACGGGTGGCTGTTCGCGCAGGCGCGGGGTTCCGTCGGGTCCAATTTTCATGATCTGTTTGAAGACTTGTGCCGACGTGCGAGTGCGCGCTCGGGCAGTCGTTTTCTGAATCACCCCAAGCAGGCCCTTGGATACCTTCCCGACGTAGCGCTCCGGCTCCACCCGCAGGTAGTAGCGGTCCATAACGTTCATGTTCTCGAGCATCGCCGTCAGACTGGTTTGGTAGCCCACCAATGCGTCTTCGACATAGCTGCGGATGGCCTTGGTCGGGTACTCGGCATGGCGGCCTCCGACGATCGCACTGGTGATCAGGCGTTTTAGGTCCCACTCGGCGGGAGCCACAGCGGCCTCATCGAAGTCGTTCAGGTCGAACACTATTGAACGGTCCGGGGCGGCGTACATGCCGAAATTCGAGACGTGGGCGTCGCCGCAGCACATGATTTCGATCCCGGTCGACGGGTTCGCCGCGAGGTCGGCGGCCATGACCGCGGCGGAACCTCGGTAGAACGCAAAGGGGTCGGCGAGCATTCTGGCAAAACGCAGCGGCACGAGCTCGCGCAGCCGGTTGGCGTTTTGCTCGACGAGAATCTCCGTGGCAGTTCGCGGAGAGGGGGAGAGTTGAGCGAGGGCGCGTCGCGATACGGTCTTTCGCAGCGCGCGACCGCGCGCCACATCCTCGCCCGGGACCTCGAGATCGATCAGACGGTCACGCAACACTTTTTGCGGCATCCGATCAGCATATGCCCGGTAAGGCGCGTTTTTAGCTTGTTGGGGTTCCCGCTTTGATGGCCGCGATGACGCCTCCGTCGACGAGCAGGTCGGTGCCGGTGATGAAGGACGCGTCTGGGCCAAGCAGAAAGGCGGTGGCCAAGGCGATGTCGTCTGGAGTTCCGAGGCGACCTGTCGCCGAGGCGGCGACCATCGCTCGCATGCCGTCACCGACCGGGGAGCCGAGCTCCTGGTGCCCCATCGGCGTAGAAATGATCCCCGGACTGATCGAGTTGATGCGCGCATCCCGACGCCCCCACTGCGCGCTGGCGGCGCGGACCCGAATGTGGTTGGCCTGCTTCGCGATTCCGTATGCGATACCGGGATCGGTTATTCGTTGAGGGCTGACGAAGTCCAGCCCGAGCAGTTCGTGAGCCTGGGTGTGGGCCAGCGCGCGTTCCTGTTCGGCGGTCAACGGGGGAAACATGTGCCCGGCCATGCTGGCGATGACGACGCCCGCGCCGCCCGGCGCGACGACTTCGCCGAACTCCTGTAGTACAAGCGCGACGCCCAAAAGATCGACGGCCAGAATAGCTTCGGCTGATGCCTGTGATGGGGACAGGCCCGCGGTGTGTGCCACCTGAGTGACGGCACCGCGTGAGGCTGCATACTCGGCCAGCCCGCGCACCGACTCCCGTGACGAGACGTCGACGAGGCGGCTCTCGATGTGATGGCCATCCGCGGACAGCGCTTCGGTCACCGACGTCAGCGTCTTTTTGTTGTAGTCGGCCAACAGCACCGTCTTGCCGGCACCCAGGCGGCGGGCGATCGCCTGTCCCATCCCGCCCACGCCGATGACGACCAACACTTCGCGAACCACGGCGCTCCAAATCCGAGACGGGTCTAGTCAACTCGCGATGCTATACAGCGCCAACTACGCCTCTTCGCCGGGACCGTCTTCCGCAGGGTGGGGGCGACCGCTGTGGCGGATTGCCGTCCCGACAAACGGTGCCCGGACGGTGGGAACCAGGTAGCGGCGGTTGACGATCAGCGCGGCGATGGTCACCGCGGTATAGATCCCGCAGAGCAGCAGCCGCCCGTGCGTCGAGACGATAGTGAACTGGACGACGAACAACACCAGCAGCGCCCACGCCGCGGCTCGACGAAAACGCAGCGAGAGGATCATCGCGACGCCCATCAGGGTTTGGGTGGCCGTGAGCAGCACTTCCTCGATCTGGCGGGAGTCGAGCACCAGGGAGTATCCGCCACCACCGAGCACATGGGCCACCGGCAACGACCCGACGAGCAGCGTCCACTGGTTGACCTTGGAGGAGATCAGCGTCGCGATCGCCGCCGCGCCCTTGCCGCGGGACGCGAAGATGACCGCGATGATGAACTCCGGTGCTTCCGAGGCCAGCGGGGCGAGCCACTGAACCAGCAGGAACCGGTCGATGCCCAGTTCGGTACCCGCCGCGACCAGATTCTCGGCGAACGGCTTTGCGCACAGCAGGATCACCGCGCCCGAAACAAGGAAGAGACTGACGACGGCGATGCGCCGACTGCGGTCCGGTAGTTCCCCGAGCGCGGCGGCGGTACCGATGAGGTTCGGCTCCTCCACGTCGCCGTGGCTGACCTTGTAGAGGTAAAAGCCGAACCAGGCCAGCAGCGCCAACCCCAGCGCGAGGTGGATTTCACCGCTGGCCGGTATGACGAAGGCGACCGCGCCGGCAATCAGCAGGAACCCGAGTTCGACGCGATTGGCGGGCTCGAGCGCCAAGCCGGCGCGCGTATCGGCGCCGGATCTTCGCGCCACGACGATGCCGACCAACACCACGACGGGCCAGCCCAAGCCCATCAGCAACCGGTTGGACCCGGTCATGTTGGCGGCGGCGTACTGGGTGTAATCCGCATTATGGCCAGACACGTATGCGTAGTAGAGATCGACGGCGTATTCGGGCAGAACCGCGACCAATGCGAGCACGGCGATCGCCAGCCCGCCGGACACATCGATCTGCGCGGCTTCGGCGGCCCAGGCCAGCAGGAAGCTGGCCGCCACCACCGCGGCCCCGAAGATCAGGAGGGCTGCGACAGGGTCAAGACGGAGGCCGACGATCCGGACGACTACCGCCGGGGCGATGAATATCGCGGTGA
>Ga0310917_10000162_pt1 | contig 28413 bp, 28 predicted proteins | sample GREbulkMGLF178_FD_203531 | JGI IMG/M metagenome (GOLD analysis project Ga0310917, IMG submission 203531) | Lab enrichment of tropical soil microbial communities from Luquillo Experimental Forest, Puerto Rico - GRE.bulkMG.LF178 | ecosystem: Environmental > Terrestrial > Soil > Tropical forest >... | reverse complement strand
GCCCAAGGAAAGTCAGCCAGGAAGGGCCACCGGAGTCCTGCCCCGGCCGGTAGCGCTGGGCGAGAATCCTGCGAACCATGTCTCTGTCGATTTGGATCGGAAACGCCAAGGCAATCTGTTGAGCGATTCGCGGACAGCCCCAGTTGGGATTACGTTGCTTCATTTCGACGACCGCATCGATGAGTTCTGCACTAGGTCCTTTCGGGCCGGGCTTTCGACGGCGATTCGGGGAGAACAGGACGCGGTACTTTTGCTTGCTCAAGGCTTTGTCAAGGCCAAGCAGCGTCGAAGGCTTCAGAACGATTGCGGAACGGAGCAAGCGAGTGGGACGTACCAAGAGCGCCATCAAGCCGGCGAGGATGCGGTCCGAGGCGCATAAATTCGGCGATCGTTGCCGGGATCGATTCACGATCAACAGTTGGTGCTTGAGGATAAGGGACTCCGCAACTAGGGAACGGACGCCGCCAGGACCGAGCAAGCGGGCCAGGGTAGCCATGAAATGGATACAAAGAAGGACCAGATTGCTCATCGCAGAATCGTAGCAGGAAGGGAAATCCTAAGGAAATATGGCGAAACGACAATTCGCCAGCCACACGCAAGGCTGTGTGCCCCTTTAATCTCATGGCGAGGAGGTTTGTAGGAGGGGGGCAGGACTAAGAGTTCAAGACGCTTTCAAGCCCTGCCTTGTTCCTGATGATGAGCAAGGAGCTTTTTACCTGCAAGAGCTCTTTTCTCTTGAATTCGCCAAACATGCGCGTCACCGTCTCTCGGGAGGCTCCAATCATCTGGGCAATCTCTTCATGCGTGAGCGGGAGCGTGATCCTTACCTCGCCTTTTCCGTTCTCATGACCCGCGGAGAGATCTAGCAGGAACCGGGCCAACTTCTCGCCTACAGAATGGGACAGGCCAATGGTTCTCATTTCCGCAATCGCGGAATGATAAGTCTCGCCGAGCTGCTGGGCCACGCGCAACGCGGCCTCGCCATGCTCACGCAGGAAGGCCAGAAAATCTTCTCGGGCAATGAAATTCGCCTGAGCCGGCTGGATGACCTCCGCCTTGAGGTCATAAGGCTTCCCGGTGACGGTGGCAGGCAGGCCGAGCACCTCTCCTGAGTCCGCGATTCTCACGATAAGACTTTTCCCATCTGCGGAAGATGTGGAAAGCTTGACGCGGCCACTGCACAGAATGAAAACGCCGCGCGGCGACTGTCCTTCAACAAACAACGTTGCGGTCTTCGGATAGGCTGCCGGCGAGGTGATCTCCGACAGTGCCCTTACGGCCACAGGCGGAAGATTGCAAAAGAGCCGATCCTCGCGGTGAGGGCAGGACAAACAATTCTCGATGATCTCAAAGCCATACGGTACCTTCAGAGGCTCACCGCCTCCGTCTCGACGCGGCACAAAACGAAACCCGTTTGACATAAGCATTCTGTTACTGCGACCGGGAGGTGCCGGCTGTGACAGGGGTTACGTATCAACGTGACCGCGCTTACATCTACCTCCTTCGCCGGTTGCCATGTTTGACCGCGTGGGAGGAACAACAGCGCCGATTGTTTGCTGTCCACGCTGACGATTGGCAGATGGCGACGCTGAAAGCGGTAGCGCGGCTCGGACAGATATTCGAACTGGTGATTGCGGTCGGGACTCGAGCTCGTCGAGATCTGCTTTTGATTGACGCGCAAGCAATAGCCCATGTCGCCTCCCGCGAATCTCTTCATGGTTGCTCCAACAGGGCTGTTCATCTAAAAGGTCAGTGGCTGCTTCCTCCGGTTACCGGAAAAGTCCTAGGGCAAACTCGGGCATCCCCTCTTTTGGCGGTGTCTGGCCGCTTCTATACTCTGCCCGAAAGCGCTCACTTCGACGATCGCGGACTCTGGTCGCACGAAGCTGTCTGGTTTTCCCACCATCGCACACTGCTGGCGACCGTGGAAATTTTCGTAAAGCAAGTCTCTCCGGGGCTACTATGCCCATGAGTTGGCCGATCACCTCCACGCGGAAGTACAACAGCCTCTCCGCCAGCTCGTCGCGCAACAGCGCCTGGCGCGAACGGAAGTGGACGGCCAGTTTCTCTATTCCGCCATCGAGCCCAGTCGCCGCCGCAAACAGATATTAGCCCGGCCGCAGTGCACAAGCCGTTCCTGTGGCCGTCGATTCTGCCGCCGTGCTGGCATCTCCCGATGAACTCTTGCGTTGTCCCTAAGTGGCGGCTGCCCTGTTAGTCCGTTTTCTGCCTGCTTGGCCTTCTTCGAGTCGGTTCACTTTGGCTGCAGCGACTCAACAAATGCATTCAAATTGTGAATTCGCAGTTGCGCCACGTCCCGGCCCCCGACCGCGTGGAACAGCGGCCCCCAAATCGGCATCTCTAGTGTCCCATGTGCATGTGTGCCCGGGCCGAACCGCAATGTTGCCGCCACTTTCTCGGCCGGGTATTTTCCGTTGTTCCGCTGCGCCAGGGTTCGCAAATCTGGCGGCGGCGCTTTTAGGAACTCAACCGCTGGCCCATCGCCCGTTCCTTCCTTCCCATGACAAGCCGCACAGTAGTCTCTATACATCTGTGCACCCTCCGTCGGCTTGCTGTAGGGGACGGGCACCTTCTTGAGTTCCTTTTTCTGTGTCTCCTGCCCCACGACAAGCGCGCCGCCCGCAGCCACTAGTAGCATTCCCAGTAGGAAAAGTCCCGTGGATTTCCTGAATAGCATGGTCCACCTCCGTACAGTCGATTAGCAAAAATCGTATCTCCCGCGCAGTGCGCTGCGTCACCCCTGCACAGTTACAAATCACGCTGATTTAAGACAATGGAACTGATTTTCGTATCGTCTCCAGCGACCTGAGGATCAGTGAGTTATGGGGTAACGGAGTCCTGAAATAGCTAAAGGCTTCTCGTCAATTTCGATGGGCCACGAAAAGCTGGTAAGCAAAGGCAATCCGTCGAAACGAGAAAAAGGAGAGTCACCATGTTAATTCTTGGATTAATACCCGTATATCACGCCATATTTGTCGCTGATCTCTTTGATGACCTTTTCCTGGTAACCCAAGGCGATTTGCCGTAGCGTCACCGTGGCAGTCCAGCCGCCCGGTTTGGGCGTTTCCGCAACAACCTGATACCTCCCGGGATCGCCCCCAGTTGAATAACCACTGACGCCTGAGAACGAGGCCTACGCCCTCATGGAAATGCCATACATCTTGCCGCCAGCCCTCGAGACGATTGCGTAGAGACTACGCCTCCAGGCAGGCGTGGAGTAAAGCTTTGCCAATGTGCTAGGCCTTGTCCCTGTTCAACTCACTTGTTACTGCTCCGCATGCATGGGCATTTCATTTCCTCGGCTTGCGTCTGGCTGGTCATTCCCTGCATCTTGTCCTCAATTTTCTGCTGCTCGGAAGAGGCAATGAGATCAGCGACTTGCTTCACCTGAGCGTCTGACAAGCTGAGATCTGTCTTCTTTTCCGTCAGTCGCGCAGAAATTTCGTCCGCTGAGAGCGAAAACATGCTGGCCATGCGCTGCGCCATTCCCGGCATCCTCTCTTGCATGTTGCCCTTCGCGGGTGGTCCCTCATTCTTGTTCACCATCGGACACATCATCGGAGGTCCCGATCTTTCCGTTGGCTTCTGAGACGGTTGAGACTGGGCAAAGACGGCCAAACCGCCCGCCAGCATGGACATCAGAATCCCGAAAAACTTCAACTTTTTCATTGTTCATCCTCCTTTCCTACGACAACAAAGTTTCCTCTTTGCGGCGGTAGGAGTTCTGTGAGCAATGTCACGCCTCGAACCGTTCAATTGCGAAACCATCTTTGCGGGAAGACCTCCGGCGAAGGAGATAACTTCCCGCCGTTGAGTGATCAGTGCGGAGCTGGAAGATCCGTTTCCTGCAAGTCGGCTATTGATTCTTCTCAATCACGGCTTCGTCGGGTCTTGCCCTCTGCCACAAAATCTCGGAATCCGGTGCAGTATTGGGGTAGAAACGCAGCGATTCGCGATTGGTGGGCAGGAGGACTACGTCGACTCTGCGGTTGTAAGCAAGCCACGTCGCACGGAACTTGTGCGCCCGAGCTTCTGGAGGTTGATTCGGGTTCTTCGCCTGCAGATCAACGACGGTGGCCTTGTCGAGAGGCTTCTCTTCGCCATAGGCCGCTGTCTCGATCTTATTTTCGGGGATGCCTTGGGAGACTAGATAGTCCTTGACGCGTTGCACACGCCGTTCGGACAAGGCCTGATTGTATTCCTTCGTGTTTCGCTCGTCGGCATAGCCCGCAAGAGACAGCTTCGCTTCCGGATCATATTCAAGATATTTCGTGAATCCGTTCGCCGGCGGTACCAAGGCTTGTTGTTGGCTCCGCACTAAGCCGAGTGAGGGCTTGTGCTTTGTCGGATAGTCGGTGGGATAAAACACACTGTGCAGAAGCACCGCAGGAATTGGCTCAATAGAACCAATGATGTGGACAGCGGCCACTTTGGTATCCGATCCACCGCACACATTGCTGGCACTGAAGGTGTACGTGACAGTCTCGTCCACCAGGCCGTTCGAGGTCTGAGTAGGAACAATTTCCATCGAGCGGCTTCCGTTGGCCGCGACGGACCCAAATGGCGCCAGCGCGGTGGTATCCGCGTTGCTGGCTGACCAGTTCAGCGTCACGTTGTTGATTTCCTTTACTTTGTCGCCGATGCGGCGGTAACGCACCTCAGTTGATGACGCCGTCAGCGACGACAACACTACGGGATTTACTTCCACCGTTGCACTTGATTTGGTAACTCCCCCGGGGCCGGTAGCGGTGAGCTCGTAAGTCGTGGTTTGCTTTGGCACCACGGAGCTCTGCCCATTCAGCGGTACCGGGCTCATCCCGCTGATATCCGCGTCGAGGGTTTCCGCGGAAGTCCATTTCAGCTCACTGGCTTGACCGCAATCAACTTTCGCCGGATTTGCGGAAATGGAAGAGCTAACAGGCGCGACTGCGACTGTGGCGCTCGCGGTTCCCGCCTTGAATCGCCGCAGCGAACCTAGCTTCTTCCCGCGTGGCCAATCCGTGGTCCGGATCCGTCCGTCCTTGAGATAGACGATTACGCGCTGGTTTTCCGGAACAGTCACCGTTCCGGACCACATCTCCTGCCCGCGCCTAGTGACCGTTATCAGGTGTTTTCCTGGTGGAACGATCAGTTCTGGTGCCAGATGATATCGTGGTTGAATTCGTCGACATGCCCGACAAAGTAAGCAGGAGTCTTCCCATTCAAAAGCACGGCGGCACCATTTTGGTCCGAATTGGCCTCTTCAATCTGGATGCGCCCCTTCGGGCCAGAAACTAGATCGCCTTGCCGCTCGAGAACGACATGCAGCGGTGTCTTTTGAATTGGGTTGATGGTGACTTCTCGCTCGGAGAACCTATGTCCATAGTTTGCGACCAACAGTTTGTGCGGCCCGGTCGGAAGCTGCACGGATCGATTCCCCGGTCCGATTGCTTGACCGTCCACAAAAATATAAGCTTCATCCGGCGAGACCTTAATCTTCAATTTCCCGTCATTCGAATCCTGCGCGTAGGCAACCCCGCTAAACAGCGCAGCCGCGCCCAGGACGCCGAATAACGTCCTGAAGGCAAGACTTCTCATAAGCTGATGCTCCTTTTCATACTCATGTCACGCAAACGCTCAATCGGACTCCGTCCCTCGCTGATGCGAGCTTCGGCTTTCCGAGAGCCCTCATTCAAGTAGATGCTCCACCGATCGCCTTTTCAGTCCTCCAAGTCACGAAACCAAGTAATCACTGTCACGAGCCCTCGCCGGAGCAGGCCTTTCCGCGATCCTTCCATTACTAGTTTCGGCGCGGTGACCTGCGGATTTGCGCTAAACAGCGATGCGCAGGCCCATCAAGAAAACCACGAATTGAAGAAACGGAGAGTGTAGTTTTCCGCGGCCTGTTAACGGCGATTAGCACGCCAGCAAAAAGAGTGCAGCTTGTGCATCCAGGCTGGTGGCTATGAAGGCGCCCACGTCGGCCGAGAATTCCTGCGAGAGTTCCCCGACAGGCGCGACCGCGATTATTCGCTTCTGGTTACTTTTGGGCGACGGAATCGTGACCGGCTGCGGCAGATGACCTAGCGGTGCTCAAGCTGGGCAGGTCCTTCGACCGTGTATTTTCCAGTTCGTCGATATTATTGAGTACATGCGCCAGGAAATGCAGAAGCTTCCACTTTTGCAGGATTGATGTCTTTTCGGCTACATCAGCGTGAACGATTGCCGGGCTGATTAGCACTTCCCGGATCGCCTTCTTCGGTACCTCATATGAAAGCCACAAGGCTTCTGAAGGTGGAATGACATTATCAGCGGCCGCGTGCAGTAAGTACACGGGAACGGTCAAGTGCTGCAGGTGACCGGAGGGTGAGACTGCGGCCATTTCATTGGCATGGACCTTCGCAGACTCGAGGAGTAGCTCCCTTACTTGTTCTCGGTGATACAAAAGCTGGTCAAATCTTACTTTGCCCTCTGGCGTTAAGCGTTTTGCGGTGTCTTTGGATTGATCAGGTAATGCGGACAACCATAATTTCAGCGCTTCCCGCGCACGTATGGTATCCGCCGTGGAGAAAAAGTCTTCGACGTGCGAGTACGCCACCAGTAGAGCGCTATATTCATGCGCTTGCAGGATAGTTATGCTGCCACCGGGCATTTCAGCGATGCCGGTGGCAAGAAAACGTGCCACTCGGGCAAGATCATCGTGTGCTCCAACGGTTAGCAAGAATCCCATTTTGGCTCCATGTTGTGGGTTGGCGGCAGCGAGTAATGCCAAACCGCCAGCAAAGCTGAACCCCACAACGCCTACCTCGCGTTTGTGCATGAGGCTGCTCAAGAATTCTGCTGAATAGCCGATTTCATCCGACGTGTGAGTTGTGACCCGGTAATCGGCTAATTCGCTCAGTTGTGGGGTCATCACTTCTGCCCCAGCTGCGGCCAACGCCCGGGAAAAATTGACAAACCGTGGTTCATCCATGCCCGACCGCTGGATGCCATGCAGCAGGACCACACCCCCGCATCGAGGCGCATCCAGCGGAATATAGAGGCGATACGTGAGAGGGCCCCATGCTGCCTGAACAAGTCCCGTTTCCTCTCTGAACGGGTGCCGTGCAAATCGAACGCCTAGTCCTGTTGTCTGTGGGTTGGAAGATCGCAGGAACACCGACACGACTCGCAGATGCGTTTGTGCTGGACGAAACAAGAAAAGGCCTATAATCAGGATTGCTACGAAGAGTAGTGGCAGGAGGCCAGAAACTGGCCTTCTGATGGGAGAGCTCTGCAATGATGAAACGCCGGTTCCAGTCCTTGTGTATTTCGCGCCCTTGTCGGCGCATTCTGAATCAAGTCTTTTTGTCGCCACGCTATCCACACGATAAGCGAATATGGAATCGCGTACAGTGATTGAGATCACAGAAGGCTCACAGTAGCTCGCGATTCGATATAATTAATCGGGTGGCCTCTCCTCTACCGGCGATTGAGTCACTTATACAAGGTGCTGTAGCCTTGGTTTTCATACACGCGGTCGCGAATCCCTCTGCCACGACCATCGCACTTGTAGCCAACATCATCACTAGTCTTCCATTCATCTTCATCGGCATGGTTGGACTGGCGCGGCTAAATTTAGGCCGCACAAAACAGTTACCGGCAACGGCCCTTGTATTCCTGATCTCGCTCATTTTCGTCGGAGCGGGTTCAACTTTCTATCACTGGTCGCCTTCTCCGGAGCGTCTTCTGTGGGACCGCTTGCCAATCGCTATCTGTCTTGCCGCTTTCGCTTGTATGTTGGCAAACCTGAACGGTGGATCCAAGATCGGCACAATCTTTCTTTGCCCCGCGATGATTCTGTCAGTTGGTTCGGTTCTGTATTGGTATGCAACGTGGAAGTGGGGACACGAGGATCTGCGAGCTTACGCCGCCATACAGGTTGGCGTGATTCTTTATGCCGTATGGATAGCATTTGGCAGCTCATTGCAACCGCACGCCCTGTTCAGCTTGCGTTTGGGCTTGGCGGTGTATGCAGTTGGACGCGTTGCTGAAGTTTTCCAACAACAGTTATATCAGATCGTCGGTGTAGACCTGGGGCATCCCTTAAAGCATTTGCTCGTTGCATTGGCAACTTACTTCATGGTCCGCAGCTATGAATTCTCAATAAGAAAAGAACTCCGAAGCTCAGCGGAGAGTTCAAGCGCAGCTATTCCTTTGCCAAACTGAGTGAGGCTCTGTCTGTTGGGGCCAAGAATGACGCTGCAGGTGTCTCTCGCGGAAAATATTATGCAATCTGTAAGTGCCCGAGAATATCTGCATCTGGATACGCATCGTTCGGTCTTCGACCGAGCGTTGAGCGTTCAATTTCTGATGTTTATGTCTTGCGCTCAGGACGGAATCAACCCCAAACGCTTGGTTGTGAAGTGGCGAGACTTTTTGGTTTGCTCTTTGCGAACTGTCAGGACCGGCTGCGTTGGCGCAGTGTTGTGTCGAGGACACTCTTGAATTTCGTCGTCCGCCGCCTGAAGACGTTCGCATGGCGCCCGTGGTGAACGTCAGAGCCGCCCCGGTGATGGCGGCACCCGGCCGATCAATCTTCATTCCTGGAAATTTTCCCAGACCGAATACGATGTAGCTGGCAATCAAAACTGAATATGTCGCTATGGTGGCCAGGTCGGACCTGATGGGCGCAATCAATCACCGGCTTTCAGCACCACGACAGGGTTGGCATGGCCTGGAAAGAGGATTGATCTAGGCTTTCAGCTTCGGCGGCGCACAAACGGTAATTGCTCCAACCGCGTTTTTACTGCTGTGCTCAAACGGCGGATGCCCTCACGTATCTCGTCTGGCCGAGCATGTGAGAAGTTGAGCCGCAAATGTCGGCTGCCGTCTTGACTTTGGTCGCTCGGCGCAAAGAAGGAATTTCCTGGCACGAAGGCGACATCGTGCTTCAATGCCTCATGAAAAAGATCGTTCGCGTCCATACCTTCCGGCAAACTCATCCAGAGGAATAGGCCTCCCTGGGGGTGGGTCCATCGCACTTCTGATGGAAAATACTGAGCCAGAGCGGCAAGCATAATATCACGGCGTTCACGATAGATGTCCCGCAGCTTCCTCACGTGCTCATCGAGGAAATTGTCGCGAGCAACTTCGTAGGCAACGACCTGAGCGAAGGTGGAAGTGTGCAAATCCGCGCCCTGCTTGAGCTGAACTAGTTTGGCGATGACATCTGGCGGGGCTACGATCCACCCGAGCCTCAAGCCGGGAGCCAGCGTTTTGGAAAACGTGCTCAGGTAAAACACGTTGCCCAGAGTATAGCTGGCATCGTTCGGCACGTTTTCGCGATCGAGCACGACGAGGGGCGACAGATGCTCGCCTTCATAACGCAGTTGACCGTAGGGGTCATCCTCCACAATCGGGATGCCATACTTATTGGCAAGTGCAACAAGCGTATGGCGGCGGTCCTCCGAGAGCGTAGCCCCGCCCGGATTTTGAAAGTTCGGCAGCACATACATGAATTTTGGTCGGAGGCGTAGGTGTGCTTCAAGAAGATCAGTGCGCAATCCTTGTTCATCGCACGGAACGCTCACATATTCGGCTCCATAGACGTTGAAGGCCTGCAATGCTCCCAGATAAGTAGGCGCTTCGACGAGAACCTTATCGCCGGAGTTGATCAGCAACTTGCCAATTAAGTCCAAGGCTTGCTGTGAGCCAGTCGTAATCAGAACGTTCTCGGCCTGGGCCTTGATGCCGTAGCGGGCGATGTGCCGGGCGATCATATCGCGCAGAGGTTTGTAGCCTTCAGTCTCTCCATACTGCAACGCCATGACCGCATTCTGTTCGAGGACTTTTCTGCAAGCTTCCTCGAACCGTTCGATTGGGAAAACATCGTTGGCCGGGAGACCACCGGCGAAGGAGATGACTTCGGGCCGTTGAGTGATCTTGAGAAGTTCCCGAATCGCGGAACTCTTGATGTCCTTGGCGCGGAGGGCATAGCGGGAGGTCCAGGCGATTGACATAGCATCCTTTCTCTCTTAACTCATCATTCGAAGGTGACTCGTTCTGCGGCGCCCGGGCATAGGCTGACAGTACTCACTTGACGCGGACGCAACTAAAGCCCCGTGTTGGATGTCATTGACTCGTACCTACTCAATTCGCTGACGCCACCGGTTTTGCTGGAGGCGCAATGCTCTCCCTGCTAGCGATGCACACTGTGCTCGCCTGAGGTCCTTTTTCTCCCGGCTCTTCAAGGAACCTCACCACTGTTCCCACTTTCAAGCGTGAGAACGCGCGGTTGAGAACACTATTTTTGTGGAAATAAATCCCTCGGTTGTCGTCAGACGTCAGGAATCCGTAACCTTCGTCTGGAAGAATCTTGCTCACGCGTGCCAGGGGTAGCGGCGCGTGGCTCTTTACGTCGCCTCGCTGCCGACGAGCATAATCCTGCAATTGTCGGCTGGCAGCCTTAAACGCGTCATTAATTGCCAGACGGAGGTTCTTATGTGGGGTTGCCAGTTCCAGATGTTTCTTGATTTCGGTTTCACCCAATTGCTGGACACGATGACTAAGGCTTGGCTGGCGCTTGACTACGATCTCTTCTCCCGGCACTGTCAGGTCAATGCGAAGATGATACGAACTCCCTTTCCTGTGGTGACGGTGTGGGACTTCAATCGCTACGCGACATCTCATGATTCTGTTATAAAACGTGTCGAGCTTTGCAGCTTCGGCACGGATCCATTCCTCGATCGCTTCCGAGCGGTCCATGTTTCTGAATGTGATCTGCACCGGTAGTTTCACGGTTATGACTCCTTCCTGACCGAGTACTGTGCCTCGCATAGGTGCACGGCTGGGACCCTTACTCCTTTTATCCAAAGGAAAGCCATCCTCTGAGCACGTCCAATAGGAGTTTGGCCTCGTTCACTTCCAGTGATCTTCTGGATCACTGGCCAACTCGATCTTCGCTACTCAACTATAACTTCGGCAAGACTTGTGTACGCATTCGGTTCAAGCCCTTGCCGTTCGGTCGCGGCGATGTTAGCAATCCGCGCCACGTGCATCGCTGGCTTGTTCACTCGAGCGCGCTTCCTGCCGCGCGTGGGTTTGACACGTTGGGCCGTACGCCCATGTCTCGCCTTCCTGTGGTGGTTCGCAATTTGCCTTCGCATTGCAATTCCTTTCCAGCAGCTAATGATTTCGAGAACCGGAGACACGCACAGCGCCAGCATGCCTCCGGCATTGGTTGAAAGCTGTGACATAAGTCACCCATTAGTGTGAAGCCATACTCCGCGAAGGAACATTTCGCCAGGTGAGTTAGGTCAGAGGGTCTTCCGCCAAGGGCCCTCAAGGAAAGGAAGCAAAGTATATGAAGCAAGTGGAGAGATTTGATGTCGATGAGATGATGAAGTATAGAGGCCTGTTGGAGCTGCATCGCAGAGGCTGATCTGAGGCCGTGGGATGTTCCTGGGCTGTCTGCCACCGCTCGTATAGGCTTACTTCTTCAATTCGATGATGAGAGCCTTAAACGCTTGGTATTCCCAAGGGGCCTCGGACATGTGGAATTCCCCGGCCTTTTTGTGGAATTCTTCGGTGCACCCGTCCGGATAGGTGAACTTGAACTTGGCATCTGTGAGCATGACCGCGACCCCGGGCAGATGTTGGTGCATCGATGATTTCTCTTTAGGGACCGTACCTGACCCTAATGATGCGGAAGCGGTCTGTTTCCGACTCCACCTTGTAGTGCTTGGGATCCAACTTTACAGGATCGCGCTCGAGCGCTGGGCCTGGTGTGGTAGCCATGCTGGTCTCTCCTTTCGGGAAAGTGCTGACTTGGAATCCAGGGAATCCATTGCAAACCTCAACCCGTTTTTGGTTCCTGTTTGCATTGCGAAGCTATGACGCTGATCACATTCGATTAGAGAGGATCGTCATCATCTTCAATCAAGCGGGAGCGCGCTTTGCGAGAACAAGCGGCGGCCTCAACTCTCATTTCTACCTCAGGGCGTCGGTGCCTGCTCCCCAAGCCGGAGACCCAAAGTTCAAGGGCAGCGGCAAGCTGTGAAGGTCTGCGACCCTTTCGTGCCTGCCGCCGCCACAAGTCGAAGGATGGAAGATTGGCGGTTGGTCAGGCCCTGGTTGTCCCTTCGCATTAAGCGAAATCGCGACCAAGGGGAATTCCTGTGCTCTCGGATTTTTCAATCCTTTGGGTCTTGGAAACTCTCTTCCATCGCCCTCTCCATCCTCCGATGCTTGAATTTCTATCAAACGGTCATTCAGAAAGCTGTGTCCTGCGTCACTGTTCAGGTTGATGGCGGTTACAGGCTGAGCGCGCTGGGCTTGGATGCGAACAATGAACTCAAATCGTTTTTCCACTTTCGCAGCCAGAAAGAATTCTGAGTTCGGTACTTCAGAACAACTCGAGTTCGCTGGCCCAGTGTCAACGCAGACAGACGCATCGTTTAGCGCACTTTCTGCATCAAATGATGCAGCTCCAAGCAGTTGGGTTCTCGGGCAGTAGGCACACCCGGCATTATCGTCTTTAATTTGTTACACATGCGGCGCGGGCCCCTTCGCCACTGTATCCAAGCCATCTGTGGACTGAAGTCAAATCGCTTTATGATCTAAGCGGACGGAGTAGCGGTGGTGTCTGAAATGAAGCTCACGCGCAATGTCGGCATGATCGCAACCAACGGGAGTGGCGATGCGTTTCCGCACGAAGCAGAAGTCCCCGAAGTGCTGGATATCCAAGATAGCACTGTTGGGCAACCATACCTCGAGCTCACCGCCGGGGTCAAGGATACCCATGACCCCGTGCGGACATATCTGCGCGAGATGGGCACCGTTCGCCTGCTAACGCGTGAGGGCGAAGTGGCTCTTGCCAGACGGATTGAGCGCGGACAGATCATCGTGGCCAAAGCGGTTTCCCGTTCCCCCTTTGTGATGGCGGAGCTAATTACCCTCGGGAATGATCTTCGTCGCGGAGCTCGTTCTGCGAAGGAGATAAGCCAGATTGCCAGCGAGGATCCATCTCAAGAAGAGAGGGAAGCAAAGCGACTACTGCGAACAATCGTGAAAATTGAGAAGCTCTACTCGCTCGCAAACAAACAAGCGGCAGCAGTCAAGCGCACACGTAAACCGAGAAGCGGCTCCCAAATGCCTGCGAGGTATCGGCTCGCGAGGACGCGCGTTCAGATGTCCCTGCTGGTGAGGTCCTTGCAGTTCACACCTTTGGAGAGAACCCGCCTGACCAGGACAGTCCGTCTAGCAAGCGAACAGCTTCTGGCGGCGAAGCAAAAAGCACGCGGCAACTCGCGCTCTCGTCGCAGCGCGGCTAAAGAAATCTATGAACTCAGCGACGTCAGCATGTCCGAGCTGAAACGAACGATGCAGCTCATTCGCAAAGGCGAAGACACCACCTCGCAAGCAAAGAAAGAGCTGACCGAAGCCAACTTGCGGCTCGTAGTGTCCATTGCGAAACGCTACATGAACCGTGGGCTGCTGTTCCTGGATTTGATCCAAGAAGGCAATATCGGCCTGATGAGAGCCGTGGATAAGTTCGAGTGGCGCCGCGGCTTCAAGTTCTCTACTTATGCGACATGGTGGATTCGTCAGGCTGTCACTCGCGCGATCGCCGACCACTCTCGGACGATCCGCATCCCCGTGCACATGAATGAGACGATCAACCAACTGCTCCGCGCGAATCGGGAACTCCTTCGCGAATTGGGTCGCGAGCCTTCTTCTGAAGAGGTAGCTAAACGAATGGGGATCTCGGTAAGCAAGATCCGCGAGCTGAAGAAAATTGCCTGGGAGCCAATTTCGCTCGAGACTCCAGTCGGCGTGGATGAAGAATCGCAGCTCGGGGACTTTATCGAGGATAAAGCAGTTGTGTCTCCTTCCGATACGGCGATTGACGTGAACCTGAAGGAGCAGACAGCCTCTATGTTGAAGACCCTGACTCCGCGCGAGGAAAAAGTCATCAAAATGCGTTTCGGACTGGAAGACGGTGAGCCGCGGACACTCGAGGAAGTGGGCCGGACGATTGGCGTTACCCGCGAACGTACGCGTCAAATCGAAGCTGAGGTCCTGCGCAAGCTCCGCACATCTCCAGGGACACATAGGCTGTATTCCTTTCTCCGCCGTGCCTCCTGAGAAATCATTCCGAGTAAGGTTTCGTGGCCGGATATCTATCGAATTCCGTTCCGGAAGGTGTTCGGAATTCAAGTGTGACCTAAATCACTTTCGGGCATGATTACAGTCACATAATCCCCAACCATCGTGGACTATTGTAAAAGCGCATCAAGCAGGGTGCGACGCTGCTGCGCTTGGTTTGGAGGAAAATATGGAGAATCGATATGTATACCGCGTCAACGCATCCTCGACCACCCTTCGGAGTGGTGTAGTCTCCGCCCCGGAAGCCCAGCCCACGATTCTCTTTAGTGCGCCGCCTGAATTTCAAGGCGAGCCAGACCGTTGGACGCCGGAACACTTCTTAGTAGCGGCGGTGGCTGGCTGTTTCGTCAGTACGTTCTCTGGAATGGCGCATTTCTCCAAGTTGGAGTACTTGTCGCTCGAGATAGAAGTCGAGGGAACGATCGAGAAGGATGCAGAAGGTTGGCGGTTCACGCAGATAAACCTCAGCCCTCGGCTCAAGATCGCACTGGAAAAAGAACGTGAGCGCGCAAACCGTTTACTCGAAAAAGCAGAGAAGGCTTGTTTGATCGTCCGGTCCCTCACTTCCAGGATTGTTTTAGAGTCGGAGATCGTAGCGGAAGACGAGTTTCTCGAACGCCAAAAGATGGGCAATGCGTTCTCAATCACCTAGCCGGGCCTCTCAACTGCTTGGCTCGCCGTTGGCTCATGGCATTTGCAGATTGGAAAGAATTCAGGGGATGAACAGCGATCGCCGAACGCAGTCAGGAAACCGAGATGGCTTTCCAAACAATCCTGAAATCGGTGCGAGATTGGGCCGTCACTCCTAACCTCACCGATTACGATCGGGCCAGACGCAACTTTGCTTGGGAGGATGCTCGCAAGGAGCTCGAAGGACTTCCCAGGGGTCAAGGACTAAACATCGCCTACGAGACCGTCGACAGACACGCGACGGGTTCGCGACGCAATCATCTGGCTATCCGTTGGCTCGGCAAGAACGGCGAGGTTCAAGACTACACGTACAGCCGGCTCCAGGAACTCACGAATCGGTTCGCGAACGTTTTGGAAGGCCTTGGAGTGCAGAAGGGGGATCGCGTTTACGCCTTGGCGGGGCGGATTCCGGAACTATATGTCGCGGCGTTGGGGACTCTGAAACATCGATCCGTTTTCTGCCCGCTTTTCTCGGCATTTGGTCCCGAGCCGATTCGAGCGAGGCTCACCATCGGAGAAGCCAGAGTTCTGGTTACCACCGAGTCAATCTATGAAAGAAAGGTCAAAGCGATACGATCGTCGTTGCCGTTTCTCCAGGACGTTCTTCTGATCGGAGACGAACATCGGCCAACGAATGTGCCCGGCACGTACGATTATCTCCAGCTGATGGGAAGCGCCGGGTGCTCATATACGATCCAATCGACGGCTCCGGACGACATTGCCCTGCTGCATTTCACAAGCGGCACAACCGGAACTCCCAAAGGAGCGGTGCACCTCCATAAGGCAGTAGTTGCCCACCACATCACCGGGAAGCTTGCGCTGGACTTTCATAAAGACGACATTTTCTGGTGCACAGCCGATCCTGGATGGGTGACGGGAACCTCCTACGGAATCGTGGCTCCGCTATCGAATGGAATTACTAGCATCATTGACGAAGGCGACTTCGACGCCGACCGCTGGTATGGCATTCTCCAATCGCAAAAAATAACAGTATGGTACTCCGCACCGACGGCTATCCGCATGCTGATGAAGGCCGGGGCTGACATCGTTCGCAAGTATGACCTTCACTCGTTGCGTTTCTTGTCCAGCGTCGGCGAGCCGCTGAATCCCGAGGCCGTTGTCTGGAGCAAAGAGACTCTTGGACTTCCCTTTCATGACAATTGGTGGCAGACAGAAACTGGCGGGATCATGATTGCCAATTTTGCATCGATGGATATTCGACCGGGGTCCATGGGCCGGCCGCTGCCGGGCATCGAGACAGCTATCGTGCGAAGTCTGGAGGATGGCTCCGTCGAAGAAATCCTGGAGCCTAATGTCCAAGGTGAATTGGCTCTTCGGCCTGGGTGGCCGTCGATGTTCAAGACCTATTGGAACGAGCCTGCGCGCTACCAGAAGTGCTTCGCCGGGGGATTCTACCTAACCGGGGACCTCGCCAAGCGGGACAAGGACGGATATTTCTGGTTCGTGGGACGTAAGGACGATGTCATCAAGAGCTCCGGACACTTGGTTGGACCGTTCGAGGTAGAGAGCGCCTTGATGGAACACAAAGCAGTTGCAGAGGCTGGAGTGATTGGCAAACCGGACCCCGTGGCATTCGAAGTTGTGAAAGCGTTTGTTGTGCTTCGCAAAGGTTTCGAGCCAAGTGAAGCTTTGCAGCGTGAGTTACTTGGGTTCGCGCGAACGCGATTGGGCGGAGTGGTTGCACCAAAGGAGATTGAGTTCGTGAATTCGATACCACGGACTCGAAGTGGCAAGATCATGCGTCGTCTGCTCAAAGCGCGAGAACTAGGTCTTCCCGAAGGGGATACTTCAACGCTGGAAGCAGAAGCAGCCTAAATGGCCACGAAGATCATTTCGGAACCTTCGCCCGTGGATCGGAAACACGCTCTTTTCCTCTTGCGCGAAATGCTGCGCATCCGCCGATTTGAAGAGAAAGCAGCCGAGATGTATAGCCTGCAAAAAATTCATGGCTTCCTCCATCTCTATATCGGGGAAGAAGCTACGGGTGTTGGGGCTATGCAGGCCTTTACGCCGGCGGACGCCATTGTTGCAACGTATCGTGAGCATGGCCAGGCGCTGGCGCGGGGAATTCCACCAGCGGTCTTAATGGCAGAAATGTTCGGCAAGGCCACAGGATGCAGCCATGGCCACGGTGGTTCGATGCACTTTTTTGATGCGAGCCGCCGCTTCTATGGAGGCTACGCTATCGTTGGAGGCGGCTTGCCCATCTCAATAGGCTTGGCCCTGGCCGACAAGCTGCAGAATCGACGGAGAATTACAGCCTGCTACTTTGGAGACGGCGCCGTCGCTGAAGGCGAGTTCCACGAATCTCTCAACCTCGCCGCGCTATGGAAGCTTCCTGTCGTTTTTCTCTGCGAGAACAACCTGTATGCCATGGGCACGGCCCTGGTCCGCCACCAGGCGCAGACGAATATCAGTCTGAAGGCTGGCTCGTATGGCCTCGCTTCGAGTGCTGCCGATGGAATGGATGTTCTTGCAGTCGAAGCAGCTGCCAGGGAAGCCGCGGACTACGTGCGTAGTGGGAACGGTCCCTTTCTGGTGGAATTCCGGACCTATCGATTCCGCGCCCATTCGATGGCTGATCCCGATTTGTATCGCACCAAGGAAGAGGTTGAAGAATGGAAGAAGCGCGATCCTATCTTGCTCTTCCAATCTCGGCTCAGTGAATGGGGATTGTTAACTCAGTCTGACCTGACGCAAATGGAGACGGAAATTAGCGGAGAAATCGACGGAGCTGTCCGCTTCGCGGAGACGAGTCCCTTCGAACCCGTTGAAGATTTGCTGAGGAATGTTTGTAGCTAGGTGCGAACTTGACGAAGATGACCTACCGTGAGGCAGTTCGAGCAGCTCTGCGCAAAGCCCTTCGAAGCGACCCGCGTGTTTTTCTGATGGGGGAGGATGTCGGGCGCTACGGCGGAGCGTTTGCGGTAAGCCTTGGACTTCTCGCTGAGTTCGGGCCGGAACGGATCCGAGATACTCCGCTTTCCGAATCCGCCTTTGTTGGCGCTGGAATTGGGGCAGCTCTAGGCGGGATGCGCCCGATCGTGGAGATTATGACGGTCAACTTCAGCATGCTGGCAATGGACCAGATCCTCAACAATGCTGCAACCTTGCGACACATGTCCGGTGGTCAGTTCAACGTACCGCTCGTTGTGCGCGTAGCTACGGGAGGAGGGCGCCAAATGGCGGCGCAACATTCTCACAGCCTCGAAGGCTGGTACGCTCATATTCCGGGCATCAAAGTCCTCACGCCCGCGACGGTGGGCGATGCTTATGGAATGGTGCTGGCAGCATTGCGCGAGCCCGATCCCGTTTTCATCTTCGAGCATGCCACGCTGTACCCTCTGGAGGGCGATATCGACGAGGCTGCAGAAACAACCGACATCAGCCGAGCGGCGATACTTCGTCCAGGGAAGGACGTCACCCTTGTCACCTACGGCGGGACGCTTGGAAAGGCCATGCAAGCAGCGGACCTCCTGACGAAAGAAGGAATTGATGCAGAGGTGATCGATTTGCGCGTTCTGCGACCTCTCGACAGTTCGACAATTTTGAACTCCATAGTGAAAACGCACCGAGCCGTGATTGTTGATGAAGCGTGGCGCACCGGAAGTTTTGCCGCCGAAATCAGCGCCCAGATCATGGAAAAGGCCTTCGATCACTTGGACGCACCTGTGGCGCGGGTGTGCAGTGCCGAAGTCCCGATGCCCTACGCAAAACATCTCGAGACAATGGCCTTGCCAAGAGTGGAACAAATTGCCGGCGCGGCGCTGGAGATGATCTCTCGCCATGGCTGAGTTTGTAATGCCACAGCTTGGAGCCGACATGACCGCGGGCAAACTCTTGCGGTGGCGCAAGAATTTGGGAGATCGAATCCAACGAGGCGACATCATCGCAGATGTGGAGACGGACAAGGCTGATATTGAAATCGAGGTCTTCACCAGCGGTGTAATTGAAAGGTTCCTCGTCCAGCCTGGAGAGAAAGTTCCCGTGGGAACTGTATTAGCCATCATTCAAGAGGAAGGCAAGCCTTCCGTAGCCGGAGCGCCTCCTATTTCTGTCGTTCGGCCCACTGTGCCGACGCCAGCCACCCCGAGCGTTCCTGCACCCGCCATTTCTGAACTCAGGGCACCAAGCGAAAACATTTCCAGCCGACTACGGATCTCGCCCGCGGCAAAGAAGCTTGCAGCTGATGTTGGGATCGACCCAGCTTCGATAATCGGCACGGGTCCCGGGGGGCGCGTCACGTTGGAAGACATTCAGCGAACGCAGGCCAAAGGAGCACAGGCCGCCGCTGGGGTTGCCCTCGATCGCGCTTCCCGGATGCGCCAGGTAATCGCCGCCGCTATGGCGCGCTCCAAGCGCGAGATCCCTCATTATTATCTCAGCACCACAATTGATATGAGCCGCGCTCTGACTTGGCTTGCTCAGGAAAACCTCAAACGCCCCGTTGAGGATCGTCTCGTGTACGGCGCGTTGCTCCTCAAGGCCGTCGCCCTTGCGCTACGGGAAACGCCGGAATTGAACTCAGTATGGATGAATGGAAGAGCGGTCCAATGTGCTGATGTGCATGTAGGGGTAGCGATTTCTTTGAGAGGTGGCGGGCTGGTCGCCCCTGCTTTGAAGCACACCGATCACTTGAGCATCGATGAGCTGATGAAGAACTTTCGCGACCTGATTCAGAGGGCGCGAGCTGGTTCCTTGCGCAGTTCGGAGCTTAGCGATCCCACCGTCACGGTTACGAGCTTGGGAGAACAAGGCGTAGAAGCCGTTTTTGGCATCATCTATCCACCTCAAGTCGCGCTCGTAGGCTTTGGCAAGGTTGTGGAACGTCCATGGTCGTCCGAGGGCAAGATCGTATCACGGCCGCTAATCACGGCCACTCTGTCTGCAGATCATCGCGTGAGCGACGGGCACCGCGGGGGTATTTTTCTTTCTGCCGTGGACCGCATGCTTCGGGATCCGGAGAAGCTATGACCAAAGACGAGATCAGGGGAGTAATTTTTCGAGTTCTTGGCAAGGTTGCCCCGGAAGCTGATTTATCGACGCTCAAACCTAATCTTCGGATCCGGGATCAGCTGGACATCGATTCCATGGATTTACTTAATATCGTCATCGCGTTGCATCAGGAATTGAATGTGGAGATCCCGGAAGCAGACTACTCCAAACTTGCGACCTTGGATGATTGCATCGCGTATCTTGAGACAGCCCTGCGCTCCCGATGATCGCTTGGATTTTGAGATGGCAAGGATGACTTACAAAGAAGCCTTGGTTCCTGATGTTCTCTACAAACGATGCGACCCCGCACAACTGCCTTTCAAAACGACGGCGGAACTGGAGGATCTTAGCGAGATTCTCGGGCAGCCTCGCGCGCTGGAAGCTGTGCAATTTGGATTGGGGATGCGGCGACAAGGGTTCAACCTTTTCTTGTTCGGTTCCGTGGGAACCGGCGAATATCCAGCCATCCGCCGCCTGATTGAAGAGAAGGCGGCAAAAGAGCCTACACCTCCGGATTGTTGCTACGTCAATAATTTCGAACTCCCCGAAAAACCTCGGGTATTACAACTCCCGCCCGGTCGAGGAACTATACTGCGGGACGATGTGGAACGCTTGGTTGAGGAACTGCGTTCCGCGATACCCGCTGCATTCGAGGGCGAAAATTACCGCGCCCGACGGCACGTGATCGAGGAAGAGATCAAAGAACGCAGAGAGAAAGCGTTGGAAGGCATTGCGCATCAAGCGGAGGCAAGAGGCGTTGCGTTGTTGCGGACGCCGACGGGTCTAGTGCTGGCGCCAGTGCGGGATAAGAAGGTACTGGACTCCGATCAAGTCTCGCAATTGTCCGAAGAGGAAGCTAAGAAAATCGAGCATGATATTGCTGAACTGCATAAGGAACTCGAAGCCGCCATGCGGCAGGTGCCGGAGTGGGAACATGAAGGACGCGACAAAATAAGACAACTGAGCGAAGAGGTCACCATTTTTGCCGTAGGGCATCTCATCGAAGAGATTCGCAAGAAGTATGTCGATTTGTCAGAAGTGTCCGATTTTCTCCGGGACATGCAACGGGACATCATCGAAAATGCGAATGAGTTTCTCAGTCCTCCGGAACATCCGCTCACAGCACTGATGGGCATTCCGCAGCCCTACGTAGCCAAAGGCTCGATGTTTTTCAGGCGCTATCAGGTGAATCTGTTCGTCGACCACAGCGCGAATCGAGGGGCGCCTGTAATCTATTTGGATCATCCTACGTATCAGAATCTTGTAGGGCAGGTGGAGTATCTTGCACAACTCGGCGCCCTGTCGACCGACTTCAATCTAATCCGTCCCGGTGCACTCCATGAGGCCAGCGGCGGCTACCTGATTCTCGACGCCCTAAAAGTGATTGCCCAACCGTATGCCTGGGAGGCTTTGAAGCGCGCTCTACGGTCAGGCGAGATTCGGATTGAATCTCTCGGCCAGATTCTTAGCTTGGTGAGCACTGTTTCTCTCGAGCCGCAATCCATACCTCTTCAGGTGAAGGTCATTCTCCTTGGGGAACGCCTACTTTACTATTTGTTGAGCAGATTGGATTCCGAATTCAATGAATTATTCAAGGTGGGCGCGGACTTCGACGAGCGGATGGATCGAGTCCCGGACAACCTTTTGCTCTATGCACGCCTGATTGCCACAGTCGCCCGCGAAGAAAAAATGTTGCCATTTGACGCAGGCGCAGTTGCTCGGATCATGGAACACAGCTCACGAATGGCCGGAGATTCCGAGAAACTACTGACGCATCAGAAGAGCCTGACGGATCTATTGCGTGAATCCGACTATTGGGCGCGGTCCGCCGGGCAGCAGACAGTTGGTACGGCAGACGTGCAGCGCGCCATTGACGGGCAAATTCACCGGGCTGACCGGATCTGCAAAAGGCTCCAAGAAGCGATCCTGTTGGGCACGGTTCTGATTGACACGAGCGGCGACCGCATCGGTCAGGTGAACGGTATTTCCGTCATCGATATGGGGCAGTTCTCATTCGGCAATCCGTGCCGGATTACAGCTCGTGTGCGCATGGGAAAGGGTGAGGTCATCGATATCGAGCGCGAGGTCGAGCTAGGTGGGCCCATTCACTCAAAAGGCGTTCTCATACTTTCCGGCTTCCTGAATTCACGGTATGTGCCGGACCGGCCGCTATCGCTTTCAGCAAGCCTGGTGCTTGAACAGTCCTACGGAGCGGTAGAAGGCGATAGCGCATCCTGTGCCGAGCTGTATGCGCTTTTGTCGGCGATCGCCGAAGTGGCAATCCGGCAGTCGCTGGCTGTGACAGGCTCTGTGAACCAACACGGACAGGTTCAGGCAATCGGAGGAGTGAATGAAAAAGTTGAAGGCTTCTTTGATGTGTGCAACGCACGCGGACTCACCGGCGAACAGGGGGTAATCATCCCGAAGTCAAACATCCGGCATTTGATGTTGAGAAAGGACGTCGTCGACGCCGTTCAAGCAGGAAGATTTCACGTCTTCGCGATCGATACCATCGATGAAGGCATTGAAATACTGACAGGAGTACCGGCTGGCGATCGTGGGCCATCTGGTGCGTTTCCTCTGGAAAGTATCAATCAGAAAGTGGAAGCGCGCCTTACCGACTTCGCAGAAAAGAGACTCGCTGTGGGGGCACAATTGAAGACAGAAACCCAAGTGTAGAAATGCCGACGGGCAAGTTTGCGATTCACCGAATCCTCGTGGCCCTGGATACATCTCCACAGAGCCTGGCTGCTCTACGCGCCGCTATCGAGTTGGGTGTCAAGTTCCAAGCACAACTGCTGGGTCTGTTCGTGGAAGATATTGATCTCTTGCGGCTGGCGGGTTCGCCTTACGCTCGTGAAGTGCTTCTCCCCACAGCGAAGGAAATGCCTCTGGATCGCACCAGCATGGAACGAAAGCTGAAGGCGCATTCCGAGCAGGCCCGGCAAGCGCTGGCCAAGGCTGCCGACCTGGCGAAGGTAGGGTGGGCATTCCGCGTCGTACGTGGCAGCGTTTCATCCGAAATACTGGCGGCGACACCGGACTGCGATCTCCTTGCGTTGGGGTGGAGGGGCTGGTCTCTCTCCAAGAAGTCACACGTGGGTTCGACGGCATCGGCCGCCATGAGCCAAGCCATGCCCGTCTTGCTCGTGTCATCGCGGGGCATGATCACAGCAGTTCCTGTTTTTGTTTGGTACGACGGCACGCTCACATCGAAACGGGCGGTATTGGCTGCAGCAGAGCTCGCGCGAATCGCTTCCCAAGAGCTCACAGTGCTTCTGCCCTCACTCGAGCCGGAATCTGACGATCATCTTCAGGAGCAGGTCATGGGTTTGCTGAGAGAGAAAGGGATCCGACTCAAGTGGGAGCGCGTTAGCTGTTCTGACCAGGCCAGCTTATGCAACGTTCTACGCTCAGAACCTGTCAGCTTGATCATCCTGACCGGCCAGGAACCCTTTCCCGAGCCAGTCAGCCTGGTTGCTGGGCTTGACGAAACCCAGATTTCGGTTTTGCTTCTGGGGGAGGGTCCTGCGTTCGGACTCGAATGAGGTTGACGAAGACAACTTCCCGCCGGGGTCTTATGCTTCTTCAGCGGCCGGAATTCTAGCGATCTCAACGGAACAAGGAGCATGACGGAGAACAACTTCCGATGCGCTCCCCAGTAGGAACCGGTCGATACCCTTGCGGCCATGCGAGCCCACAAAGATCACATCGGCATTCCACTGCGTGGCCTTGTCGATGATCGCGCTTTTTGGATCACCCTCTTCGATGGCCCCGTCCACCTTAAAGCCCCCCGCTTGCAGCTGTTGCGCGGTGCGCTCCACCAACTCTTTCCCTTCTTTCAACCTCTCTTGCTGCGTGGCCTCAAGTGTTTCAACCTGCCCCATGTAGTCGTAAGGGATAATGACCAGCGGAACGACCACATGGAAGACACACACTTCCACGTTCTCTGGCCGCATCTGCCAGATCAGCGCGTGCGTGGCGGCCTCTGACCACTTGGAGTCGTCGATTGCCAGCAAGATCTTCATTTGCCTAGCGCTACACCGCCCTGGCGAACGGCATAGTCACAAAGGGGAAACCAGAGATCACTTTTCGATCGGTTCCTTCTTTGCTTTTTTGGCTCCCTTCTTCGTTTTCTTTATGGCCTTCTTCTTTGCCATTGTTGTGCTCCCTTCAAAGGATTCACTCACGGGACCTCATCATACTGCGCTTCGTCTGTACAAGGTGACCTTACCGTCACCAACGTTTGCAACGTAGCGGCCTTCAGAGAGAAACTGCATGATCCTGTGACCTTCCTTCGCGAATTTGCGCCCATTGGGAGGAAGTTTCCGGATTCTGTTCGAGGCCACGCATCGACTCTATCGTCAAGATTGAAATCTACCTGACGCAACCACTTCTTTGGAGTGCGCCGAACGGGAAATCGTCGTCCATTCAGCTTCACTGCCTCAACTTCCTCGACAAGAGATTGCCGCCACACAGAAATCAAGGCTTCTCCCAAGCTCATGTGTGCGCTCCCTGCTCCCGTGCTCTCCGCAGCTTCGAAATACTCCGGGCCCTTTCGGCGAACGAGCAAATCTTCGGCCTTACGAGCCGCACAAAATCAACGTTGCCTAAGCGTAGGCTTTCGGAAAGCGTCCCCGCCCCAAAAACAATCTCGGGATCATCCGCCAGCGCCTGATCCATGTACACGGGCACGTCATAGAGTTCCCCAAAAGGCGGAACGGCCCCGACTTCGCAATCAGGGAACAGCTCGCCGCACTTCTGTTCTTCCATCAGCATGACTTTCTCACCAACGATGGCTGACAGTTTTTCGAAGTTGATGCGGTACGAAGCCGGCAGCACGGCGAGAAGAACTTTCTTTCCGGCACAAAGGGCGACCGTTTTGGCGACCTCCTTGCCTGGAACGTGCATAACGGAAGCCGACAGCTGCGCGCTATGTGTTGGCCTGTGCAGAATCAACGAATAGGCGACGTGATTTTGGTCCAAGTGCGATTCCAAACGCTCTGGCATGAGCATATGTAGTCTCCTACAACCCTGTCAGGGGCGCCAGGCCTTACGGGTGATTCATCCTAGGAAGCCCGAGCCATCGTACCTTGAGTCTGGCCCTTCTCGACCGGCTTGAAATGGCGGATGAACCACTCCGCAGCAACTCTGGCCACCTGTTCCAATGCTCCCGGCTCTTCGAACAGATGCGTAGCCCGAGGGATAATGACCAATTTCTTCTCACATCTGAGCTCTGTGAGGGCCTCACGATTCATGCTGATGACTGGCTTGTCGTCCCCGCCTACGATCAGAAGGGTCGGGGCGCAAACAGAGCCGAGGGCTCCTAGAGCGAGGTCTGGCCTTCCGCCCCGCGAAACGACCGCAGAGATGGCATCTGGGAGTTCTGCGGCCGCCACGAGCGCTGCGGCCGCTCCGGTGCTGGCCCCGAAATAGCCCAACTTCAGATCGTTTATGTTAGCGGTATTCCTAATCCAGCGAGTCGCGCCAATTAGGCGTTTTGCAAGGAAGGGAACGTCGAATCGAAGCTCGCCCGTATAGCGATCAACAGGTTCTTCGTTGCTGGTCAATAGATCAAATAACAGCGTACCGATGCCCTGCGACTGGAATATCTGCGCCACATGGCGATTGCGCGGGCTATGGCGACTGCTTCCGCTGCCATGCGCAAAAAGGACCAAACCTCGCGCACCTTTGGGAAGAGCCAGCTTGCCTTCGAGTCTCGCTCCATCGACGTCGATCAGGACCTCGCGCTTGTCGCCGTCCAATTCCGACTTTCGGCCCGTAATCATAGTCGAGCTCCTTTTCACAATGCTCGGATCTTCGCCTTGCACATTCTGAACAGTCGGTTCCGCGGCCAGCCGAAGCAGGCCAGTCACTTCTTCATCCGATATTTGTGAGAAATCCTCGTAGAACTGTCCGATCGCGTAAAAGTATTTCGGAATTTGGAGGCAGACCAGCTCATCTACTTCGTGTTTGAGTCGGTTGTACGTTGATTGAGGAGCTACGGGAACGGCGACTACCAATCGAGCTGGCTTACGCTGCCGCAATGCGTTTATGGCGGCGCGCATGCTGGATCCAGTGGCAATGCCGTCATCCACAAGCAGAACGGTCTGGCCTTCGATTGTGAGAGGGGGCTGACCACCACGGTAGAGCCTTTCACGCCGTTCCAGCTCCTTTCTGGCTCCTTGCGTAATCTCTTTGATTCTCGCCTCGGAGATGCCGACTCCCTGGACAATGTCTCGATCCAGGACTCGGACACCACCGCTAGCAACTGCGCCGAACGCAAGTTCCTCCTGGCCTGGAACCCCGAGTTTCCGTGAAACAAATATGTCCAACGGGGCCTGTAGTGCCCTTGCGACCTCAAAAGCAACAGGCACGCCGCCGCGCGGAATCCCCAGCACTATTACACCCTTGCGGCCCGCGTACGCCTGGAGTTCCCCGGCCAGCCTATAACCAGCATCCGCTCGGTCTTGGAAAATCACGTTTTCTTCTTCTTTGCCAAGAAGCATAGCTACCTCTGACTCGCCTGCGCAGGACGTAGCCGGTCGCTATCACTAGACGCCTACGCTCCTGCCCTCAGTGCTTCACCCCGCTGTTTCGCAGGCTTCGAGATTTCTGCAACCATCTTCGCGACGCCCGCGGGAGAGCCATGTAACGCAATGTCGGCTTGCGCAATCATGCCAATGCATCGACCTTGCTTGTCAGTGACGGGAAGTCTGCGGACTTGATGCTTTTTCATCAGCACTTCACAATCATCCAATGTATCTTCAGGCTCGCACGTCACAAGATTATGACGAGTCATGACGTCTGCAATCTTCGTCGTTTCCGCTAGCTTCACGTCTGCCAGTACGCTGCAACACAGATCGCGGTCAGTTACAATGCCTTCCAGTTTTCGATTGGTGGAGTCCGAAACGACAGGCAAGGCTCCGACTTCATAAGTTTTCATCGTCTTAGAAGCTGCTTGTGCTGTATCGGAGGGCACACAGTAGTGGAGCTTGCTCGACATGGCTTCCTTTACCAGCATAGGTTTCTCCTTCTCCTGCTCTGAACGGCAGCGGCTAGATTCTGCACAACGAAACAGTTAACCCGTCCAGCTTGCGACTTGCAGTGAGGCAGATCACAGCCTTCTGTAGCCTACATTACGCGCAACAGAGCGGTCTGAATGTGTTTTTCCCGCGTCGTCAGCGAGGCATGCGATTTCCAAGCGTCCCTGGGCTTGATTCCAATCGGCGAAGAGATCAAAAGCGGCACAAAGGTCTTTCATTTTCTTAACAATGCTGAGCGCGTAGACTCCTTCGGCGCGATGGGCGCGGCAACGCCGGATCGAAGTTGGATACAAGCCGCAAGGTTTGAGGAATCCTGTTTTCCTGTTCTAGTAGATAAATAAATGATTGATCGTTGCGCTCAATCGTGTCGACTGCATAATCGTCCACGAAGTTCCCCGCGCCGTACAGGATTGGCCGGTCCTTGTAGACTTCAATCCCGCGGAAAACGTGGCTCGAGTGGCCAAAGACCAAGTCGGCTCCCGCGTCGACCAGCGCATGTGCAAATGCCACATGCTCTTTCGGCGGAACATAGCCCAAATTAGATCCCCAGTGAGCAGACACAATCAGATAATCTGCAACTCTGTTGTACGCGCGGATGGTGTCCAGCAACCTCTTCACCCGTATGTCAGTAAGGTCTGTGGGGACATAAAAAACCCCCGGCCAGTCCGTTCCAGCCTCCCAACCAGGTTCGTTGTCGGTAAGAGCGATCAGTCCAATCTTGCACCCGTGCACATCGGCGGTGGCGAGCCGCGAAGCCTGCGCAAGATTCGCACCTGCCCCGGTGTAGATAATTCCAGCTCTGTCCAAGATCCTCAGCATCTCGAACATCGCGTCGTAACCGTAATCGAGGACATGGTTATTGGCCAATGAAACGGCGTTCATGCGCGCGGCTTCAAGTACGGCAATGTTCTTGGCCCTGGACCGAAAGTGGAAAGCCTTGGGGGACGCGGACCAAGGTGTGCCGCAGTCCGAGATGACGCACTCGAGGTTAGAGAGCCTCCAGTCAGCCCTGTGCAGGATAGGGAGCGTGTCACCCCACGGATACTCTGGAGGCGCAGTTTCCAGGACCTCGTTGACCAGCCGCCCGAGCATGCAGTCGCCAACCAGCAAAAGCTGGCAGCGCTCTTTTGGTGAGCCTTGAGAAGCCGATCGTGGCTCTTGGTCCCGCGGGCCATTTCCGCAATCATCGCCAATCGTTTCGCTCATGGGGCATTCCGCCGTATGCGGACTGAACCTGCCTGGCCTATCGTCCCTTCGATTTCCATATGGACGGGAAGGAATATTCCGACGGTTTCCGTCGTCGTGAAGTGCAATGTGACCTTTGACGTCCGGAACTCAGAAACTCCACGGGCAAGCGCGAGAGGCAATACAAGTTGATCGGAAAGAAAACGGCTCCGTCAGTGGTTAAGAAGTCAAGGAGTTCAGCAACTGCCTCGTCGGAGACACGCTTAGTCGGCTTGCCACGTGCCCCGAGACTCTGGAAACCGTACTGGCAAAGGAGCAGCAGAAACGT
>Ga0310917_10000161_pt1 | contig 28460 bp, 38 predicted proteins | sample GREbulkMGLF178_FD_203531 | JGI IMG/M metagenome (GOLD analysis project Ga0310917, IMG submission 203531) | Lab enrichment of tropical soil microbial communities from Luquillo Experimental Forest, Puerto Rico - GRE.bulkMG.LF178 | ecosystem: Environmental > Terrestrial > Soil > Tropical forest >... | reverse complement strand
CAGATGGCAATGTGCCGACGGTATCAGCATGTATTCCAGATTTGTTCTAGCGCCGCATTCGGCTTAGCGAGCCCGCTGGCGAGTCCGAAGCGCTCCAGGCCTCGACCTTGCCGACGATGCAAAACGAATCCACGAGCTTCTCTGAGTCATTGCGAGGCCGGCGACCTGAGGTCGATCGCTTGCCTGCGATCACAAAACTGGGTCCGGTGGATACGGCGGGGCACACGCTAGTGAATGGTGGATGTAGCCGAAAATTTCTTCCTCTCTCCGGTATCTCTCCAATAAAAATTAGAAAATTACCCGCTCAGCTAGAAAATCGGAAAATTACCCGCTCAGCCAGAAAATTCGCAAAAAAATTTCAATCGGGCGTTCTCAATTTGTTATTGCCTTCGATCCCTGTCACCAAGGTCAGGACAGGGACCGATATTGCGGATTGAGCCGACAAAACGCGCCGAGCCCGCGCGCGGTTTCCATGCATTGTTCAAATGCTGTAAAAGCGCAGTTTGTAATCCTGCCAACCACTCCATCGCTGTAAATTGCCCACCACGGATTGTTTTGGACCGCGGCGCCGGCGGGCGTGCTAATCCCGATGATGCCGATACAAATGATCCCGAACATGAATGGCAAAAGCCGCATAACGCCTCCGAAATAAGTGATTCTTAAACTACAGATGCCAATCAAGGACATTTTATTCCACATTCGCGACACGGCAGATCGCGGGCGGATATCACGAAGCTGCTAGAAGTGCTTCGGAGTGACAGTGACGCTTGCCGCAGCCGCTTTCCTAGTCCTGATCCTGGCGACCATTTGTTGTGCCTGATCGCGCTGCTACTCGTTGTTTGATTTTGCATCTCGTGCCAAACGCAACGCTCGCAGCCGGTGCATATTCCTGACTGCAGCCGCATGGCGCTCTGCCTCTAGCTTGAGCGCCTCATTAATCTCCGTCTCGCGCCGCTGATTGCGCTCGAACAAGCTTTCCGCGACTTCGTGTTGATTTGTATCAGACATAAACGTCCATTCGCTCATGACAAAGTGTGAGACTTACAAGCAGTCAAGACGCGCTGGAGGATCGCGGCACAGCGCTCGCGATTTTTTGGACGAACTCGTCCAGTTCGTCGCCGGCGAGGTCGCTGACCACCCAGAAATCGAGTCCGTCTTGCGACCAATGGCGCACATTATAGCCCTGGATGCTCTCAGCCACGGTGCGGGCATGCCTTGCGCCCAAATGCTGGGCGACGAACAAATTGATCATGTGCTTGCGCCGTTGATAGACGATCGCGGCAACCGGCTCGCCGTCGATATAGTCGAGCCGGCCACCGAGCAGCGTGAAGCTCTCCGCGGTCAGGTCGATGACTGGCGGCGCTACATCGACCCGGCCATTAAACCACGGCTTGACGGTATGCTGGTCGCTGGTCGCCACATCCATCAAATGGCCGGGCTGCAGCGAGCGAATATGCGCCGAAACGACTTCGTCAGCGACCGCTTGCTCATCGCGGCGGATGACAGTCAGGACGAGGCTCGCGGCAACCGCTGCAGAAAGCGCGGAGCCCAAAGCAAATCCACCGAAGAATGACCGGCGGGTAGGTTTGAAAAAGCCGCGCATAGAGACGACGCGCGGGGCCGGTGCCGCCACCAGGGCTTCAATCCGGCTGCGCAGATGCGCCGGCGCGGTCTCTTTCAACGCGCCGCCACCCATGACCCCGTGCATGGCGCGATAGGAAGCTAGTTGCGCGGCGCAGGCTGAACAGCCGGCCACGTGCATCTCAACGTCGTGAGCATGGCCGGCGTCGAGCTCGCCGTCGATCAGCGCATGAAGCAAAACTTCCAATTCATCGCATTTCATGGCGCTGTTCCTGAGGCGGTGGCCGGCCCCGACCGCACGGTGGTGTTTTCGCTGGCATTCCATGCCGATCGCAGCATGGCGCGGGCGCGCGCCAATCGTGACATGACCGTTCCCACCGGCACGCCGGCGACCTCGGCGATGTCCTTATAAGAAAGATCATTAATCTCGCGCAGCACGATGGCTTCGCGGAATGGCGCGGGCAGCTCTGCCACCAGCCGGCGTATCGTGGCGCTGTCCTGTTGCTGCAGTATCACTTTTTCCGGCGAGGCTTGCGGCTCCCGCCACATCGGCATTTCCTCGGCCACCGATTCATCCTGTGCGCAATCGGTCGGCACGTCTCCTCTGCTGCGCCGCGCGAACTCGGCGTTGCAGACGTTTCTCAATATTGCCAATAGCCACGGCTTCATCGCCGGCCCTCGGTAGCTGTCGAAATGACGCAACGCCCGCAAAAAGCACTCCTGCGCTGCGTCTTCGGCGTCGTCCGTATTGCGCATGAGATAGCGCGCCAGCGTGTAGACCTCGTCAAGATAAGGTAATGCGGCGTCGCGAAAACGCCGCATCCGCTCTTGTTCGGCAACCGCATCATTCGCCATCGTATCGTGCTCGGTGGTCCCCGATGTTGCACAAGTCCTGTCGCTGTCGCCGATTGTGGCATCATTGCGTTGCGTTGCTGCCCGTTGTCGCCTCCACGACGATCGAGCCCACCATATGCGGGTGTAGATAACAGAAGTACTGATAGGTCCCTGGCGTGGTGAAGGTGAAAGAAAAACTGTCATCGGTGTCGAGCGCCGCAGATCTCTTGAAGGCGTTATTTGACGAGGCGAGGCCGTGCGGAATGTCGTCCCTGTTGGTCCAAGTCACGGTAGTGCCTGCCTTCACGGTTAGCGTCTGTGGCCCGAAGCTGAAGTTGTCGATCGATACCGTGCTGGTCGGGCCATCGGCCCGGGCGAACAGCACACTCGCGGCCAAAAGCGAGCCGACGGCAGCGCCGAGCACGGTTGCAGCGATAACGGGACGCAACATTGTTGTTCTCCTTAGCCTTGCAGCGGCGAGTCGATGATCGCGAGGCGCTGCTCGTTTTGCTTGAAGGTGACATTGGCGATGCCGAGCATTTTGCGCAGCTGGTCGTCCGGCACTTTCAGCGGGCCAGGCGACGGGGCGGTGCCGGGCGCCGGCTGCGGGAAAGCAGTCGAGCGCGCAGTGTGGAACGTGACGTTACCCTCGACCTTTTGCATGATCTGGTGGATGTGGCCGTTGAGCACGGTTACTGAACCGAATTTCTTCAGATAGCCGAGCGCCTGGGCGCCGTCCTGCGTTCCCCAGCCCCAGTCCTGATACACGGTCCAGAGCGGGATATGCGCGAACAGAACGATCGGCGTGGAAGCCGAGCGGCCTTTGATGTCCTCCTCCAACCATTCCAGCTGCTCGTTACCGAGATTGCCCAAGCCGCCGGCCTTGAGATCGACGACATTGACGAGGCCGATGAAGTGCACGCCGTTGGCGTCGAAGCTGTACCAACCGGCGCCCTTGGCGGCCTTGCCATAGCGGTCGCGATAAATCTTGCCTTGATCCGCATCGATCAGGTCGTGCTCGCCAGGCACGTAGTGCACGTCAAGCCGCGACTGCGAAATGATGTGGTCGGCGTCGTCAAATTCTTTTTCCTTCGAGAGGTGGCTGATGTCGCCGGTGTGGATCATAAACGCCGGCTTCTGCGGCAAGGCATTAACTTTCTTGATCGCCTCTTCCAGAGTGCCGAGCGCGTTGGGATTGGCCGGCTTGTCGAAGCCGACATGGCTATCGCTGATTTGCAGGAACGTAAGACCCTTCGCATCCGCGGCCTGCGCTTCGCCCATAATCCCGAGCGAGTGGGGCACACCGCCGGCAATGGTCCACAGTACACCGGTGCCGCACCACGTCATGCATTCCAGGACCTTGCGGCGATTGACCCCGTCTCGTTGGTCGATTTCACTCATTTTGCGAATCTCCTTTCAGCCGCTGCCCCCGCCATTTTCGCTATGCGGCTTGCAAGGGCCAGATTGGACGAAAGCCAGCTTTATTCCCGGGCCGGCGAAGAAAATTAAGGCGCCAAACCCTCGTCCCGACGCGCCCTTCCGCGGCTTCGCCGACTTCAGACTTGGTATCACGATTTGCTGATCAAGCTCTCGTTTGACGTAATCGCGGCGCACGGTACGCGACCGGAATAATTCGCTCGAACGGCGATCTGTTCCGCTGCAACCGTCAACGGCGCCGTCTGCGGTTTGCGATGATACCGAGGCTGTCGCTCGTTTCAGATAACAAGCAATCTCGTGGGGCGCGCAGATCGGCTGGCTCTCCGACCTCAACAAGAGGTGATCGTATCAGCAACAACCAGCAGATTTCCACATCGGGTGCGGCCTCGATCGCAACGCGCCCCGTCGGCGCCTTAATGCCCGGAGTGGTTCTGCGCCCAACAATTCGCTATCGGGTTGCCGAGCTGTTCGAGCTTTTCGACCGCATGACGATAGCCGGTCTCGATCGCCTGATCACACGCCTGCCAATCCAATAGATCGATATTCTCCAATGGCGGCTTGAACAGAATGTCCGCGCGATCATGTGCCATCTTCGTGAGCGAATCGCCACTGACCGTGGCAGCTCGGAGTAGAACGGCGACAATTGGAGGAAATTTTCGGCGCCGGCCCAAAAACCGCCAGGCTTGAAACTTGTTGCACTCTTCGAAAGATACCAAGGCCGGGTCGCTCGCGACGTCGACCGCAATGATCGTGCCCCGCCGAGCACCCGGTACGTCCACCGGCAGCCAATTCATGACGCCGCCGTCGACATGAACATCTCCCCGCATAATCACCGGAGGTAGTAACCCGGGAATAGATATACTCGCGTGCAAGGCATCAACGAGCGGTCCATCGCGATGAACCGCCAGCGTGCCTGTGGTTAAGTTAGTTGAAACACAGAAGAAGGGCCGCCACAGTTCCTCGATGCAAAGGCCACCGAAATTTTGATCAAGCAGGCGGGCAACCTTTCTGCCCTTGATTAAGGAAAGGAACGGCAACGTGTAATCATTGACCGGGTTCGTATTCACAAATGAACGCTGCAGTCGCTCTTTGATCTCTGCGTCATCCCATTCCAGGGCGACCGCGGCACCGACAATTGATCCCATGCTGCAGCCGCCGATCAGGTCAATTGGAATATGCGCTTCGCGTAATGCCCGAATGACTCCAAGATGAGCAAAACCACGGGCGCCGCCGGCGCTCAAGACGAGCGTATTTGCTGTTCCACGCAGAAATCGGGCTAGCCGCGCTGTATCATTCACGTTTCCGGTGCGAACGTGACAAATGAGGTCGATTGGCAGGTGTGTGCGCCAGTGCACAGGGGGGCGCAATCCGCTCCGCCAGTTGTCATGAAGCAATACGAGATCAGCCGGCCGGCGGAGCGTTTGAATTTGGTCGGTGAGCCAGGGTGGTATTGCGAAGTCCGAGGTCGCTGATGCAATGAAGAGGACGCGATCCGCTTGACGAAGACAGAGGTTCGTCCACTGCTGATTTGCAGGTTCGGCGCAATAGAGAGTTATGTCATTCCCGGCTTCTGTAGCATTGAACCAACCGGTTGAGCGCTCCGCCGAAGTGCAATCGAGGAGGATCGCGCGTTGGCCGTCACTGGAAAGCTTTTTATGAAGATCGTTGGCAACTCTACGATGATCGACATCAAGGGCGAGAGGAAGCACGGCCACCGTCCGGACCGGCAATGTCGTACTGTTGTGGGGATGCGTCGTCTTTCTTAGCCGCCGCACCAACAACGATATGAGGGCGTGTATCGACCTGGGATCCCGCAGGAGCAGATCTTCGTAACTCGCCTTGTCGACCTTCAGTAATTCGGTGTCGCGAAGCGCCTCAACCGTCGCCGACCTAACACCGCCGTCGAGAAGCCCCATCTCTCCGACGGTTTCTCCTGCGGCGATTCCCGCGACCAAAACATCGTGGCCATCGCTGCCACGTACAACGACGCCCAGACATCCACTTACCACGATATAAAGCGAGTCAGCCACTTCGTTTTCGCGAAACAGAATTTGACCGCCCGCAAGGAACATTCGCCGGAGTCCAGCGCCGAGTGCAGAAAGCGAAAGTTCATCAAGAGCGCTTGAGCGGGACGCAGTAGTGAGCGTCTCAGTGACGCTGCGCTCAACAAATGTTTGGTTCTCGAACATGTTAGCCATCGCGCCAACACAGAAATACGATCAGAGCGGCGAAAGATTTATTCCCCACGCTTCAAAACCAATCCTCATGAGATTGTGATCTGCATTGTGGCGGCGACCATTAGCCGCCGGAAATAATCGCAGCCGGTTTGCAGTCTTCCACTGGTAGATCGGCAATACCGCTCTGCATTTAGTCGGGCGCGGCAGGCAATCCGTTTACAAAACACATGGGTTGCCAAATAGGCATAAGGCTCATGCCATGAAGAAATATGCGGCTCCACTTACCCTTGGTTTGGCTTGCATTGCTTACGCCTTCGTTGTGGTTTGTGCGTTCTACTTCGCTGCTCAAGCACAGGGCGCGACTGACGCGCTATACCGGCTGCCTTATGCAAAGAGTCGATACGCTCAATCAAAAGAACGAAGCACCGAAACATACATTCGGTGCGCTGACACTCCAGGTCAATAGATCCATAAAATCAGGACAAACGGTAACCCTGCACACGCAAACGGGGCGTGGAGGCGGATGCCTCACTTACATTGGTCCGAGTGGAGATCAGGGCGGCTTTGTTTCCTGGAGCGTCAATTGTTATCGCGGCACACTTTGTGGACCATCAATTGGCAAGCGTGCCCGACCGAGTTCCAGAAGTTATTTTAGGTGAGCAATCCAATTGATGTTTAACGGGTTTCCGCTAGGGCCAGCGCGGTCACGTCAGGCGGCATTTTCATTCCGCTGCGGCGCGATCCGCTGCGGTGCTAACAGCCTCAAGCTTGCGCTTCACCTCTGCGGGACTCTCACAGACATACACAGGCTGGCTCATTGTAATGAGCGTGGTCGGGCACGCGCCGACGTTAGGTGAGTCGATAATGGCGACAATTTGAGACGGCGCGATGTACACCGTGGTGCCATGTGGCCCGACGAGTGCGACGAAGGTCAGAACCGTCGGGAGAACCGCCGTCATATCTTGTTGCCCTTACCGCGCCTTTATGCGGATGACCGCTGGCATCAACTTCTGCTGCGGATTTCCAATTGGTTGCAAGAAGAGCCACTCGAAGTAGGTCGAAGCGCTGTGTTCTTGGCGTGACCGTTTTGGCAGATCCGCCGCTAAGGCATCGCGGCATTTCCTTGAACAGTAGTGCCGCTGGCTGAACCACCCGCACCGATGGGCGATTAGTCCAACACCGCGATTGCACTGAGGATTTGAACATTTCATGACTCTTTCCTCGCGCGATCTTTGATGACGGGCATCACTATAACTGCTCTTCCGGAAGGCACTTCGTATCGCAATAGATCAGGCGCGTTTGTGAATAACGCACGTAGCCTTTCTCGATAATGCTGCCGCACAGTGCGCAGTGTCCGTCGGTGCGCGGGACGCGGTCATTCACGAGAACGAACCTGGTTCGGTGCAGAAATCCGCCCCTGGTGAAAGTCAGTTTGCCGTTCACATCCACCTCCATCGGTCCGCGGTTGCTTGACCCGCTCGTCGAGCGCTATCCTCGATGCACATGAGGGCGACAGGTGAAGCAGTAAGATCCAAAAGCAAGAGTTGGTGATCCTTGCATCAACCCGCCGCATGCCGCTTCCAATGCCTGATCTGATACTTCGACCAGGAGATCCATGTCGTCGCTCTGTTACAGATCGATTTCGTCGCGTGTCATGTCAGAGTCCATCTCAGTCAACTTTCTGATTCAAGACTCATCGCTGCCGTTTGGTCGGGCCAGTGGCCCCGGACCATCCTCGTATCGACCAACCAAGGAGGCCGGGGCCATGGCGCGGCAGGGCTCCCTGCTTCGCAACTACCATTGAGCAGATCGTCAGATTGGTCGGTTATTCCCGTTGGGGTGGTCGCAAGATAAATTGGTCGATCAAACAGTTGTGAAGCGCTCAGACTGGAACAAATTTTTTGTGATCACGAAATCTTAGTGCGTCATATTCAGCGTGTGAACTTAGCCGGGGAACGGCACGGGGAATAGATCGCTTGCCGCTCCGATCATGATTGTGCGTGATCTGGGAGCATTCGTTTTTTCGGATCGCTCAGCGGCCAACTTAACCCATTGGTCGCTTTCATCCACAGCAACAACAGGAGAGCGATCATGAGCTTCTTTCTGTTCGTATTGGAGATTTTCCTCGTTTTGGAAATTTTCCTCGTTGTAGTCGGAATTGCTCTCGCGCTGCCGTGGTCCGAACTGCGAGTTAGCCGCACTCGAGTGATTCACGACGAGCGTAAGCAGGAAGATCCTCCGCGCTCCTAGCGGAGTGGCGAATTTCAACCTGTGGAGCGCGCCGCGCTCAAGCGACCAGCATGGATGAGGCAATTAGCGGGGCGGCGGTGCAGAAATCGGGAGGACGCATGAGTGTAGCGATGGATTCGCATCCAGGGAAAACTCTCCCGAAGCCGATGTCCCGGACGTTCGGGCCAGCGATCCCGGAGGTAAAGGGCGTCAACCTGGCTCTCCAGGGCGGCAGCGCTCATGGCGCGTTCACTTGGGGTGTACTCGACCGGCTCCTCGAAGACCCGCGCATCGAGGTGGAGGGAGTGAGCGCGACGAGTGCCGGCGCAATGAACGCGGCGGTGATGGCTCATGGGCTGACCACCGGCGGGCGAACGGGCGCACGCGAGGCGCTGGAAGAATTCTGGCACGGCGTCGCGCGGGTCAGTGCCCCGTCTGGCGCGCTGCAGTTGTTCGAGATCATGTCGCGATTCCTGTCGCCCTATCAGCTTAATCCGTTCAACTACAACCCGCTGCGCCAGCTCATCGGACAAATCATCGATTTCGAGCGGCTGAGGCAAGGTTCGGCGATCAAGCTGTTCTTGTCTGCGACCAACGTGCGCACGGGCAAGATCAAGGTCTTTACCGATAGGGAGATCACCGCAGATTGTGTGCTCGCATCGGCCTGTCTGCCGTTCCTTTATCAAGCCGTCGAAATTGACGGCGAGCACTATTGGGACGGAGGCTATATGGGAAACCCGGCATTGTTCCCGCTGATCTATTCGTGCCAGTCGCGCGACATTCTCATTGTACACGTCAATCCGATCGAGCGACCGGACACACCGACAAGCGCCTGCGACATCATAAACCGGGTCAATGAGATCAGCTTGAATTCCTCGCTAATGCGAGAGATGCGAGCCGTTGCTTTCGTGACAAAACTGATCGACGACGGAAAACTGAGCCAAGGCGCCGCAAAGCGCGTGCTCGTTCATTCTGTTTGCGCCGACGACGTCATGCGCGGGCTTGGGGCCGCGAGCAAACTCAACGCCGATGGTGGGTTCCTCAGGCAACTGCGCGCGCTAGGGCGGGAGCGAGCGCAAGCATGGATAGACCGCCATTTTGATGACCTGGGTTCCCAATCCACGATCGACATTCATGCTGCTTACCTTTGAGAAGCGAGAGCCGCCGCCTTGTGCGTCACAGCAAACTCGCCCGCTCATGTCTGCTCACCCTGCGCTTCCTAAATCGACTGAGCAGAAGAAAATTTCCGCTTTAGTGATGACGTACGACGCGTGTCAGCCGCAGGCACCGACGCCTAGAGACTGCAAAGCACGGACGATTATTCCCGCCGGATGCGAGGCCCTTTATGGCTGGGCGGGAATAAATCTTGCCGAGTTCCAGTCGCTTGTAGGAATCCACAATGGGTTCAAAAACGATAAAATTGTGGAGGAAAATATGCGGCGGCCTCGAGCAGCTAATGCAAGAAGCACCTCCAAAATCACCGCACAATCGCCCGGAAAGAGGATCTACGTTTTCCGCTGCGAGGGGAGCGGCCTTTACGCATTCACAGCTGATCGCGAAGGGCGCATGCTACCTTCGCAGATATACCCTCAGATCACTTGGCGATTTGAGCAAGCATTGACGCTCCGGCTCAATGGGAATTCGTCGCGCGACCAGATCCTGAGAGCAACGCTTGATAGCGTTAGAAAGTGCGGCTTTCACCTAATTCATGCGGCGCTCTACGGAGAACTTCTGGGCTTCAGCACGCTAGATCCAGGGACGGTTCATTGATCCCTGTCTGTGAGTCGCGATGCCGTCTAGACCGAACTCATGTGCGGGCAGCATGGCCAGTCCTAGCGTCGTGTCGAAAAAGAGATTTGGAATACTACAGGTTTATTTCCGAGCGTCTGCGATCACGACTTTTCATCTGCTGGCTGTGCCGCGGCGCTGGCGATCTAGGCGATCCGTTTCGTCGAGTAAGCGATGGTTTCGGCCTTGTTCGTGCCGAGCGGAGCCAGATTTCGGCGGCCCATTGTTGTTCGACCAGAGCCTGTGCTCCGGTGGACCTAAACTTAAACTTTGGTTTAGCGGCAAAGGCTCCACAACGTGGTGGCTGTCACAGGTGCCACTATCCCAATTTGGGCAACTCCAACTACGTGCCAATGAAAGCTAAACGCGAAGGGCCATAACGCGGGAATAAAACTAGCTAGACCGCAATCCCTACCACGGAAGGGATCGTCGAACGATGACCAAATCGCCAACACGCGAATTCGTCGCCACAGTGGAGCGAACAACCGCAACCGCGCCACGTTTACGATTGCGACGGCGAGTTCGTCATCGCACGGCATTGGATCGCGCCAGAGGCGACGCCATTTCCGGGAAAAACGGGGTTGCCATGAATCACCTTGTCACCCTCAGCTTTGTGCTCTTGCTTGCCGCCCTTTTGGTCGCGCTGGACGGTAGCCTTGCACTTAGAGCAATAGACCGGCTAGCGCAGTCCGAGGGTTATACCGACATCCGAAACGTGATGACTGTCACGAACGCCACTATCCGGGTCTGAGGTTTTATCCCAAAAATTCCAGCCCCGTGAGCCTCCTGCCGATGCTCGGCAATCGCATTCAGGAAATTCGCGAGTGCTACCAGCAAGCTGCGCACTGTGTGCAGCAAGCAGTGGCCCAAAATGATCCAAAGCTAAAAAAGCAGTTTTTGGAGCTTACGCGGCGCTGGTTGTTATTGGCGCGCAGTTACGATGAATCCGATAAGTCTAATTTGGGCACTCCCTAGCGCCAGATGTTCTTGAATCTTCCTGGCGCAAGCTCAGGGTAGCAGGCCCCTACAGCAAAGCCGCCAGCTCCTGATCAAGACTGGCGGCTTTGCCTTTTCGCCCTGAACGATGTGTTGAGACGACGGAAAAATCCACATCGACAAGGCTGTCAAGACCGGAGGGGAGATCACCAGCGGTCCGACTAGACAAGATACGTTCGACGACGGAACCACACGCGCAAGTAATCGACGTATAATGCGCGGGCGCATTGGCTCGTTCAAAAATTTGGCCCCGAATTTCAGTCCGGGGCCGCTGCAATGAATCGAGCTTACCGGTGTCGATGCCTAATCACCGGAGCCGTGGTTCCTGCATACGCAGGCGCACCATCGGGACCACGAACAAGGACCTGGTCGCCGTTAAGGCTGCTGGCTTCGAAATTGCCGTTTTGCGCCATCGCCAGTGAAGTTCCACTCGCGACGATCGCGGCAACAATCGTCAAAGTTTTCATGGCAGTGAAGAGTCGCATTTTTATCTCCTTTTGCACATCGGGTTCAGTTACCCGATCGCTCGATAAGATCGACAAACGGTCGCGTTATTCCCGGCACGGCGAAAGTTGGTGCGTCACTTCAGATCACTTTCTCATCACCAGTTAGTGTGAAGCCTGTCGGCGAAGGCGGGCCTGTCGTATTCGGCTATCCACAAGCTTAGATTCGGGGCGATGCCGCATCCGCCGTCAGTCAAAGCGGGAGCGCGAGCGGGCTTCTGTTACCCGAGAGAGTGCAAGATCGGCTGAGGGGGATGAAATGGCAAAAACGCCGCGCCTGGCTGCTGCGGCGCTTTTATTTAATGACCCACGATGTTCCCTGCGAGCAGTTCACACTCCACTCCACGAAGCCGCCCAGGTCGCCGCTAGGGCCGTTAGGGGTGAGACAACCGCCGCCGCGAATGCTGGGATCGGTGTGAAGGATGATCTTCTGTCCGGATTTGATTGACTTGTTGGCCTCAATCGCCAGCGCATCTACGGTGTGCTCCAGCGCACCCACTTTCTGGTCGAGTGCATCGATTTGCTTGAGAAGGCACTCTGAATCGCAAAACTTTGTCGCGTCTTGTGCATGCGCGGCGGAATGCATTGCGGAAACGACAATCGCAAAAACGGATCCAATTGCGATGCAAGCCAGCAAAAATTTCTTCATGGCGGGCTCCGCCCTTTCTCTTTTGGATCACAGCATCAACCATGCTTTCCCTCGACGAAACGTATTCGAGGGTTACGGATATTGATCTTTCGTAAGCCGGAAATATTCCCGGCAATCGCAATTGAGTTATTCAAGAAAGCGTGACGGAATTCGGCAGTCTAATCCAGTCCTCTGCGCTCGCTAACGGCCATTGCTGCGGCACTCAATGAGCGCGGCATTACTAGGGCGCGGACGCGCCTGGACTACCGTTCAGGTTGATCGGGTGCTCGATCGTATCGCGGCCGCCGAAGCTCGATAGCGCCAGAAAACAAGATTCCGCGAATCAACCAACGCGGGGACCCCCAAATTGCGGGGCCGCGCGCAGCCCACGTACTGAATCCGACAATGAACAACACCAGCGCCGCGAACAGGCCGACATTCAACACCGCATCAACCATGCTTTCCCTCCACGATACGTATTCGAGGGTTGCGGATATTGATCTTTCCTAGGCCGGAAACATTCCCGGCAATCGCAATTGAGTTATTCAAGAAAGCGTGACGGAATTTTCGGCAAATGTAATCCAGTCCTCTGTGCGTCACGGAAAGTGTCGCGATGACGCCGCCGCATTATTCGCGATTTTTCTGCGAAACGTCGGACTGGGTCCGGTACATACGGCCGGGCGACCGCTAATAAAACATGGATGTCGCGGAAAATTTCTCCTTCTCCCAGGTATTTTCCCATTAAAAATCGAAAATCACTTCCAAAAAATCTCACAAAAAATTTTACAGTCCTGCGTTCTCAATTTGTTATTGCCTTGGGTCCACGGCTACTGGATTCCTCGATCTTCCGTTTCTACAAAACCAGCGTTGTTCCGGGATCCCATGTGTCCGACATTTCGGGTCGGGCCGATGTCCGCTTTACCCCCAAAAGCGGACATTAGGACTGAGCCGCGAAATGTCCGTTTTGTGCCAAAAGCAGACATCAACGCGCGTTACTGTCGACGACGTTTTCTCCTCACCTTAGCATTATGGTGTCATCACAACCGCTCGGCAGGCGACCGGCAACTTGGCCAAGGTGAGCGGCGGCTTCGGCTTGGGTGGCACTTTCGGCGGTGGAGGGTGCAGGATGGACGGCCTGAACCACGAATCGAGGGCATGACCGCAGCCGTCCCCAGCCGGCACCGGCGGCTGTCCCTTGCACTCGCGATAGTCTGGACAGGCGAGGCGGATGTGAAAATGTTCGGAATGTCCCCACCACGGTCGTACCTTGGCGAGCCAGCGCCGGTCTGTTCCGGCCTCGCTGCACATCTCCTTCTTGATCGCGGCGTTCACGAAAATGCGCGTGACGCTTGGGTCTTCGGCGGCAGTCTTCACAACCTCCGTGTAGGCCGACGTCCACACTTTGTGATCGACATCGAGCCCATCCGGCGCAACCATGTTCACGGCCGGATCCATTTCGCGCTCTTCGCGCGACAGCACGTGATCGGGCATCGGCTTGAACCAGATGTCGACGTCGAGACCGATCTGGTGGCTGGAGTGCCCGTTGATCATTGGTCCGCCCCGCGGTTGCGCCATGTCGCCGATTAAAAGACCGTTCCAGCCGACCTTTTTGGAATTTTCTCCAAGCCGCGTGATGAACTTGACGAGCCGAGGCGTTCCCCAATTGCGGTCGCGCGAGAGCCGCATCACCTGCCAAGTCGGCCCTGTGATCGGCAGCGTGACGGCGCCGGCAAGGCACCCGTTCGCGTAGGAACCGATTGGGCGGACCGGACCGGGCAGCGGTGTCACTTTGCGAGCGAACAGTTCTTTTGCTGGAAGATTTGGCGCATTGGAATTGGCGAGCGGCGGCAGCGGTTGGGGATTGAGCGTCCCAGACGGCGTGTTGTCGATCGTGCTTGCGGCCCGTGAAGCGTCCGTCCTGCCCGCATTCCGCGCAAGTAATGGCCCGATGCCAGCCAGCAAAATGATTAAAAGGAATCGAGCCACAGTGAACATCCAGCCAAGCTCACCTTTCAGTCGCATCTGTCGATGAACGATTTTAGCGGACTGACGCGCGACGGCCGGCTTGTCGAAGTCATCCGAATCGTCAAGTCGAAGCGACTCTTTGGGACTAGGATGAATACGTGCAGAAATTGCGACGAAGAGTCCAAACTTCCGAGGCTGAGACCGAGGTTTTGGTCGCGCCTGGCCCACGCTGATAGCCAGTCGTATTGCGAGAAAAGCGTAAGACTGACAGGCGCGCGGGCTCATGTGTAGCGCTCGCGTTCTCATAGAGTTCGCGTTTTTGATCCAACGCAAATTCTGTTGCTGATTGGCGTTCTATATGTACCGACAGTGTTGGTCTTTGCGCAACTAGGGTCAAGACATGTGCCTACCAGCTTCCCGGAGACATTTGCTGAGTCCTGTATTTGTCGCTTTTCTGGTGGGGATACTCGCTTTTCCAGCGAGCGCGCAGACCGGCTCGGACTCCAACACGCTAAGCAACGTTACCGCCGGCGACCAGGCCCAGTCCGACTCAATGGGTGGACCGACCAGCTCTAATTCGGTAACTCCAAAAACTGACGCCAATACGACTACGCCGAACACGCAGATCAATTCTACGCCCGCGAAAGCCGAATCTGAGCCTGGGGGCTCGCGGCCTCAATCCAATCGGGGACCTAAAAAGACTGGCTCAGCAATCCTTATCAACATCAACAAAGCCAAACAAAAAATGACGGTCTTTGTAGATGGGATAGAAAAATATCACTGGCCGGTATCAACTGGTCGAGCCGGATATTCTACTCCGTCAGGAACTTATACTGCGACCTCTATGAACGAAATCTGGTATAGCAAGGAATGGGACAACTCCCCGATGCCGCATTCCATTTTCTTTATCAAGGATGGTCATGCCATCCACGGCAGCTATGAGGTGAAGAATCTCGGCAAACCTGTCTCGCATGGCTGCGTGCGCATCTCGCCCGAGAATGCCACGACGCTTTATGCGCTGGTGAAGCAGAACGGCTTAGCGAATACGCAGGTGGTGCTGACCGGCGTTACTAAGGGCGGCGACTCTAAGTTCGCGAGGGCACCCGCTCAGGCTCAGGCTCACTCTCACTCTCAGGCTCAGGCAGATCCCGGCTCGAGCTTTTCACCATTTGGCGCTCCCAATTATTATAACTATTACAACGGAGCTCAAGGTTACTACCGATGGCCGTCGGCCAACTCGCGCTGGTGAAGGTCGGAGCGAACCCGCAGCCGCTTATCGTCAGCGCCGACGAGATGATCGGCGCGTGATGTCACGCAGCTACCAGCTAATATCCGCCCCAATAATAGGGAGGCGGTGGCGGAATCCGATTGCCTTTGGCGGTCATGCACTGAGCGTACACGGTGTCATATCTCGCTTGCAGTGAGCCCCCAGCGGCGGCAGCATTCCCTGATCCCACTGCACTGCCTGCAACTAAACCAGTACCCGCGCCAACTGCCGCGCCGGTCCCCACATGTCCGGCCGCTGATCCCAGCGCAGCACCTGCCAGAGCACCAAGTGCGGTGCCAACGACAGCGCTACCAACGGCAGCGTCATTCGCCGCTTGGCCCGGGGATTGGTACCCTATCGCCTGCTGAGCGGAAGTTTGGCAGTACTGATCGTCTCCTTGGAAAGACTCGTAGGACTTGTGCGGGCCGGGCATTGCCGCGAACGATGGAGCGGCCGGGCCGTTATAGGCGCATCCCCCAAACGTGAGACAAAAAGCGCCCACCAACGCGAGAGCAAGAGATTCTTTGAACACTACCAACCCCCGACTTATGCCCTTAACGACATAGCAATTCGATTCCGGATGAATCGTGGCGAGATTCGGAATATTCAAAACTTAATTGACTAATAATTCTCTTACCATCGGAGGTGGAAATCAGTGCCGCTTCCCGCCGCCCTGGTCTGTCGAGGAATTGGCGCGGCCTTTGTCGTGCGTGACCACAGCGGGCAGCAACTCGCCTACGTCTATTTCGAGGATGAGCCGGGGCGGCGATCAGCGGCCAAATTGCTCAGCAAAGATGAGGCGCGAAGAATAGCTGTGAATATTATCTGATCTTCTCAAAGCCTAGTCATAAAGTTGCGGAGTCAGGCGCGGCCATAGATTGACAATCTACATGACAATTTTTGCCTCCGCTCGTGATGAGGTAGCGTGCCGGCGTTCGTCTCGGAGGCGCCATATGGTTCTACCGGCCATCCTCTCGCTCGTCGTCGTCGGTCTGATGCTGCTGGGTTTCTGGGCCGTTGCGAACTAACCAGTGCAGCCCAAGCCGCGCAACGAGGCGCGGCGGATAGCGGCCAATATCGCCAAGCTGCCAAATTTGCTAAGGTAACTGCTTACGGGGCCTTATGATGCAATTTTTCGATGTAACAGATGACACGCCGGAAAAGAGGATCGGCAAGGTGATCGGAGCTATTATCGTGGCAATCCTCTATTCGGGCGTTGCAGCTTTGATGATTTACGCCACCGCGCAAGGAATTCATTGATGGACTATCGGGCGATGAGGCGCGAAGGATCGCTGTCAACTTTGCCAGGTTGCCAGAGCTACTGAAGTCGCGGCCTCATTGGCGCTAAGGCAGCTACGGCCCATACAGCAAAGCCGCCAGCTCCCTGTTGGCTAAGACCAGCGGCTTTGCCTCATCGCCCTGAACGATGCCTTGCAACGCCGAGGAAAGTTTACATCGTTAGGGCTGTCGAACCGGGGGAAGGCAAGCGGGGAGTGCCCCGGTCCAACCGGGAAAGCATATCCCCCGCCCGGTGGCCCCGGTACGGTCCATTAGTTGCAACTTGCAACCTACGGGCATAATGCACGCCGCTCGGGCGTGCGGATGCGCGTTGGAACCGTGCGAAGAATGCGCCATTGTTTTGATGGGTGGGGCGCATCTAGGAAGTAGTGTTATGAAGAAGAAGACCAAGAAGAAGAAGTCGAAGGGCTATTGAGCCGTATCGCACGCACAGTATCGACGCTGAAATGGCCACGCGGAGCATGCTGCCGGTACTTCCGCGGACAGCACGCTCAACGCGCAGCCTGCCCCGAGTGAGCTGTCTCGGAGCAACTGCCCGGCTGGGGATGCCACCGAGCAGAACTAAAATACGACCTTCGGGTAAACGAGCTTCCTATCGAAGTCGCCATTGCCTCCCCCGGAGTAGCGTTGGCGCGTCAGCGCACAGGCGACGGTGCGGGCGTCTTCGCCTGGTTTCAGCTTCCGAGTGAGTTTGTATCGGTCTACCGGGACGCCGTTCTCTTCCACCAGCATCACGGTGCCATCATTCACGGTATAGTGGCTGCTCCCGATACGGCCCTCGAAATTACCGCGAGGGCGAGCGAGTGTGACCGTCACCTTCTGAATGTCCATCAAACGTACCTCGCCGTATATTTTAGTTCACGTCTGAAATTATCGTATGCCTTCACTGTCTGAGCGTAGCGAAGCATCATGACGGCATAGCGTGTTGCGCTCATCAGATCGTCGCCTTCCTTGAAAACCTTTCCATCCTTACGATGGTAAAGCCGAAACTCCTCCCACCACTCGTTGAGGTGCTTGAAGACTTTGAAACGGCCGGACTGCATCATTGTCAGCATTTTCATTAGACCGGCTTCGACCGACACGGACCCGTCCTCAAACTGAGCATGTTCATGCAACAGGTTTAGCCCCTGCTCTTTATATTGTTCGGCGAGGGCAATGCCGGCGCCTTCTAAGGTTTCTCGCTTTCCGTCTCGCGGCCAGGCCCAGCGAAGCTCCTTGCCCCAACTTCGCAGTGCTGCGGCGTGAATGACCGGCGTTGTTTCTCTGATGCGATAAGCTTTGGTCACATAGATCGCATCGGCATCGCGGTCCCAGGCCAGCTCGATTGCAGCGAACGGGCGATCCCAACCGAAATCCATTCCACCGATGCGTGGCCAGTGCGGGGGAATATCCCGATGCTCAATGGCAATGCGCTCTTCCGCAATCGGGAAGATGCGGCCGCTGCCTAAAACGGGAATGCCCTTAACGCGGGCTTCCTTTTCATGCTCGGGATAGCTGGCGATAATCCGCCGCTTCTCATCCTCTGCATAATGATCGACATCATCAATCGTCATGCTGACGACCTGTCGATCCGGCGAGCGCTCGTGCAGGAAGCGCCGTACCACTTCGCTGACGCCTTGTAGCGGCGTAAACGTCATCCATACCGGGCCGTTACCGACATTGGTTCTTGTTAAGCCTTCAGTGTAAATGTCGGCTGGGGGCTCTTCATCAAACCAAATCCAATCAAGGGTTTCGCCCTGAAACTTCTCGCGGCCCGAAAGGTAGCTTTTCAATGCAATGAGCGACGTGCCGCCGGATTCATGCCGGACCTTTATAATGTCCAACAGATCAGCAATGCCGCGGGCCGTGACTAATTGCCGCGTTGCATCTGCCATTTGTTCCAGCAGCAAACATGCTTGGTCGAAAAGATTGATCTGCCAGTCCTCGTCGGCTTCTTCTTCTGTCGGCACTGGATCAAGGGCCGCATGATGGGCCTTGCGCTGTTCGACGCTGATTTCGGAGCTTTTGGAACCTATAGATTCCGGCGCCTTCTTGTTCGAGCGCGACTTATATTGTTTACCGTCAGCCCCGGTCGTCTTCTCCAGTTGGGGAATTTCCCCACCTGACTCTAGTTCGCCCCGGACGGCGGCGACCGTCTTATGATCGGCCTTCGTCTGCTTAGCGATCTTGCGGTTCGATTCCCCCGGCTTCGCCTTCAGTACCTTAGCGATCAGCTCCCGCTTCTGCTCGCTGGTCAGGTGGCGGCGATGAGCGTTGGCACCAATCACCCAATCATAAGGATCGTGATGAGCGCAAAGATTACGGAACGGCATTTGATCAATGTTGCGCCAATCGAACGCAAGGCCGACCAACTCCATCGCATCCATGCGATTGCGGCCATCAAGCAATTTGCCGTCGTACAGGGCGATCCGTTCCTGTAACCCGTTTTTCTTGATGTCCTCGCCCAATTCCCGCAGTTCACTCTCGGACATGAGCGGAAACAATTCGGCGGCGGGGTGAATGGGTAAATGGTCGCGCCAGCTACCCCGGGCTCCGTTCACTGCGCTCGCAGTGGCGGCATCCCGACCCTTGCTGATCGACATGGATCAAAGGCCGAATTCTTCGAGCAGCTTGCGGCGGAGAACGACCCAACGGCCGCCCTTCTTCATGGCGGACTCAATCGCGCCAATGGCGAGCATGTGGTTGGTTTGGCGGGGCGTGCGGTCAATCGCCTCGGCGATGGCCGCGACGCCCCACAGGAATTCAGGCTGGTTTTCGGATTGGCCGTTGACTAAACGGCATGAGTCGTTATCGTCCGGCATAGCAGCGGAACTCTCCTGGTTTCGTTGCGAGCACTGCGCAAACAGTGCTTCGGCATTGATCTAGAGGGCGCTGGAGCAAATCACTTCGGCGCCCTTGTCATTTTTTGTACAAGCGTTCGTGGCACGAACCAAAACAGTTTTTTGCGAAGATTCACAGCAGGCGCAAAATCTGGGTACGCTGTGGATAAACCTGTCAGCGTATGTCGCAGTCATGTTGCATGGAGCCGCCGCTACTCAGTGGCAACCATTGAAAACACTTGGTAATATCTGGATGCAACATACTGCAACATACGACATGAACGATACTTGAATATCCTTGTATTTTAATGTGTTATCCAAAATAGCGGCAGCAAAAAGGGAGGACCAGTTGTCCTCCCTTTTGCAGTTTGCGTGGCTGACAGAATCAATGCCGAGTTCATGTGCTTCACCGAACTGGCGTAGTCACGTCCCGTCGCCTCCCGTATTCGCCGACCAGCCTAAGTCGGCCGCAAATGACAGCAACCTTTCGGTAAGATTAACCTGCGGCGAACAGTGCTCACGCCACAATTGAATTCGGCTATTCCCAAGGCGTATCTCCAAGACTCCTGCTCCGCGACTGCAGAGCCACACTACTGAGTTTCGCCGCTTCTCATGGTCAGACTTGTTGCGCTTTTACTTAAAATTGAATCGCTCCGCTTAGCGGCGCCGCAAAAGCTTTGTGCGAAGCGTGACCCCAACAATAGGGGAAGGGGTCACAATGAATTCGGTTGCAGGAGCCATCGCTGAATCTGTGTCGGCCAAGCGTGGCGTGACCGCATGCGTCATTCTGATGACCTCGATCGTGGCGCTGCTCGCTTCGGCGGCCATAACGCAAGCGCAGGAGCAAGCGCGCTCCATCGGCATCGGCGGCGTGACCAGCCCGCCTATCGGCTGGACGGAATTTTGCATCGAATACGCACCGGAATGTGACACCGCGCCTTCGGTGCCACGCGATGTGGTGCTGTCGACGCGCGCCCTGCTCGAGCTCAAGCGCATCAATGTCGCCGTCAACAGCACAATCAAGCCGATGACCGATATGGACCATTGGGGTGTCGTCGAACGCTGGAATTATCCGGATGACGGCTACGGCGACTGCGAGGACTACGCTTTGCAGAAGCGCAAGCTCCTGATGGAGGCGGGCTGGCCGCGCGAGGCACTGCTGATGACGGTGGTGCGCGACCAAAACGGCAACGGCCACGCCGTGCTGACCGTCAAGAGCGACCGCGGCGAGTACATCCTCGACAATCAGACCAACGACATTTTGTCCTGGGAGGACACCGGCTACCGCTTTGTGAAGCGCCAGTCGCAATTCGATCCAAACGTTTGGGTTTCGCTTGGTGAGCCGCGCGCCGCCCCGGCGACGGCGTCATCGCGCTGAAATCAACGCAAGACAGGATACGCGTCCCCGGTCACGTCCCCACCCCTCCCCGTCCCAGACCGGGTTCGCGGCGGCCGGCCTCCCCCAAGGCCGGCCGCAACTTTTCTCGCAGATTCAAGTCGCCAGCTTCTGCCTCGATCTCGAAGACCAGCGCGCTAGTTACACCGGCCCCGGATCCGATTATCCCATCGTATATTGCGCCGGCCTCGAACCAGCTCGCGCAGTCCTCGTTGAACGTCCGGACGCCACGCGTCCCAACAACACAGAGCATGACGAGGGAGATCGGTAATGAGTAAAGCTCTCGTTCTCGGAGCGGTCGCTTTGGCACTTTCAGCGGCAAGCGCCTCGGCCCAGGCGGTGTACCCCGGCTACGGCAACGTACCCTATGGCTACAGCTACGCACCCTATGGCTATGGCTACGCAGTTCCGGCACCGCTCTACGATTACGCGGTTCCAGCATACGGCTACGGGTACGACTACACACCCGGGTATTGGAACCGAGGCTATTGGGTCCGCCGGTATGGGTGGCGTTAGGGCCCTCCTGACCGGAAAAGACTGTCGAAATCTATTCGGCTGGCGTAGTGCTTAAGCGGCACAATGAGCCGCGGCGAATGGCAGCGCCAGTGCGCAGGCTATCCCCTCGAGGGCCCCAGCGACGATGATCGGGCCGTGCATTGCGAGGGTTTAAACCCGAGTCTTGCGGCGGTTGTTTTCATGAACGCCGCAATGCTGTTGCGTGAGCATACCCCGCCCCGGCTGGGAATAATTTAGAGAAGAGTACCGCCGCGCAAGCGCGTTGATTAGAGATTGCCAAGCACGCCCACCTCCGGAGGTCGCATGCACCTGATCATCGCACTGATCGTCTTCGCGGTGTTAGCCGCGATTATTGTCTGGGTAGCTGATTGGACGTCCGTCGGCGGAGGACGCCTTACCGCGATCGACGTTCTCAATCGACGCCTTGCCCGCGGCGAAATCGACCGGGCCGAGTACGATGAGAAACGCAAGCTAATCGGTCGATAACTTGTCGCGGGCGGAATTCGCTCGCGGAACACCCTGTTTTCTGTACTCATTGCACCCCTCGCCAGCGATGCTTGTGCGCGACAGGCACACGAGCTTGGCGAACGACACGTCCGGCCGACATGACTCGCGGGACGCGCCCGAACTACCTGGGATTTTGAAGGTAAATTTGAGTCAATGTAAGCACTATAGGGATTGCCGTGATAATGACGACAAAGGCCACGAATGCCAAATCAGCTTTGCTGATTTGTTCTTTGCTCTGGGGGTTAGCCGTTTCATGCAAATCCGCCATTGCAGTCTCCCCTTCGCCTGCCAAGCGCAGCGTTACCGCCAGCTGACCTTGGCAATTGTGCATTGATTTCCGACCAAAAGAGCCCTGTTTTTGACGGCCCGCGCTTTCCCCCGCCGCGTCTGCCGAAGTAACGGCAAACCAACGGCCAGCAAAAATCACCTCTTGCCCGGAGCTCGATACGCGCTCACCGCTTTGCCAGCCCGCTCGGCGATTCCTTTAAATTCCGCTCCGGTCCAAGCCCTCACCGTGCTGACATTAGAGATAGTGCCCGCCGATGACACTGCCATTAGCGCTGCGATAACCGCCTCAGCATCGTTGGCTTCAGAAATGAGCAGAAAGTCGGTTTCGCCGGTTGTGAAGTAAAAGCTAATGACTTTGCCGCCCGCTTCTTCGATTACCTTCCGCGCCGCCGGTTCTCGATCTTCCGGTGCAGCCAACAAACCCTTGAGATAATCGTGTGTAAACCGACCACGCGTGACCAGCCTTATCATGGGTTCCTCCCTGGTTTGCAACGGCGCTTATGCAATCCCGCCGCGCGGGAACATCCATCATGACCCCGGACCCGCGTCTTTGATCTAAATCACGCGCGATGATCTAAATCATGCGCGATGAGAGGTCGGCCGACCGATCCGCTAATGCCATAACCAATTGCTCAGCCGCGTTCGTCGCAAGGGCGCGGTTACAGCCGATCCGGATAGGGCATGATGAAATTGTCCCGGTTCGGCATCTTTACTTGCGGCAACGTTTTTGCATCCATCACGTCGCCCTCGCCGATCAACTTGTTGAGCGAAAGAATATAGGCGGTGAGCGAGTAGACTTCGTCGTCTGTAAGGGAACGCGGCGTGTTGTACGGCATCCCGCGGCGCACATAGTCAAAGATCGTGGTCGCGTAAGCGTAGTAATTAGCAATCGTCTTCACTGTGTCGATGCCGTTGGTGAGTGGCTGCCCACCGACCAGCGCGGGGTAATAAGGCGCGACGGCGCCTTTGCCGGCATCGCCGTGGCACGCTGAACATTTCTCGGCAAAAACTTTGGCGCCCTGCGCCGGCGTGCCATTGCCCGGCGGCAGATTGGTGCCGTCCGGCAGAATGGTGATGTCCCATTGCTTGAGGTCGCTTTCGCTCAGCGGCTTGCCGAGACCTTGCGCCGACGCCGCTCCGGCCGCGAACACAAGTGCGATGGCGGGTGCAGCGAGGATCCTACGCGTAAACATGTTTGACCTCGCCTTTGCTGTCGACCGCCCAACTTGTCGTGCTGTTGTAGTGCTGGTTTGGAAAGGCGAGTGGCGTCGTGACCGGTTTGCTCGCCTCGCCCCGCATCGCGACGAACTCGGCACGCAGCGGCTGCACATTGCCGCCGTCGTCGTAAGCGCGGCTTTGCAAAATTACCGGCTGGCCATCCCACCGCCACGGCATGACAAAGCGCGTAAACGCCTTGTCGGGGATCGGCCCTTGCAGCGCGGCTTCGCCCCAGCTCTTGCCGCCATCCGCCGAGACCATGACTTTGCTGATGCGTCCGGTCCCCGAATAGGCCACGCCGGAAATCGCGTAGACGCCGGGCTCTTTGAGATTTAATCCAAAGGATGGATGAGTGATGAAACTCTTCACCTCCATGACGAAGTGAAAGCGCCACGTCTTTCCGCCCGGCAGAATTTGCGAATAGTTCTTGGTCTCGAAGTAGCTGTAGGCAGGCTGATTGATCGCTTTGATCCGGCGCACATATTTGACGTTCATATTGCCTTGATAACCCGGCAAGAGAAGCCGCATCGGATATCCATTGCCAGGCATCAGATGCTCGCCGTTTTGATAGATCGCAACCAGTGCGTCGTCATAGGCCTTCTTGACCGGCACGCTGCGATCAAGGAATTGCGCATCCGCGCCCTCGGCGACCAGCCATTTTGCTGTCGGATCGATTCCGGCTTCGTCGAGCAGCGTGGACAAGGGCACGCCGGTCCATTCGGCGTTTGAAACCAGGCCATGGAGCATCTGCACCGTGGTCTGCAGCGGCTCTTTGGCGAACATCGGCGCCGAGTTGCCAGCGCATTCGATAAATGCCATGCGCGTCACTAGCGGGTAACGCGACAACGACTCGAGCGTAAATTCCAGCGGCTGGCGCACCATGCCATGGATGACAAGCTTATGCCCGGCCGGATCGATGTCCGGAATGCCGCTATGATTGATCGAAAAGTGCAGTCCGTTTGGGGTGATCGTGCCGCCAAGCAGATGATGCGGGGTGCGCGCATGCGAAGTCCGGAATTCGCCGTTTGGATTGCTCAGCGCCCGCGTGACGTCTTTTTCAAACCGTGATGGCGTCTGCACCCCCGGCAAGGTCTGGCCGACGGCGAGGCTCCATGGTGCATCAGCGAGCGGCTCCGCCGCGGCACCGGTCATCGTTCCGGTCGCGCCCAGCGCACCGGCGACAGTTATTCCGCTCCCAAGCAAGGCGCGGCGATTGATCAGGCCGTTGCCGGCAACAAGATCGAGCGATGGCGCGCCTTGTGGGCGTCTCCGCTTTGCCATGCCTTCCTCCCATGCGTGGGGCGGCGCTGTGCGCCTGCCCATCGGGATATCGTGCTGCAATGCTCAAACCCCGTCCAGCCGTAACGTGCGCAGTGCTGCCAAGCCGACCCAGGCCCGCCAAGCCGCAAGCCCGTCCAAGCCGGCCGACGTGTCATCCGGCTGCATGCGCAGAGCCATCTTTCTTTTACGCGGGCGTCAGGTTGCGGAAAGTGCCGCTCACCTCAATCAACCGACTGGCTTTAACTGGCTCGCATATTGCTTGAAGCGCCGGACGTAAATGTCCGCGCCCGCTGCGATCCCTTTGATGGCGGCTTCATCGAGGCTGCGCACAGAACGCGCCGGCGCACCGACAATGAGCGATCCATCGGGAAAACTCTTACCCTCAGTGATGAGCGCACCGGCGCCGACGAGGCAATTGGCGCCGACACGCGCGCCATTCAGCAGGATCGCGCCCATGCCGATGAGGCTACTGGCGCCGATCGTGCAGCCATGCAGGATGACATTGTGTCCGATCACACAATCCGGACCGATCGTTAGCGGAAAACCGGGATCGGTATGTAAAGTCGCATTATCCTGGATCTGGGAACGCTCACTGAGCTCGATCCATTCATTGTCGCCGCGCAAGACCGCGCCGAACCAGACGCTGGCATCGGTTTTGAGCCGGACCTTGCCGATCAGCGTCGCAGTTGGCGCGATCCAATAGCGGCCCTGTTCGGGAAATTCCGGGCTCATTCCATCGAGTTCATAGATCATGAGTGTTCCACCTTCGCAGCGCGTTTCGATCCGGTTGACCGCGTCAGAATCGGAAATTGGCAAGGAATTGGCAACGCTCGCGCAAGCCATTCAAATTGGCGTTGTAGCGGCAAAGGCATTGCGGCGGACGGCGGCGGCCGCTACGACAGGGCTGGGGCCAAAGACAATTCACGATTTTTCGCCGGAGTTTCGCCGATGCCCTTGCGGTTGTGCGTCTGTGTGGTTGCGGCGCTATGGCTTCTCGTTTCGCCGCTGCAAGCGCGGCCGCTCTCCATCGTCGCCATCGGCGCCAGCAATACTTCCGGCTTCGGCGTCGGCGAGCAGAATGCTTATCCCGCAGTGCTGGAGCGACTCCTGCGCCAGAAGGGAATCGATGCACATGTCACCAATGCCGGCGTGTTGGGCGACGTCACTGCCGGCATGCGCAACCGCCTCGACGCCGCCGTGCCCAAGGGAACCGATATCGTCATTCTGCAGCCCGGCGGTAATGACTTGCGCTTTTTTGGCACCAAAGAGGCGCGCACCGCGAATATTGCGGCCATGACGCAACATCTGCACGTTCGCGGCATCCGCGTCATCGTCTACGATCCGAACCCGGTGCCGCGCGATTTCTATCAATGGGACGGCATTCACTTTAACGCCGCCGCGCATGCGAAAATCGCGGCGACACTGGCGGTGCAAATCACGGCGACGATCAAACCGTCGGCAATCGCGCCTGACTCCGATGCGCCAAACGCAGCACCAGCAAACATGGCGCCCGCAACTACCGATTCGCCAAACACACCGCCGGCAAGAACCACACCAAGCCCGAGCAAGCCCTAGCTATTAAGCCGCTCGTGCAATACTGCGGGTCGTGATTCGTTTCGGAGGGGTCGCAGCATGACTGCGCATGCCATTCCCCGAGCCAAGGCGCGCCGCCACAAAGTACCGGTGCTCAGCGGACCTTTTACGCTTTTGGTGGCGGCGGTCGCGGCCGCGGCGGCTCTCATTTCCTATCTGCTCTGGCCGACCTGGCCGAGCGATCCGGTCGCGCTCGATGTGCCGGCACTGCCGATCACCGTTGGCGGCGTGTTGTTCGAGATTCCGCCGGCGGCGATCCGGGTAAAACTGCAGCGCCACGCCGGGCAGCACGAACGACTCGATCTGGTGTTTTCGTGGCCGGCTTTGTTGCCGCCGGCCGATCCTGCCGTGAGCGGTACCATTCGCGACAATCGCCCAATCGACGAGGAGAGCGCGATCGTCGCACTCGAACAGGCCGAAAACGACCGGCTGTTCGTGACCATCACCGGACTGGTGGGCATGCTGCCGCCGCTCGAGCGCCTGCGCACGATTTATCCGAGGTATGTCGAGGCGCAGGCGTCCGCCGGCCCGGACGGGCTTGCTATTGTGCCGTTCCGCGCCGGCACACCTTATGACGGCGAAGATCTCGTCTACCTGGCAAGCAGTCCGGAACAGTTTGTCGCCCGCTGCACACGGCTGGCCAGCGTGGTTCACGGTACCTGTATCAGCGAGCGCGCGCTGGAAGGCGCTCAAATCACTATCCGCTTTCCGCGCGATTGGCTGAACGACTGGCGAAGCGTCGCGGCCGCGTTCGACCGCTTGGCGACGCAGCTGCACCCGGTCAAAAACTAACGAAAGCTACTCCAGATCGGCGCCGAGAATGGCCATCTGGAAATTGTAAGAGCGCTCGCTGTCCTCGTCGTCGACGAACAATACGCCGATGAACTCGTCACCGACGTAGACCTCGGCCGAGTCTTCTTTCTTCGGCCGCGGCACCACGCGGATGCGCGCATTGCCGAACAACTTCTTCAAATAAGCGTCAAGCTTGCGAACTTCCTGAACGTCCACTGCATGTCTCCGCAATCATCAAAGGCAGGTCGTAACGTGCTTTGGAAATGATCCCTGTGCAAAATCACTGCCGCCCGACTATGGCACGAGCAACTCGTGACCGCCCGCACCGCGTCATAGCCCATCCTGAAACATCTGGTCCATGGACCGCGCCGGTTCGGGACAGCCGGCGACGCCGATCACTTTGGCCGGCACGCCGGCGACCGTAACATTGTTCGGTACCGGTTTGATGACGACGGAGCCGGCAGCGATGCGAGCGCAGTGGCCGACTTCGATATTGCCGAGAATTTTGGCGCCGGCGCCAATCATCACGCCGTACCGGATTTTCGGATGCCGGTCGCCGGCTTCCTTGCCGGTCCCGCCGAGCGTCACGTCGTGCAGCATGGAGACGTCGTCATCGATTTCCGCCGTCTCGCCTACCACCAGTCCGGTGGCGTGATCGAGGAAAATGCCGCGGCCGATCTTCGCTGCCGGATGGATATCGCATTGAAACACCGCCGATGCGCGGCTCTGCAGGTAGAGCGCAAAATCGCGGCGGCCCTTGATCCAAAGCCAGTGGGCCAAGCGATACGTCTGGATGGCGTGGAAACCCTTGTAATAAAGCACCGGTTCGATCAGGCGATGAGTGGCCGGATCGCGATCCGCGGTCGCCATGATGTCGGCGCGGAACGCCTCGCCGAGTGCCGGTACGTCCTCAAGCGCGTCGGCATAGGCTTGGCGTATCAGTTCTCCGGACAAAGTCGGATGATCGATCAGACCGGTCAACCGGTAGGCGATCGCCGTTTCAAGCGTGTCATGGTGCAGGACGCTCGAATAGATGAAGGTGGCAAGCTCCGGCTCGCGATGCACGATGTCTTCAGCTTCGCGGCGGATGCGTCCCCAAACGGGGTCGAGTTTGTCGATGGCCGGCTTCGCCTGATGCTGCGCCATTGCAAAGGCCTCGGGTTTTGGGCGGGACCTTCTATCATATTGGGAACGGCCCTGCCCAATACCAAGGGGTGGTTGGATGGAAGCTATTAATTAGGTGCCAATGGCCGATTGCAATTGGCTCAATGGCTTAGACTGGGTCAATGGCCCATTACGGTCGGCGCGAGAGAAACTCCAGAACAGCGGATTTAAACACCCGATCG
>Ga0310917_10000159_pt1 | contig 28519 bp, 22 predicted proteins | sample GREbulkMGLF178_FD_203531 | JGI IMG/M metagenome (GOLD analysis project Ga0310917, IMG submission 203531) | Lab enrichment of tropical soil microbial communities from Luquillo Experimental Forest, Puerto Rico - GRE.bulkMG.LF178 | ecosystem: Environmental > Terrestrial > Soil > Tropical forest >... | reverse complement strand
GGTCTGCCCCGCCAGCGCCTTGACTTCATGGGCGACCACGGCGAAGCCACGGCCCGCATCGCCGGCGCGCGCGGCTTCGATGGTGGCGTTCAGCGCCAAAAGATTGGTCTGCTCGGCGATCGCCTGGATCAATTGCAGCACGCCGTCGATCCGCTGCGTCGCGGCAGCGAGGCTCTCGATTTCGGCGATCGACTTTTCGGTGCGCTGGCCGGTCTGCTCGACCGCACCGGCGGATTGCCGGACCTGTCGCCCGATTTCCTGCACCGACGTCGAGAGCTCCTCCGTGGCGCCCGCGACCGCCGAGACGTTGCCGGAGGCCTGTGTGGTCGCGCCGGCGGCTGCGACCGCGCGCTCGTTGGCGTCGGACGTGACGCGGGAGATGGTCTGCGCGGCGTTGCGCATGGCCAGCGCATTGTCGTTGACGGCGCGCAGGACGGCGCCGATCGCCTGCCGGAACGCTTCGACGGAGGCCTCGATGTGCCGACTACGCTCTTCGCGGGCTTTCGAATCCGCCGAAACCTGCGAATTGAGCTTGCGGTTGCGCTCCATCGCCTCCTGGAAGATCCGGATGGCGCGGGCCAGCGCCCCGATCTCGTCGGCGCGATCGGTATGGGGCACTACGACATTTTCGGCGCCGTCGGCGACTTGCTTGATGGTCGAGGTGATGACCGAGAGCGGACGGGCGATCGAGCGGCCGATGATGGCGACGCCGAACACGACCAACAGCAGCGCGACGCCGCCGAGACAGGTCAGCACAAAGGAAAGCTGGCGGTTGAGTTTGGCCCGTTCGGCGATTTGCTTGCCGCGTTCGACATAGACCTTCGACAGCGTCTCGAGATCCTTGTTGAGCGCGGAGCGCACGGAGCGGTTGGCATCGTTGTCACCCCATTCGCGGCCGGCCGCCGGGCTGATCTCGTTGGCACGACGCACAAGCTCTTTGCGGAAGTCGACGAACTGCTCGATGCGCTTCCTGAATGCAGCGAACTGCTCGGCGTCGTCAGCCTGAACGATGGACTCCCATCGATTCACGACGGCGAGGATGTTGCCAGTGAACTTGAGCAGACCTTCGCCATATTTTTTTACCACCTCAGGCTCGGTGGACATGTAGATGCCGCGGGATTCCATCACCACCGCGTAGACCAGCGAGTTGACGCGCTCGACATTGAGTGCGGCCATATTGGCCTTCTCGATGGCGTCGGTGAGCTCGGCGCCTTGACGGCTGTTGTAGTCGCTCAAGACGGTGATGGCTGCGGTCAGGATCGCGAATAGTATGAAGATCGAATAGAGCCTTGCCGCGAGCGAGAATCGGGATGCAATAGCCATAATAATAGAGACTGCCTGTGAGGTCCTGCGGTTTCAGGCGCACTGGCTCTCCCGCCGGGATCGGAACTGCGCCGTCTAAAAATTATGCAAAACCTTCATGATCAAAGTCTTAATTGATAAACTTTGCCGTTACTCAATAATTTCTTATCAGAATCAACCGGTTGCAGCGCGAAGCTGCGGCTTCAAACGGGCGCCGGAGGAAAGGGGTAGAAGTGCCGGGAATGCCAATTTTGGCGTCCGCGAGGTGCTCAGCTAGGGTGGTCGCGTCCCGTGAATCGCGCCGCCGGAACGCCTCACGAAGCCGGTCCTGAGCTGCCATGGTCTATCGCCACACGATCGATGCCACCTCTTACGCGTTCGATGACCTCCGCGACCTGCTCGCCAAGGCGACGCCCTTGCGTTCCGGCGACCGCCTGGCCGGGATTGCGGCCGACAGCGCCGAGCAGATGATCGCGGCGCGAATGGCGCTCGCAGATGTTCCGCTCGCGCAATTCCTGCAGGAGACCGTGATTCCCTATGACGACGACGAGGTCACTCGTCTGATCATCGACGGCCATGATGCGCGGGCCTTTGCCCCGATCGCGCATCTCACGGTGGGCGGCTTCCGCGACTTCCTGCTGTCGGATGCCGCAACCACGCAAGCCTTGAAGCGGCTGTCGTCCGGCATCACCGCGGAAATGGCGGCTGCGGTCTCAAAGCTGATGCGCAATCAGGACCTCATCCTGGCTGCAAGGAAATGCGAGGTGGTCACGGCTTTCCGCAACACGATCGGGCTGCGGGGGACCATGAGTGCGCGGCTGCAGCCCAATCATCCCTTCGACGATGCCAAGGGAATCACGGCCTCGATCCTCGACGGCATTCTGCTGGGCTCGGGCGATGCCTGTATCGGCATCAATCCGGCAAGCGACGATCCGGCGACGATCGGCGAGCTCTTGCGCCTGCTCGACCACATCATCGCGCGCCTGAACATTCCGGCCCAGGGCTGCGTGTTGACCCATGTGACGACGACGCTGAAACTGATCGGCGAGGGCGCGCCCGTCGACCTGGTGTTTCAATCGGTCGCGGGCACCGAGGCCGCCAACCGCAGTTTCGGCATCGATCTTGCCGTCCTGCGCGAGGCGCGGGCCGCGGGACAGTCGCTCCGGCGCGGGACCGTCGGCGAGAATGTCATGTATTTCGAGACCGGGCAGGGCTCGGCGCTCTCGGCCAACGCGCACCATGGCGTCGACCAGCAGACTTGCGAGGCGCGCGCCTACGCGGTGGCGCGTGCGTTCGATCCCCTGCTCGTCAACAGTGTGGTCGGCTTCATCGGCCCGGAATACCTCTACGACGGCAAGCAGATCATCCGCGCCGGGCTGGAGGACCATTTCTGCGGCAAGCTGCTCGGCCTGCCGCTCGGCGTCGACGTCTGCTACACAAATCATGCCGAGGCCGACCAGGATGACATGGACAACCTGTTGACGCTGCTCGCCGCGGCCGGCGTCACCTTTATCATGGGGGTGCCTGGCGCTGACGACGTGATGTTGAACTATCAATCGACCTCCTTCCACGACGCGCTCTACGTCCGCGACCTCTTCGGATTGCGGCGGGCGCCGGAGTTCGATGATTGGCTCGTGCGTACGGGACTGGCCGACGCAGGCTTCCGCCTTGCTGGAAATGCGGGGCTTCTGCCCGATTTCGCGTCCCGTTTGATCGCGGATGTCCGGACCGCTGCAACCGATCCGGCGCCACAAACGTTGGGCTCGTCACAATGTTGAGGGATTTTTGGTGTCCCGATTGCGATGTTCGCGCCATCCTGGTTTGCGAACGGGATCTAGAACCACTGGGAACTTATTGATCTGGTTTGGTTTTAGACGCATGTTGGTGTGGGCTGGGCATGAGCCAAAGGGGGCTTGAGAAAGTCCATGAACGCTAAAGGTATTGAAGCGGTACGCCGCATCCTGATGGTATTCCCGCGCTATACGTCCGCTTTCGCAACCTGGGAATACGCCTATCCGCTGACGGACGGCGTTCAGGCCTTGATGCCGCCGCAGGGCCTGTTGCTGATCGCGGCCTATCTGCCGAAAAGCTGGCCGGTCCGCTTCGTCGACGAAAATATACGCGCCGCGACCCGAGAAGATTTCGAATGGGCGGAAGTGGTCTTCGTCAGCGGCATGCACATCCAGCGCAAGCAGATGAACGACATCTGCCATCGCGCGCATGCCTACGACCTGCCTGTCGCGCTCGGCGGTCCCTCGGTCTCGGCTTGCCCGGACTATTATCCCGCCTTCGATTATCTGCACATGGGGGAACTCGGTGACGCCACCGACGAACTGATTGCGCGATTGGCGCGCGACCGCTCGCGCCCGGCTGCCCAAGTGGTGCTGAAGACCGACGATCGCTTGCCGATGACCGAGTTTCCGGTCCCCGCCTACGAACTTGCCGAACTGAACAAATATTTCCTCGCCAACATCCAGTATTCGAGCGGCTGTCCCTATCAGTGCGAGTTCTGCGACATCCCCGGGCTCTACGGACGCAATCCGCGCCTCAAGACGCCCAAGCAGGTCATTGCCGAACTCGACAAGCTGCGCGAGGGTGGACACACCAACACGGTCTATTTCGTCGACGACAATTTCATCGGCAACCGCAAGGCCGCCCTGGAATTGCTGCCGCACCTCGTCGAATGGCAAAAGAAGAACAACTACCCGACGCGGCTTGCCTGTGAGGCGACGCTCAATATCGCCAAGCGTCCGGAAATCCTCGAGAAGATGCGCGATGCCTACTTCATCACGATCTTCTGCGGCATCGAGACTCCTGACCCCGACGCGCTGATCGCAATGCAGAAGGACCACAACATGATGGTCCCGATTTTGGAGGGCGTGCGCACCATCAACGACTACGGCATGGAGGTTGTCTCCGGCATCATCATGGGCCTCGACACCGACAAGCCCGACACCGGCAATGCGCTGCTGGAGTTCGTCGAGCAGTCCCAGATCCCGATGCTGACGATCAATCTGCTTCAGGCGTTGCCCAAGACACCACTTTGGGACCGGCTGGAGCGCGAGAACCGGCTCAATCACGACGAAAACCGCGATTCCAACGTCGAGTTCCTGCTGCCTTACGATCACGTCATCGCATCATGGCGGCGATGCATGCAAATCGCCTATTCGCCGGAGAAGGTTTACGAGCGCTATCAGCACCAGGTCGACTTCACCTATTGCAACCGCGTGAAGCCGCCCGTCACCCGCGAGCAATTGAACTGGGCCAATGTCAAACGCGGCCTCGTCATGCTTCGCAACGTCATCTGGAAGATCGGCGTGCACGGCGACTACAGGAAGGTGTTTTGGAAGTTCGCGCTGAGATGCCTGCGGCGAGGCGATATCGAAAGCCTGTTGGGCGCGTCGATTCTTGCCCATCACCTGATCTCATTCGCGCGCGAGGCCTCGGGCGGCAGGCAGAACGCCTCGAACTATTCGATCAGGTTGCGCGGGGCGCAGGTCCCGGCCGAGTGAGGTGCCAGTGAGCCTGCCGCGGGCGCCGACGCGTTCATCAGTGACCGATCTGAGGTCGTTCACGCCGGCACGCGTCGCGCTTGGCCGCTCAGGGGCCAGCCTGCCGACGCGGGCGCTGCTTGATTTCACCCTCGACCACGCGCGCGCCCGCGACGCAGTGCACGCCGTCTTCGATGTGCCGGCGCTTGTCGCTGGCCTGACCGATCTCGGCCTTCGCCCGCTTCACGTGGCAAGCCGTGCCTGCGACCGGCAGGATTATCTCAAGCGCCCCGATCTTGGGCGCAGGCTCGACCAGCCTTCCGCGCGGCTTCTGGCAGAACGCGAGGCGTCGTCGTCAGGCCGGCTTGCGATCGTGATCGGCGATGGTCTTTCGCCGGCAGCCGTGCATGCTCACGCGGTCGCGCTGATGCGCAAGCTGCTGCGACAACTGGCTGATGCGGGGCTGGACCTCGGCGACGTGGTCGTAGCCTCCGGCGCGCGGGTCGCGCTGGGCGACGAGATCGGCGCCCTGCTGAAGGCAAGCATGGTCGCGGTGTTGATCGGCGAGCGCCCGGGTCTGTCCGCGCCCGACAGTCTCGGCGCCTATCTGACCTTTGCGCCCGAAATCGGCCGCACCGACGCCGAGCGGAACTGCGTGTCGAATATTCATCGTGCGGGACTCGCCTATGACGAGGCGGCCTTCAAGATTGCCTGGTTGGTCCGCGAGGGCCTCGCGCGGAAAAAAACCGGCGTCGCATTGAAGGATGAAAGCGGCGAGGGAACAGCGCGGCCGATCGCCGATGATTCCCGCCCCAAGTGAAAAATCCGCCGCTTTGAAGGCGGGAAACTGTTGAAGAGCGGCAAGTGAGGGGGGTAGCCGTGCTTGCGGGGGCCACTTCAGACCTGCTAAACCCCTGATGCAATTTTCCGTATGTTTTCAAGGGTTAGCGCTGTTCAAATGGGGTCGATAGCGGCCCATTCGCACCCTTCGAACCTAAGCGATACCGTTAGAAGCCGACGCGAGAACTGGACAAGGTATGCTCGAAAAAACCCGCGACAATGAAATTCATGTCGAGATGGTCGAGGCGCCGCCAGCCAAGAGCATCGCCTTCGGCATCGAGCGGCTCGGCCTGATCCCGATGAAAGCGCCGATCCTGTCCTGCATCATCCTGGTCGGCCTGATCATCGGGGCCATCTTCGGCATCGACCGGATCAAGATCGACGATTCGCTCTCGCAACTGTTCCGCTCGAACACCAAGGAATTCAAGCAGTACGAAGAGGTCACGAAGAAGTTCCCGGCCGAGGAATTCGACGTGCTGGTCGTGGTCGAAGGCAAGACCCTTCTGGAGCGCGACAATCTCGAGAAGCTGCGCGATTTCGTCACAGACCTGCAACTCGTCGAGGGTACCCGCGGTCTGGTCTCGCTGTTCTCGGCGCGCCAGGCGCCGGCTCCCGGCAAGCTGCCGGCCGCGCTGTTCCCGGCCGAACTGCCGGAGGGCGCCGACTACGACAAGTTCATCGAGACGGTGAAGAGCAACGAGATCATCCGCGGCAAGCTGCTGTCGGAGGACGGCACCCTGGCGCTGATCGTGCTCTCCCTCGAACCGGAGGTGGTCGCCTCCAGCAAGCTCGGCAAGGTTGTCGGGGATATCCGCAAGCTGATGAAGGAGGATCTGGGCAACACCGGCCTGAACTTCGAACTGTCGGGCGTTCCCGTCATGCAACTCGAGATCCGCAACGCGGTCGAGCGCGACGGCCTGACCTACAACATTCTCGGCATCCTGGCCGGCTGCATCATCGCGATCATCTTCTTCCGCAAGATATCGTTCATGATCGTCGCGGCCTTCCCGCCCTTGATCGCGATCCTGCTTGCGCTCGGCGGTCTCGGCTGGGCCAATTTCAACCTCAACATGTTCCTGAACGTGATGACGCCGCTCATCATGGTCATCAGCTTCTCCGACTCGATGCAGCTAACCTTCGCCGCGCGCGACCGCCTGATCGCCGGTCAGGACAAGGTGACGGCGTTTCGCAACGCCGTTCTGGTGGTTGGACCGGCCTGCGTCCTGACCCACGGCACGGCTGGCATTTCCTTCATCGCACTGCAATTCTCCAATTCCGACCTGATCCGAAAATTCGGCGAGGCGGGGCTCGCCGCCACCATCATCGCGTTGATCGCGGTATTGTCGCTGGTGCCCGTGTTCGGCGTTCTGTTCGTCCGCAACGAGAAGATTTTCGCCGTCAAATTCCAGAGCGCGGACGCAGGCGTGCAGGCCTTGCGCAATTTCTGTTACTGGATCGCGGTGCGCATGGTAAGCCGCCCCGGGCTGTTCAGCCTGATCGCAGTGCTCTTCGTCGGCGGACTGGCTACCATCTATTCCAATCTGGAGCCGCGCTATCGGCTCGCCGACCAGGTGCCGGACAAGCGTCAGGCGGTCGCAGCGAGCAACCGGCTCGACGCCAAATTGACCGGCGCCAATCCGATCAACGTGCTGATCACGCTCCCCAAGGGGGAATCGCTCTATTCGCCGGAGACGCTGCAGGCGATCGCGGACGTTCACTCGACCGTCGAAGCAACTGCCGGGGTCGGGAACGTCTGGTCGCTGGAGACGCTGCGCCGCTGGCTCGCCGAAAAAGCGGGCACGACCGACGTCGCCACGCTCCAGGAATATGTCAACGTGATCCCCGAGCACCTGGTGCGGCGCTTCATCGATGCCAAACAGGATGCGGTCGTGGTCGCGGGCAGGGTGCCGGATCTGGATTCCAGCCAGCTTCTGCCGGTGGTTGAAAAGCTCGATAACGAACTCGACGCGGTCCGCAAGAAACATCCGGGCTATGAGATCGCGGTCACCGGCCTTGCCGCCATTGCCGCGCGCAACTCGGCCAATATGATCGAAAAGCTCAATCGCGGGCTGACCGTCGAGTTCGCGCTGGTCGCCATCTTTATCGGACTCGCGTTCCGCTCCTGGGTCGTGATGTTTGCCTGCGTCCTGCCCGGCATCTTCCCCGTGGTGCTGTCTGGCACGGTGCTGTGGGCGCTCGGGGAGGGGTTGCAATTCGCGAGCGTGGTTGCGCTCACCGTGTCGTTCGGGCTCGGCCTCAGCGCCACCATCCACTTCCTCAACCGCTTGCGGCTGGAGAGCAAGCCCGGCGTCAGTTCGGCGGTCGCGGTCGAGCGCGCAACCGTGCTGGTCGGACCGGCGCTGATCCTGACCACCGTGGTGCTCGCCTGCGGCCTCGTGGTGACCGTGTTTTCCGATCTGCCGTCGCTCAGGCTGTTCGGCTGGCTCAGCGCCTTCTCGATGGTCGCAGCGCTCGTGGCCGATCTTTTCATCCTGCGTCCGACCGCGATGTTCCTGATCAACCTGTGGGAGCGCTTCCACGGCGGCCGCAGCGGCCGCGCCGTGGGCTAGCAAAAAAGAAAGCTCCGGCTCGGAATTGCCGAGGCCGGAGCTTTCCTGCGTATCCGCCGAATTCCTTGTGCAGGATCTAGCTCTTCACCATCGTGATGCTCACGCCGCGGATTTCGCCTTTCGACGAGATTTGCACTGTCTGCTTGTTCCCGTTGGTACGAAGCGTGAGGTTCGCGGCAAAACCGTTGGCCTCGACGAACACCTCGATCTGGCCACCGCCCGCAGTGCCCTGCAGGTTGCCGAAAATGTTGCGGCTGGCTTCGCTCCAGTTGCCGGAGATGCGCTCACCGTTGGAGGTGACGTCGCTGGTGAGGTCGAACTTGTAGCTGTCGCTCGCGCAACGCAGTTGCTGCTTCAGCCCCATGCCGCCGCTGTTGACGCGGTAGTCGGCTTTGCAGCGGATGTGTTCGGTCGAGCCATCCGACAGCGAAACCGTTCCGCTGCCCGACCAGGCACCATCGAAGCCGGCAAATGGACTGGCGGATTGAGCGTGGCCCGCCGTCACCGACAGCATCAGCACGACGCCGACGCCGGCCGCCTTGATCGCCTGTCCAAACGGACCCAAGCCGAGCAATTTCATATCAAGTTTCCCGTTCAAAAGACGTTCTTGATCAAGACACGTCTCGCCGCATCGAAGGTTTAGTGTCGCCGCTCTCTGTTAGGTTCAAACGATCGATCGCGCCAGATTTTTATGACGCGGCTGTTTTACCGTTGCCCTTGAAAACTTGAGCAAATCCGCGAAAGGGGCGCCTCTGCCTTTGGAACCTTTATTCCCCGCCGGTGCTTGCTTGCAACACGCCGCATCAAAAACAAACGCGGCCAGATTATGCCCTAGTATCAGGCGCTTATATATGCCAATGAAGCTCCGCCAAAGCCGAGCCGCAAAGTGGCCGGGGCGTCGTAAATTTGGCCGCATTTACCGGCGCTTCTCTTTCCAATCGTCGTCGCCTGCGGTTCGCGGCGTTTTGCAATCCGAATGATCCGTGCCGGTGCCTCCGTGCATTCCGGGGCGAGTAATTTCTGTTGCCAGAATGAAGGAACACGATGCGCAAATATCTCCTCGCTTTCACCCTGTTATCGCTCTCCACCGGAGCCTTCGCGCAGCAGCAGATGCAGCGCAGCGGCACGCCCGCGGAACAGAAAGCCTGCACGCGCGACGTGCAGCGCTTCTGCCGTCACCTGATGGATCAGGGTGATTTCACCATTCTGGCCTGTCTGAAGGACAATCGCACCAAGATCAGCGGAGCCTGCGACCAGGTACTGAAAAACCACGGCCAGTAGGCGTGCGTTTGGCGCAGCGGGACGGCTGGTGACGGCATTGGTTTCGGCGACGGATTCCCCTATATGGGAACCGTGTTGAGAGATGCAGCAGCAGCCAGTTCCCGATGACGACCGCAGGCGAATTGCGATCCGGCAAGGGTCACCGCGACGAGAATTTTCCGGTGGCGTCATGGATCATCCATCCGCGTCATCGCGCGCTGATCCTGGCCTTCTATAATTTCGTCCGGACCGCCGACGATATTGCCGACCACCCGACGCTTCGTGCAGGCGAGAAGCTCGCCTATCTCGACCTGCTCGAAGCGGAACTTCTGGGCAAGGGCGACAGCCAGATGGAGGCCGTCAATTTGCGGCGCGCGCTGGCCGAGCGCGCAATGCCGCCGCGGCACGCCCTCGACCTCCTGACCGCGTTCCGGATGGACGTCACGAAACTTCGCTACCAGAACTGGGACGAGCTCATTCACTATTGCCGCTATTCAGCCATGCCGGTCGGACGATTCGTGCTCGACGTACACGGCGAGAGCACCTCGAGCTGGGGTGCCAACGACGCGCTGTGCGCGGCGTTGCAGATCAACAACCATCTGCAGGACTGCGGCAAGGATTTCAGGGAGCTCAACCGCGTCTACGTTCCGCTCGATGCGCTGCAGGAGACGGGCGCGTCCGTCGAAGCGCTTGGACTTGCCAAGGCGCCGGCGGAGCTCTTGCGCTGCCTGCACGGGCTCGCCGCGCGCAACGAGCAGCTTCTTGGCGAGAGCAGATCGTTTTCCGGCGAGGTCAGGGATTTTCGCCTCGGCCTCGAAATTTCCGTGATCCAATCCTTTGCCGAGCGCATCGTGCGTATGTTGAAGGTGCGCGATCCCCTGAGCGAGCGGGTGCATCTTTCGCCGATCGAGCTGATCGCCTTCAGCCTCTCTGGCGCCGCGGGCGAGACGTTGCGCCGTGCCGCGGGACGGCGGCGCCCCGCATCCAAATCGACGGCCGGCGCATGACGCTCGAAGCTGTGGCTACAACCAATTACGGGACGACGGCCTCCGGCAGCTCGTTCTATGCCGCGATGCGCATTCTGCCGCGCGAGCAGCGCGAGGCGATGTTCCAGATTTACAGCTTTTGCCGGCAGGTCGACGATATCGCGGATTCACATGGTCCGCGCGAGGAACGGCTCGCCGCCCTGCAGAAGTGGCGCGACGACATCGATGCACTGTATCGCGGGCAGCCGCCGGCGCGGCTCTCCGACTATGTCGCTTCGGTCAAGCGCTTCGACCTGCAGCGCGCGGATTTCCTCGCCATCGTCGACGGCATGGAGATGGACGTCCCGCAGGACATTCGTGCGCCGGACCTTGCCACGCTCGACCTTTATTGCGACCGCGTCGCGAGCGCGGTTGGACGCTTGTCGGTGCGGGTTTTCGGGCTGCCGCAGGAGGACGGCATCCTGCTAGCCCATCATCTCGGGCGAGCCTTGCAGCTCACCAACATCCTGCGCGACATCGACGAAGACGCCGCGCTCGGCCGGCTCTATTTGCCGCGCGAAGCTCTGCTGCATGCGGGGATCACCTCCGACGACCCGGCTGTGGTCGCCGCCGATCGCGCGCTGCCAAAGGTCTGCGCCGGTATCGTCGCGCGTGCGCGCACGCATTTTGAAAAGGCCGACGAGGTGATGGCGCGCAACTCGCGGCGCGTGGTGCGCGCACCCCGCATCATGGAACGATATTATAGCGCCATTCTGGAATTGCTGGTGCGGCGGGGCTTTGCCGCACCTCGCGCGCCGGTTCGCCTCAACAAGCTCGCCAAGCTCGCCATCGTTTTCCGCTACGCCTTTATCTGATGCAGAAGACCGTTCATATCATCGGCGCCGGAATTTCGGGCCTTTCCGCAGCCGTGCGGCTCGCGAATGCGAACTACAAGGTGCACGTGCACGAGGCCACGCAGCAGGCCGGTGGACGCTGTCGCTCTTATTTCGATGCGGCGACCAATCTCACCATCGACAATGGCAACCATTTGCTGCTGTCGGGCAACCGTCACGCGCTGGCCTATGCCCGATCGATCGGCACCGAAGCGGGCCTGGTCGGACCGAAGCTCGCGCAATTTCCCTTTGTCGATCTGTCAACCGGCCAGCGCTGGCTGCTCGACCTCGGCGACACCAAGCTGCCATTGTGGGTGCTCGACGAAAGCCGCCGCGTTCCGGATACCGGGCTCATCGACTATCTCGGACTGATGCCGTTGATCTGGTCGGGCAAGGACCGGCTGGTGAAAGATGCGATCCGCTGCGACGGCACGCTGTACCGGCGGCTGGTGCAGCCGCTGCTTCTTGCGGCGTTGAACGTCGATCCGCCCGAGGGCTCGGCGGGGCTCGCCGGCGCGGTGGTGCGGGAGACGCTGCTTGCGGGCGGGCAGGCCTGCCGGCCCTTGATCGCACGCGACGGCCTGAGCGCGGTGCTGGTCGAGCCCGCGATCAAGCTGCTGCAGGACAAAGGCGCGAGCGTCCGCTTCAGCCACGAGCTGCGCGAGTTCGCGACGTCGAAAGGCCGGGTGACGGAGCTCAATTTCGGCGACGACAGCATCGCCATTGCGCCCGGCGATGCCGTCGTGGTGGCCGTGCCGCCGCGCTCGGCCGCATCGCTGTTGCCGGGCCTGAAGACGCCGACCAAATTCCGCGCGATCGTCAACGCGCATTTCCGCTTCGATCCGCCACGCGATGCGCCGCCGATCCTCGGCGTGGTCGGAGGACTGGTGGAGTGGCTGTTCGCCTTCCCGCAGCGCCTGTCGGTCACGATCAGCAATGGCGACCGGCTGGTCGATATGCCGCGGGAGGAGCTTGCACAGGCGATCTGGCGCGATGTCTGCAAGGCAGGCTCGGTCGCGGGCGAGCTGCCGCCCTGGCAGATCGTGCGCGAGCGGCGCGCCACATTTGAGGCGACGCCGGAACAGAACGCCTTGCGGCCCGGCGCCGCAACCGGCCTGAAAAACCTGTTTCTCGCCGGCGACTGGACTGATACGGGATTGCCGGCGACCATCGAGGGGTCGGTGCGATCCGGAGACCGTGCAGCAGATCACGTTTTGGCCATGTCACAGGTCTGATGGTTTGCAAGGCTAGCCGCCTGCACTGCCTGCATCGAGTAACAGGAGACGTGGTGAGTATGCTTTCCGACAGCAAAGTCGCAAAGATCGAGAACGCGAGCGAGAGCGAAGCGCTCGAGGCGAGCATCGCGCGCGCCACCGAGGCGCTGCGCGGGGACCAGCGCCCCGACGGACATTGGGTCTTCGAACTCGAGGCCGACGTCACGATCCCGGCAGAGTATGTGCTGCTGTGCCACCATCTCGGCGAGCCCGTCGACGCCGTGCTCGAGGAAAAGATCGCCAGATATCTGCGCCGTACCCAGGGCAAGCATGGTGGCTGGGCGCTGGTCGCGGACGGCGATTTCGACATGAGCGCCAGCGTGAAGGCCTATTTCGCGCTGAAGATGATCGGCGATTCCATCGATGCACCGCAAATGGTGCGCGCACGCGAGGCGATCCGCTCCCGCGGCGGCGGCATCCACTGCAACGTCTTCACGCGCTTCACGCTCGCGATGTACGGTGTACTGAACTGGAAGAGCGTGCCGGTCCTTCCGGTCGAGATCATTCTCCTGCCGATGTGGTCGCCATTCCACATCAACAAGATCTCATATTGGGCACGCACCACCATGGTGCCGCTGATGGTGCTTGGCGCGCTGAAGCCGCGCGCACGAAATCCCAGGGGAATAACGATCGACGAATTGTTCCTGCAGGAGCCGCGTTCGATCGGCATGACTGCGAAGGCGCCGCATCAGAGCCAAAGCTGGTTCCTGCTGTTCCGCTCGCTCGACGCAGTGTTGCGCGTCGTCGAGCCGCTTTTCCCGAAAAAACTGCGTCAGCGTGCGATCGATGCCGCGCTCGCCTTCACGGAAGAGCGGTTGAACGGCGAGGATGGAATGGGCGCGATCTATCCGCCGATGGCCAACATCGTGATGATGTACGACGCGCTCGGCAAGAAGGCGGACTATCCGCCGCGCGCCGAGACGCGGCGGGCCATCGACAGGCTGCTCGTGATCGGCGAGGACGAGGCCTATTGCCAGCCCTGCGTCTCGCCGGTGTGGGACACGGCGTTGACCTGCCATGCCATGTTGGAAGCGGGCGACGCGGCGGCAACCACTTCTGCAAAGCAAGGGATGGATTGGCTGCTGCCGAGGCAGGTGCTCGACGTCAAGGGCGACTGGGCGGTGAAACGGCCGCATGTGCGGCCCGGCGGCTGGGCCTTCCAGTACAACAACGATCACTATCCGGACCTCGACGATACCGCAGTCGTGGTGATGTCGATGGACCGGATTCAGCGCTCGACCGGCGGCCATGAATATGATGCCGCGATCGCGCGCGGACGCGAATGGATCGAGGGTATGCAAAGCCGCGACGGCGGCTGGGCGGCCTTCGACGTCGACAACCTCGAATATTACCTCAACAACATCCCGTTTTCCGACCACGGGGCGCTGCTCGATCCGCCGACCGAGGACGTCACCGCCCGCTGCCTCTCGATGCTGGCCCAACTGGGCGAGAACACCGAGAGCAGCCCGCAAGTTGCAGCCGCGCTGGAGTATCTGCGCCGGACCCAGCTCGCCGAGGGGTCCTGGTACGGCCGCTGGGGCATGAACTACATCTATGGCACCTGGTCGGTGTTATGCGCGCTGAACGCGGCCGGCGTCAGCCACCAGGATCCCATGATTCGCAAGGCCGCGGATTGGTTGCTCTCGGTCCAGAACCCGGACGGCGGCTGGGGTGAGGATGCCACGAGCTACCGGCTGGATTACCGGGGCCAGGAGCGCGCGCCCACCACCGCGTCGCAAACGGCATGGGCTTTGCTTGGCCTGATGGCGGCGGGTGAGGTGGGGCATCCAGCCGTGGCCCGCGGGGTGGCGTACCTTGTGGCCTCGCAGACGCAAAAAGGTCTGTGGGACGAGCACCGGTATACGGCAACGGGGTTTCCACGGGTGTTTTATCTGCGCTATCATGGCTATGCGAAGTTCTTTCCGCTTTGGGCGCTCGCGCGCTATCGGAACCTGAAGAGAACCAACAGCAGGGTGGTAGGGGTCGGGATGTGAATTTGGGGGTGGGGGACGGACCGTGGGCCGGTAGGATCGACCGGCGGCCGGTTTTGATTGTGACCGGCCTCGTGCAGGAGGCCCGCATCGCTGCTGGGCCCGGCATGGCCGTCGTCTGCAGTGCCAGCGATCCGCAGCAATTGCGCGCACTGCTCACCGTATTCGATCCGGCGACGATCCGGGGCGTGGTCTCGTTCGGCGTGGCTGGGGGACTGGACCCCTCGTTGAAATCGGGCGATGTCGTGGTCGCGACCGAGGTGGTCGCCGGCGATGCGCGCTGGCTGGCGGGCGTTTCGCTCAGCGAAGAGCAGATCGCAAGCGTCGCGCTCGGGCGTCGGCGCGTCGTCAGGGGCGGGCTTGCGGGCGTAGAGGAAGTCGTGGTGGCGCAGGCCTGCAAGGCGGCGTTGCGACATACCACCGGGGCGGCCGCGGTCGACATGGAGAGCCATATCGCAGCCGCTTATGCGGCCGAAGCCGGGCTTCCCTTCGCCGCACTGCGCGTCATCAGCGACCCCGCGACCCGCGCTTTGCCGGCGCTGGCGCGCTGTGCGATCAAGCCGAACGGCGAGGTCGATCTCGCCATGATCCTGCGCGGCCTGGTGCGCAATCCCCGCACCCTGCGCGCGCTGGTCTCATCGGGTATCGATTTCAGCCGTGCTCTGAAGAGCCTACGCGGCTGTCGAGGCTTTCTGCCGAGTGGCGAGGGCCTCGTCACGGCGGATCTCTGAAAGCTTCTTCTGCACCTGTTCGGCAAAAATATACTGTGCCGGACGCTGCTTTGAGAGATCGATCTCGGGCGCCATGGGTCCCGAGGTCTTGATGCCGCGCAGCGCAATCCACATCGCTTTCAGCGGGTTCCTCAGCGCCGCATTCGCCGCGCTCGGCTCGTAGCCGCAATGCGCCATGCAGTCGGCGCACTTCTCGTACTTGCCGGTGCCGTAGGAGTCCCAGTCGGTCGTCTCCATCAGCTCCTTGAAGGTCTTGGCGTAGCCTTCGCCAAGCAAATAGCAGGGCTTCTGCCAGCCGAAGATGTTGCGCGCCGGCATGCCCCAGGGCGTGCACTCAAAACTCTGGTTACCGGCCAGGAAGTCCAGGAACACGCCGGAATGCATGAAATTCCACTTCTTGCCCTTGCCGAGCGCAAACACGTCGCGAAACAGCTTTTTGGTCTTGCTGCGGTTCAGGAAGTGCTCCTGATCCGGCGCGCGCTCATAGGCGTATCCCGGCGACATCGAAACGCCGACACCAAGCTCGGTGGTGAAGTCGAGGAATTTCGCGATCTCCTCGGCCGAGTGGCCGTCGAAAATCGTGGCGTTGACGTTGACGGTGAAGCCGCGCGCTTTCGCAGCCTTGATCGCGGACACCGCGCGATCGAACACGCCCTTCTGCGACACCGATTTGTCGTGGTGCTCGCGCAGACCGTCGAGATGCACCGAGAAGAACAAATAGGGCGAGGGCTCGAACAGATCGAGCTTCTTCTCCAGAAGCAGCGCATTGGTGCAGAGCGAAACGAATTTCTTGCGCTCGACCAGACCGCGCACGATCTCGCCGATCTCCTTGTGGATCAATGGTTCCCCGCCGGGAATGGCGACCATCGGCGCGCCGCACTCATCGGCGGCATCCCAACATTCCTGCGCCGTCATGCGGCGATTGAGGATCGCGTCCGGATAGTCGATCTTGCCGCAACCGGCGCAAGCGAGGTTGCAACGGAACAGCGGCTCCAGCATCAGAACAAGCGGGTAGCGCTTCCGGCCAAGCAATCTCTGCTTGATCAGATAGCCGCCGATACGCATTTCCTTGAAGAACGGTATAGCCATTATGTGCTTTCAACACCTTTAGCTCGAGTTGTTGTCACCCGGCCGCGAGTTCCGCGGGCAGCCGGAATTCGATGTTTTCCTCCCGGCCCGGCAGCACCGATACCTTGACCGGTCCGATGCGTCGCAGGGCCTCGATAACGTCGTCCACCAGGACCTCCGGCGCAGAAGCGCCGGCCGTGATGCCGACAGTTTTGGTGTTCCTCAACCATTCCGGGTTGAGTTCGCTGCCGTCAGCAATGAGATAACTCGGGACACCGGCCTCGGTGCCGATCTCGCGCAGCCGGTTTGAATTGGAACTATTGGCGGCGCCCACCACCAGGATCACGTCGACGAGCTTGCTCAGGTCCCTTACCGCAGATTGGCGGTTCTGTGTCGCATAGCAGATATCCCGGATGTCCGGACCTTGAATATCTGTAAATCGCGCGTGAAGTGCCGTTATGATGTCTTTGGTATCATCAACGGAAAGCGTGGTCTGGGTGATATAGGCGACCGGCGTCTCCGCCGCCAGCGTGAGCGCTGCCACATCTTCGACATCCTGAACGAGCAGGACGGGGCCGGGAACCTGGCCCATCGTGCCCTCCACCTCGGGATGGCCGGCATGGCCGATCAGGATCAAGGCCCGGCCCTTGGACATGTAGCGCTTGCCTTGATTGTGAACTTTTGTGACCAGCGGACAGGTGGCATTGAGGACCGGCAGGCCCCGCGCGGCGGCCTCTTCCTCGACGGTCCGCGCCACGCCGTGAGCGCTGAACACGGTCACCGAATGCGGCGGCACCTCGGAGAGGTCCTCGACGAAGACCGCGCCCTTGTTCTTTAGGCTTTCGACCACGTATTTGTTGTGCACGATCTCGTGCCGCACATAGACCGGCGGACCATATTTCTCGAGGGCACGCTCGACGATCTCGATCGCGCGCACCACGCCGGCGCAGAAACCTCGTGGCTGCGCTAAGTAGACTTCCATGGGACGTCCGTTACTCAATTTGCCTTACCTAACTCCCACGATGTGGAATAGCTGCAATATCCGCACCGCGGCTCTCAGCCTCGGTTCCGCGCCGGTTAGCGCTGGAGATACAAGGCTTTGTGTCAAAAATATATCCGCCGGAAAAGCCTCCCCGTTCGCGACCCGCCTTTGGAGGTCTCGTTGGTAACAGGATACTATCCGATTAGCCAAGCCAGATGAAGTGTTTAGCCCCTCACTCCTTCGTCACTTTACGCCCAAGATTGCCAGCGATAGAGCCACCGCGCTGATCCCACCCTGTTTTGGGGGCTATGTACCTGTGTTCCCTAGGAAAAAAATCTTCGAAAACAAGGTTAGCCCGGCCTCCGGAACTCCGCTAGACAGCGGGATGTTTCCGGCAAGCTATCAACATTAGAAAGAATTGATGTGCTGACAAGTGTCGTCGTCTCGATCGTCAGAACGTGTACCCGTTTTGCAACTCTCACGCTGCTGGCCGGACTGCTCCTCGCGATCGGGGCGGGCTACTACACCGCCCACCATTTCGCGATCAATACCGACATCAACACGCTGATTTCGGACAAGCTGGACTGGCGTCAGCGCGACGTGCAATTCGACCGGGCGTTCGATCGCGACAGCACCATCCTTGCGGTGGTCGAGGCGCCGACCCCGGAACTGACGAACTTGGCCGCGACCGCCCTCGAGCAGAAGCTCAAAGGCGACACCAAGAATTTCCTGTCAATGCAGGCGCTCGGGTCTGGCGAGTTCTTCGAAAAGAACGGGTTGCTGTTTTTGCCCACCCAGGAACTGGCAGAGCTTGCCGGACAATTCGAGTCCGCGGCACCGCTGGTCGAGATCATGGCCGGCGACCCCTCGATCCGCGGATTGACCGGCGCGCTGGAAACCGGGCTTGCCGGCGTGCAGCGCGGGGAGGTCAAGCTCGACAACACGGTCAGGCCGTTCAATCTGATCGCGCAGACGGTGGAGGACATCCTCAGCAAGGGAAGCGCCAATTTCTCCTGGCGCGAGCTGACCAGTAAGACCCCACTGACCGATTCCGATCGCCGCGCATTCATCGAATTCAAGCCGGTTATCAACTACGGCGCGCTCGAGCCCGGCAAGGAGGCGACCGATGCGATCCGCAAGGCCGCCGCCGAGCTGGATTTCCCGCAGAAATTCCAGGCGCGCGTCCGCCTGACCGGGCCGATTCCGATCGCAAATGAGGAATATTCGACTGTCCAGGAGGGCGCGATCGTCAACGCGATCGGCACCATCGTGGTGGTGCTGTTTATTCTGTGGCTGGCGTTGCACTCGGCGAAGATTATCTTCGCCGTGTTTGTCAATCTCTTCATCGGCCTGTCGATCACGACGGCTGTGGGGCTTTGGATGGTTGGCTCGCTGAACCTGCTGTCCATCGCGTTTGCGGTATTGTTCATCGGTCTCGGGGTCGACTTCGGCATCCAGTTCAGCGTCCGCTATCGCTCGGAACGCTTCAAGAATGACGACCTGGCGCAGGCGCTGGAAGAGGCGGCGCGCCGCTCCGCCATTCCGCTGTCGCTGGCGGCGATGGCGACCGCGGCCGGATTCCTGTGCTTTCTGCCGACCGACTACAAGGGCATCTCCGAGCTCGGCGAGATCGCCGGCGCCGGCATGCTCATTGCGTTCACCTCGAGCATCACGGTGCTGCCCGCTTTGTTGAGGCTGCTCAATCCGCCCGGAGAAAAGGAGCCGGTGGGCTACGCGTTCCTGGCGCCGCTCGACCGCTTCCTCGAGGATCATCGCATTCCCATTGTCGTCGGTACGCTGGCGTTGGTGATCGCGGGGCTGCCGCTGCTGTATTTCATGCGGTTCGACTTCAACCCCATGAACCTTCGTAGTCCAAACGCTGAATCGATCGCGACCTATCTCGATCTGCGGAAGGATCCGAACACCGGCGCGAGCGCCATCAATGTGCTGACCCACTCCGATGCCGATGCCCAAAAGATTGCAGCAAAGTTGGAGAAGCTTCCGGAAGTCTTGCGGGTCCAGTGGCTCGACAGCTTCGTGCCGGAAGATCAGCCGGCCAAGCTCAAATTGCTTGCGCAGGCTGCCAGGGTGCTCGGCCCCGCGCTCAGCCCGGAGTCCATCGACGATGCGCCGACGGATCAGGAGAATGTCGACTCGCTGAAGAGCTCGGTCGCGAGCCTGCGCAAAGTCGCAGGCGAAGGGAACGGACCCGGCGCGGTCGCCTCACGACGGCTTGCCGACGCGCTGCAAAAGCTTGCCGACTCCAATGAAGCGACGCGCAACAAGGCGCAGGCGATCTTCGTCGATCCGCTCGAGGTCTTGCTCGATCAGCTCAAGAACGCACTGCAGGCGCAACCCGTCAGCCTGAACACCCTGCCTCCCGAGATCGTTTCCTCCTGGAAGGCGAAGGACGGGTTGATGCGGGTGCAGGCACTCCCGCGCGGCGACCCCAACGACAACGACAACCTGCGCAGATTTGCCAGCGCAGTGCTGTCGGCAGAGCCGACCGCGGTCGGCGGCCCGGTATCGATCCTCAAATCCGGCGACACCATTGTGCGCGCCTTTATTCTCGCCGGAATCTACGCGCTGGTGGTGATCAGCCTGCTGTTGTGGGTGACCCTGCAGCGGGTGACCGACGTGCTGATGACGCTGGTGCCGCTGCTGGTCGCCGGCGCGGTGACGCTGGAAATTTGCGTGCTGATCAAATTGCCGCTCAATTTCGCCAACATCGTCGCTTTGCCGCTGCTGCTCGGCATCGGCGTCGCCTTCAAGATCTATTATGTCGTGGCCTGGCGCTCGGGCAGGACGAATCTGCTGCAAACCAGTCTGACGCGTGCGATCTTTTTCAGCGCGATGACGACGGCGACAGCGTTCGGAAGCCTCTGGCTGTCGAGCCACCCCGGGACCTCGAGCATGGGCAAATTGCTCGCGCTATCGCTGGTCACCACGCTCGCCGCGGTCCTCTTGTTCCAGCCGGCCCTAATGGGAAAGCCGCGCGATATCGGGCAATAGACAGATATCGCCGACGGCGTCGGCCGATTGTCCGTGGCTGGCCGTCTTGGCGGCCGGATTCGGCGGCGTGGTTTTGGCCGCGCCGATCGTCTTGGGTGCGCCCTTGGCCATGCTGTTCGCCGGGCTTGAGGGGATCGGCGGGGCGACCCGCGTCCAGGTCTCGCCACCGCAGAGAAATCCGAGCACGCAGCCGCGAATTTCAAGCTGCTCGGGGCTCGTGGGGGTAATGGTCGAACTGTAGAGTTTGCCGTCCTTGGCGTTGTAGACTTGGCCTTCCCATTGATCGGCGCCGGGCTTTTTCTTCATATCGAGCAATATCGGCATGCCCAAAGTGGGCCTGTTTCTTTTCGAGACGTCCGGATTGTTAACGTCGTGGCCGCCCGGGCTCTGCTCCCACGCCACCACGCCCCACATGTTGCCATTGCATTGCGCCACCCGGATGTTGGCGACGCCGTCCGCCACCCGCCAATCGCCGGTCGGATCGGCCGCCATCGCGCAAGGTGCACCGCTTGCCGCGAATATTGCGGCGGAAAAAAGTGCTATCCAGAGCAAGTTTCTTGGGCATTGCAACATGGCTCAAACCTGTGCTTGCGTTGATGGTGTGAATGAGGGCAAAACGCCGCATTGGGCGTTTTCAGTTGACGAGACGGCTATCAACCGAAGTATGTAGCTGATGCTAAGTCCGAATCTAGACGTTTCCGAGATGTTTGTGGAGCGGCAGGCTCAGCGCAGTTCCATGCATGCGCGCCATTTGAACGAGCAATTGGTCCGCGTTCTCAAAACAATCGGCTACGATGTGGGGTTCCAGAAAGGGCAGGGACAATACCTGTTCGATCGGGATGGCGCGCGCTATCTTGATCTTTTGAGCGGTTTTGGTGTTTTTGCGATTGGGCGCAATCACCCGGCGCTGCGGACCGCCCTCAAAAGCGTGCTGGACAGCGATCTGCCCAATCTCGTGCAACTCGACGTCTCGACGCTGGCGGGCGTGCTCGCCGAGAAGCTGATCGAGCGCGTGCCTTATCTCGACAAGGTATTTTTCGCCAATTCCGGCGCCGAAACGGTCGAGGCGTCCATCAAGTTCGCCCGCGGCGCGACCGGACGGCCAGGTATCGTCTATTGTTCGCATGCCTATCACGGCCTGTCCTACGGCGCGCTGTCGCTCACGGACGATCCCAACTTCCGTAGCGGGTTCGAGCCGCTCTTGCCCGGCTGCACGGCGATTCCTTTCAACGATCTTGCGGCCCTCGAACACGCGCTGTCGTCGCGCCAGGTCGCCGCCTTCATCGTCGAGCCGATCCAGGGCAAGGGCGTCAACATGCCGACCGACGAATTCCTGCCGGGGGCGGCCGCGCTTTGTCGCAAATACGGTACCCTGTTTATCGCCGACGAAATCCAGACCGGCATGGGTCGCACGGGGCGGTTTCTCGCCGTCGAACACTGGAATGTCGAACCCGACATGGTGCTGTTGTCGAAAGCGCTGTCGGGGGGACATGTCCCGGTCGGCGCGCTGCTCACGCGCAAGAGCATCTTCGACAAGATCTTCAACCAGATGGAACGCGCGGTCGTGCATGGTTCGACCTTTGCGAAAAACGATCTCGCGATGGCGGCCGGCATCGCGACGCTGGAAGTGCTGAAGTCCGAACGGCTGATCGAGGCGGCCGCCAAGCGCGGTGCGGAGCTCAGGCTCGCGTTGACGCGCATGGTGCCCGGCTACGAACTGATGAAAGAGGTCCGCGGCAAGGGGCTGATGATCGGCGTCGAGTTCGGCCCGCCGAAGTCGCTGCGGCTGAAGGCGTCCTGGAACGTGCTGGAGACCGCGAGCAAGGGCCTGTTCTGCCAGCTCATCACCGTGCCGCTGTTCAAGGATCACAAGATCCTGACGCAGGTCTCGGGTCACGGCAGCCACACCATCAAGCTGTTGCCCTCGCTGACCATCACCGAAGAGGACTGCAACTGGATCGAGCGGGCCTTCGATTCCGTGATCGCCTCGAGCCACAAGGTCCCCGGCGCAATCTGGTCGCTCGGCAAGACGCTGGTCGACAACGCCGTGCGCAAGTCGGCCTGATCGCGCATCATCCCTCGCTGTTGATCCGCGCCGCCGCCTCGAACTTTTCCCCGAATTCGGACAATTCGTCGGCGCCGATATCGCTGATCGCCCAGTAATTCAGGCCACGATCGCTCCAGCGGCGGATGTTGAAACCCTGCACGCTGTCGATCTTCGCCGCGCGATGCTCTGTGCTGGCGGTCTGCGCCACGAACAGATTGATGATATGCGCCCGGCGGCGATAGACCACCGCGCCCAAGGCGCGGCCGTCGACGAAATCGAGCCGGCCGCCGATCAGCGCAAATCCCTGCGCAGTGAGATCGATCACGGGCGGGGCGACGTCGAGCCTGCCGTTGAACCACGGCTTCACCGTGTGCTGGTCGCTTGAAACCACGTCGGTGAGATGGCCGGCCTGCAACGAGCGCAGATGCGCCGAGACGATCTCCGATTCGATGCGCTGTTCGTCGTCGTTACGCAGCACGATGGCAACAAGACCGGTCGCCGCCATCGCCGACACCGCCGATCCCAACGCAAATCCGCGCAGCACCGAGCGTCGGCTCGGCGCGGCTTGCGGCTTCGGCAGCGCCGCTTCGATACGCTTGCGAAGCAGGGGCGGCGCGGTAAAACGCAGATCGGCGGAGGCGATCTTTTCGTGCAGCTCGCGATAGGCGGCGAGCTCGGCCCCGCAGGCGGGGCAGGTCGCGATATGCGCTTCGACCTCACGCGCGTGCGACGCGTCGAGTTCGCCGTCGATCAGCGCGTGGAGAAGGATTCTGGCCTCGTCGCAATTCATCTCGGTTGCTCCTGTTCCGCCAACCATGCCGAGCGCAGCATGGCGCGGGCACGCGCGAGCCGGGACATCACGGTACCGACCGGTGTCCCGACCGCCTCGGCGATCTCGCGGTATGACAGATTGTTGATCTCGCGCAGCACGAAGGTCTCGCGAAAGGGTTCGGCCAGCGTATCGATCAGCCGCCTGATCGCGGTCGCGTCGCGTTCGCGCAGCATCTGCGCTTCCGGCGTTTCCTGCTCTTCGTGCCACAGCGGCGGCTGTTCCGCGGACTCCGGCACGTCCTCGATCGCACTGCTCGGCGAGGAGGCTCGGCGCGCGTATTCCGCGCGGCAGACGTTGCGCAGGATCGCGAACAGCCATGGCTTCATCGCCGGCCCGCGATAACTGTCGAAATGTTTCAGCGCGCGCAGGTAACATTCCTGCACCGCGTCCTCGGCGTCGGCTGCATCGCGCAGGAGATAGCGCGCGAGCGTATAGACGTCGTCCAGATGCGGCAGCGCGGCCTCGCGAAAACGTCTCGCCCGGTCAGGGTCGTCGTTGGAATTGCTTGCCGGCATCGCCTCTTGCCCCGCTTCAGCGGAAAATGCGTGTGCCCGGCCGGTTGTCAACAACCGCCCGGGCCCCATTGTGATGCCTTGGATTTGGCCGCTACTCAACCTTGATCATTCCGGTCATGTGCGGGTGCAGCGAGCAGAAATACTTGTAGTCACCCGCCGAGGTGAAAGTGAACGAAAACGAGTTGTCGGTATCCATGGTCTTCGACCTGAATTTGCCCGCCGACACCACCGTGTGCGGGATGTCGTCGTGGTTGGTCCAGGTCACGGTGTCGCCGACCTTTACGTTCAGCTCGGGCGGCGTGAAGGTGAAATTGTCGATCGTCACGTTGATGTCCTGGGCCCGCGCCCCGGCGACGCCGAGTTGCAGGAGGGCGACCGCGGCGATGGCCAGGGCAAGGCCAAGGCCGCGCAGATTGGCGAACGTCATTTTGTGAACTTCCCTTCAGCCTTGCAGCGGCGTGTCGATGATCGCGAGGCGCTGGTCGCCCTGCTTGAAGTTGACGCTGGCAATGCCGAGCAGGCCGCGCAATTTGGAATCCTCCACTTTCATGGGTCCCGGCGAGGGCGCGGTGCCCGGCGCGGGTTGCGGGAACGCGGTCGAGCGGGCGGTGTGGAAGGTGACGTTGCCTTCGACCTTCTGCATCACCTGATGGATGTGACCGTTCAACACCGTGACCGAGCCGAAGCCCTTGAGATATTCCAGCGCCTTCGCGCCGTCCTCGGTGCCCCAGCCCCATTGCGGATAGACCGTCCAGAGCGGGATATGCGCGAACACCACGATGGGGGTCGATTTCGACTTTCCCTTGAGATCGTCTTCGAGCCATTCAAGCTGCTCGGCACCGAGATTGCCGAGACCGCCGGCCTTGAGGTCGACGACATTGACGAGGCCGATGAAGTGCGCGCCGCCTGCGTCGAAGGAATAGTAGCCGGGGCCCTTGGTGTCCTTGCCGTAACGGTCCTTGTAGAACTTGACCTCCTCGTCGAGGAAATCGTGCTCGCCCGGCACATAGTGCACGTCGAGCTTGGCCTGCGAGATGATCTTTTCCGCATTGTCGAACTCGGCAGCCTTCGACAGATGGGTGATGTCGCCGGTGTGGATCATGAACGACGGCTTGTTCGGGATCGCGTTGATCTTGGCGATCGCCTCCTCGAGCGTTCCGAGTGCGTTGGGATTGGCCGGCTTGTCGAAGCCGACATGGCTGTCGGAAATCTGCAGGAAGGTCAGGCCTGCGGGCTCGGCGGCCTTCGCGGCATCGACCAGCCCCAGCGAACGCGGCACGCCTCCTGAAATCGTCCAGAGTACGCCGGTGCCGGCCCAGGTCATGCACTCCAGCACCTTGCGGCGGTTGACGCCGTTTCCTTCGTGATCGCTCATCGCGCTCTCTCCTTGGTCCCGTTATTGGGTTCCAGGGCCTTGATCGGGCGGTGGCGCGGTTTATTCCCCGGGGCACCTGCCCGGCGAGCGCGGTCAATGACAATCCCGTGAAGGAGAGGGCGAAACCTGGGTGTGGCCTAACGTGCATCCTGAAGGACCATTTCCGCGCCCTTCTCGCCGATCATCGCGGTTGGCGTGTTGGTATTGCCGGAGGTGATGGTCGGCATGACGGAGGCGTCGAGTACGCGAAGCCCGCCGATGCCGAAGAAGCGCAAGCGCTCGTCGACCACGGCGAGAGGATCGTTCGCCGTGCCCATTTTCGCGGTGCCGACAGGATGGAAGATCGTGGTGCCGATGTCGCCGGCGGCTTTCGCCAGTGATGCATCGTCGTTGCCGACCGACGGGCCCGGCAGCAATTCTTTTGGAGAAAAGCGCGCCAGTGCCTTCTGCGCCATCAGCCGCCGCGTGGTGCGGATCGCGTCGGCGGCAACCTGGCGGTCCTCCTCGGTGGACAGATAATTTGGCGCGATCGAGGGCGCGCCGTCCGGTTCGCTCGAGCGGATGCGCACGGTGCCGCGCGAGGTCGGCTGGAGATTGCAGGCGCTCACGGTGATGGCAGGAAAACGGTGCAGGGGATCGCCGAACTTGTCGAGCGACAGCGGCTGCACATGGAACTGGATGTTGGCGCGTGCGCGCATGGAATCGGAGCGGGTGAAGATGCCGAGCTGCGACGGCGCCATGGTCAGGGGGCCGCGGCGCCGGAAAGCATAGTCGAGCCCCATCATCGCCCGCCGCGGCAGCGACCAATAGGTTTCGTTCAGCGTGCGGACTCCCGTCACCCTGTAGATCGCGCGCTGCTGCAGATGATCCTGCAGATTGCGCCCCACGCCGGGCTTGTCGAGCACGACATCGATCCCGAGCGGTGCCAGCCACTCGGCAGGGCCGATGCCGGAGCGCTGCAGCACCTGCACCGATCCGATCGCGCCGGCGCACAGGAGGACTTCGCCTGATGCGCGCGCCTCGATGACCTCGCCGTTTTGAAGGAAGCGCACGCCGACGGCGCGGCCGTTCTCGACGATCAGGCGATCGACCAGCACATGAGTTTCCAGGCGAAGGTTCTGCCGCGTCAACGCCGGTTTGAGAAAACCGCGCGCACTCGACCAGCGTCGCCCGCGTTTCTGGTTGACGTGGAAATAGCTGACGCCCTCATTGTCGCCGGTGTTGAAGTCAGGGATCTTCCTGATGCCCATCTCTTCGGCGGCATCGCCGACCGCATCGAGAATTTTCCAGGACAGACGTGGCGCCTCGACGCGCCAGCCGCCGCCTGTGCCATGGTGCTCGCTTTCGCCGAGAAAATGATCTTCCAGGCGGCGAAACAACGGGCGCACGTCGTCGTAGGCCCAACCGGCAAGTCCAAGCTGGCGCCAGTGGTCATAGTCGGCAGCCTGGCCTCGCATCGAGATCATCGCGTTGATGGCCGAGCAGCCGCCGATCACCTTGCCGCGCGGATAGGCGAGCGCGCGGCCGTTGAGGCCGGGTTCGCTTTCGGTCTTGAACATCCAGTCCGAGCGCGGATTGCCGATCGCAAACAGGTAGCCCACCGGGATGTGAAACCAGATCCAGTTGTCGTTGCCGCCGGCCTCTAGGATCAGGACGCGCTTGTTGGGATCGGCCGATAAGCGGTTGGCGACGATGCAGCCGGCGGTGCCAGCGCCGACGACGATAAAGTCGAAATCGCCTTCAAGACGCTTCATAACGTCCTCACTTTTCGGAATTTTTAACGCCATAGCGCCGCCTGTCGCCGCTGTACAGGTCCCGCGGAGGTGATGGGCGAGGCGTTCCGGCCGTGCTACAGAGAAGCAGCCGGCCAAACCAACGAGATTTACCATGCCTATCGTGAACCGCGTCGCCGACCTGCAACCCGATATCCAGGCCTGGCGCCGCAGCATCCACCAGTATCCCGAATTGCTGTACGACGTGCATCGCACTGCAGCATTCGTCGCCGATCGCCTGCGCGAATTCGGCTGCGACGAGGTCGCGACCGGGCTTGGCAAGACGGGTGTGGTCGGGGTCATCAAAGGCAAGCGCGGCCCGGGTTCGGGCGAAATCAAGGTAATCGGACTGCGCGCCGACATGGACGCGCTGCCGATCGAGGAGAAGACCGATCTTTCCTACGCCTCGAAGACGCCCGGCAAGATGCACGCCTGCGGCCATGACGGCCACACCGCGATGCTGCTCGGCGCCGCGCGCTATCTCGCCGAGACCAGGAATTTTGCCGGCAAGGCGGTCGTGATTTTCCAGCCTGCGGAGGAGGGCGGGGGAGGCGCCGCTGCGATGATCAAGGACGGCCTGATGGACCGTTTCGGCATCGATCAGGTCTACGGCATGCACAACGGTCCCGGTATTCCGATCGGCGCCTTTGCGATCCGGCCCGGTCCGATCATGGCGGCGACGGATTCGATCGACATCACCATCGAGGGCTATGGCGGACACGCGTCGCGGCCGCACAAATGCATCGATTCCGTTCTGGTCGGCTCCCAGCTCATCACGGCGCTGCAGCAGGTCGTATCGCGCAATGTCGATCCGCTGGACTCCGCCGTCATCTCGATCTGCGAATTTCACGCCGGTACGGCGCGCAACGTGATCCCGCAGATCGCGGAGCTGCATGGCACCGTGCGCACCTTGACGCCCGAGGTCCGCGAACTCGTCGAAAAGCGCGTACGCGAGGTGGTCAGGGGCATTGCCCAGATCACCGGTGCCAAAATCGATCTCAATTACGAGCGCGGCTATCCCGTCACCGTCAATCACGAAGCGCAAACCGATCTCGCGGTCAGGATCGCGAGCGAAGTTGCGGGCGAGGGCAACGTGCACGACACGCCGCCGTTGATGGGTGCCGAGGATTTCGCCTACATGCTGGAGGCGCGGCCCGGCGCCTTCATCTTCTGCGGCAATGGCGACAGCGCCGGCCTCCATCACCCCGCCTACAATTTCAATGACGAGGCGATCGTGTACGGCACGTCGTACTGGATCAAGCTCGTCGAGAACACGCTGGCGGCATGAGGGTTCGCTAGGCTGTCCTCCTGGCGAAAGCCAGGAGGAGCTCGTTTGTCCGAGACGACGTAAATTTATTTTCGGATTCAAACTGTCAAACAGCGGAAGGCGCGACATCGCATTCTCGCGGCGCGTTGCGTCCGAGTTGGTTCAAAAGGCACGTCCTCAAAGAGAAGAGGGCGCAGGGAATGCCGGGCGCTCTGCCGCACCCGCAGCCTTGTGTGCGAATGGAAGAAGCACACAAGCGTAGTCACCACAGGTCCAGCCGAAACATCGACATTCCCTGCGCGGTGGTTATTACGGCTTATTTGCGCGCTCTC
>Ga0310917_10000155_pt1 | contig 28604 bp, 33 predicted proteins | sample GREbulkMGLF178_FD_203531 | JGI IMG/M metagenome (GOLD analysis project Ga0310917, IMG submission 203531) | Lab enrichment of tropical soil microbial communities from Luquillo Experimental Forest, Puerto Rico - GRE.bulkMG.LF178 | ecosystem: Environmental > Terrestrial > Soil > Tropical forest >... | reverse complement strand
CGGGGCTATGGCCCAAGCGACCGTCGGCGGCCAGAAGTTCTCGTTCAAGCCGGTGGGGGGCACCTGATAAATGGACGTCCCCGACACTAACCGGGCCGGTGCTGGCATCCGGGCGCTCAGACTCCGCACTTCATGAAGGGAGCTCCGGGATAACTAGCTACCTGCTAAGGGAGATGTGACCATGAGAATGAAAAGCGTGCTCGTTGCTTGTGCGCTCAGTGCGCCTTTGACCGGTGTCTGGGCGGCCCCTCCGGATCCGGAATCGCTGCCCAAGGTATCCTGCTCGGGCTTCAAATAAAGCCAGGAGTTTCTCGCGAAGTATCCAAAGGCGCCGGCGGCCTGCGTGGAAGGGCGGACTTACAAGGGCGTTAACTACGCAAAATTCAACGCCAAGGTGAGCAAGGTGAGTTCGAGCAGCGTTACCGTGGATGTGCTCGACACCGCCGGCACCCCGATCACGCCGTTGACTCTCCAGCCCGCAAGTCAGAAGACGTTCATCCTCGTGAACGGCAAGCAGACGCAAATCACCGACCTCAACCAGGGAGACTCGGTCACGTTCTGGATACCGCAGTCACGACTGGAGGCAAGTCCGCTTCCGTCATCGACCGCGTCGCACTGGAACGTACTGGCCCAGGCGCCGAGCGCGAAGTAGGGATCCCGCGGCTTCATCGGGGGAACGTCTAAGGCCGGCACGCAGGCGAGTCGCGGTTGTTGGTCCGGCGAGGATCGGGACATACATCGTGAACAAGAACTTCACATCTCTGGTGCTGATGGCGCTCACCCTCGGCGGCTCGGTGGCATCAGCGGATGAGTATTCAGACACGATCAGGGTGTTCAAGCACGCCGGCGAGAGCGCATCCTTCTTCAACAACTGCAGCGGTCACGCGGTCTTCCCTTCAGTCGGCAAAGACGGTCTGGTGGTCGGCGCCGCGGACGGCGACGGTAGGGTCTACGAGCAGGGTAAGTACATTGGCGATACCTCAATGACGCAAATAAGCGCCGGATTTCAGGCCGGCGGAGAGGCGTTCAGACAGATCATCTTCTTTGAGAACAAGACTGCCCTGGATCAATGCACGATTGAGAATTTCGAGTTCGGCGCGGATGTTGAAATGCGGTCGCGTTAAGGTCGGGAGTGTCCGGGTCCGCGGGCACAGGTGGGCAACGGTGACCGCCAACACCGTGAAGAATGCGGCCTCCGGTGGCGAGTATCACAAGGGAATGACGGTATTCACGGTCGTGAAAGGCGCGGCCATGGTCCAAGCCACGGTGGGCGGCCAGAAGTTCTCGTACAAGCAAGTCGGAGCCACTTGACGCTGTATGTGCCGGAGCCGACCGATTTCCGGCCCCTTCGGCTTCAGCCGAAGCTCGCAACCGACAGGGTCAACCAGTTATTAATGGTTTGCATCGCTTACGTGAACGTAAGAGCTTAGTAATGGAGGAAAGGGCATCCATGAAAACTGCAATCAAACTTGCTGCCACCGTCTTAATTGGAATTCCTCTGATCGGCGTTGCACAAGGACAGGCTAAGCTGAACTGTACCAAGGACGTCAAGTACGGTCAGGAGTTTCTTACCAAATTCCCGGACGCGGGCTCGGCCTGTCAAGAGGTGAAGGTCGTGCAGGGAGAGAAGTGGGTGCGCTTCGACGCACAGGTGAAGCACAACAAGGACGATCACATGACCGTGGACTTCCTCAACAAGGCCGGGGAGCACACGAGCAAGCCAATGACGTTTGTATACACCCCTGACGCGAGCCTCACTTTGGAGAACAAGAAGGTTAAAGCCGCTTCCGCAGTGGAAGAGGGCGACAAAGTAATGGTCTGGGTGCCCGAGAGCCGCTTTGGAATCTATGCGCAACCAGGTGCAGCGGAATCGAAGCAATTCAAGGTCGTCAGCGACTAAGCAACGCTAACCATGGCGGCTGCGGGCTTGCGTCAGCGTAGGTGATCGTGCGGCGGGGATTGGGCCAGTAGGCGAGTAGCTGGCTCATTCCCGCTTCCGTGTAAGTGTTGGATTACCCGGATCTGCAAGCAATTCGGTGTTGAGGACTGATTGCGGACATGCAGCCCAACACGCTTCCTGCTGCGCGATGGCTCGGTTGGTTATTCGCTCGAAACGAATGATTATGTCAACGCCGAAGTAAAAGTGACCCACCCTCTGTGCTGATCACCGAAGTAAAAGTGACCCACCCCTCTTAGTCTTTATGTCCGTCTCTACCCCGTAGGGGAGACGCCGAAGGCGGAGTCACGGCGGCAGCCTGGCTTGCGGCAGCGACCTTCAAATGCCCCACCTTCTTTCGATCCTTTAGTCGGTAACTCTCGCCGCTGATCTGCACGATGTGCACGTGATGCAGCAGTCGGTCGAGGAGCGCCGCGGTGAGCGTGGCGTCCTCCGCGAGGGTCGTAGCCCACTGCGTGAACGGCAGGTTGCTCGTCACGATGGTGCTGGCTCGTTCGTAGCGCTTGGCGATCACGTGAAAGAACAGGTTCGCCTCCTCGCGCCCGAAGGGCAGGTACCCGAGCTCATCGATGACGAGCAGCCGTGGTCCGAGGACCGCCAGGTTCATGAACTTGGTGAGCCGCCCCTGGGACTTGGCGAGGGCGAGCTGCAGCATCAGATCGGCGGCGGTGATGAAGCGGGTCTTGATGCCCGCCTGCGTAGCCTTCAACGCCACAGCGCTGGCGATGTGGGTCTTGCCGACCCCGGATGGGCCAAGCAGCACCACGTTCTCGGCGCGCTCGATGAAGGCGAGCCCTCCGAGCTCGACGATCTGCTTGCGCGGAGCGCCACTGGCGAAGGCAAAGTCGTACGCTTCGAGCGTCTTGATCCCCGGCAGCGTTGCCAGCTTCAGCAGCACCTCCCGCGAGCGCTGATCGCGACCCTCGCACTCGGCACTCAAGATCTTCTCGAGGAACTCTCCCAGACTCGCCTGGTCCTTCACTGCCTCATCGGCCAGTGCCGGCCAGTCGGTGGCGATGCGCGAGAGCTTAAGGCGCTGGCAGCACTGCGTGATCCGCTCCTGCAGCAGGCTCATCACGCGACCTCCAGCAGCGACTGGTACACGCTCAAGGGATGCTGCAGGCTCTCGTAGGGCAGCGGCACCAGAGTACGGCGCGCCACCGCGATCGGCGGGCTCGAGGCTACTGTCGCCGGCAACGCCTGCAGCTTCGCGCGCTCGAGCTCGAGGCGCACGTGCGGCACCTCTCCGGTAGTGCCATGCACACGTGCGTTGGCAACGTTCTGTAACCAGGGGCCGATGTGGGCGTTGGCGGCGGTGACATCGAGCTTGAGTCCCGACTGCTTCAAGGTCGCAGCCAGTGGCACCAGGAAGCTCGACTTCAAATATCCGTTGAAGCGCTCGACCTTGCCCTTGGTCTTCGCCCGGTATGGCCGGCACAGCCGCACCCGGAAGCCGAACTCCTCGGCAAGCGCCAGCAGGTCGCGGTGATAGCGATGCTCGCCTTCCCCGTACGCATCGCGCTCGGTCACCATCGTGCTCGCGTTGTCCAGCAGCACATGCGCAGGGACACCACCGAAGTATGTCAGGGCCTCTCGCAGGCACGTGCACAATGTGATCGCGTCCTCGGCGACCGTGAAGCGTACGAAGCTGGCACGGCTGTAGCCGAGCGTGGCTACAAAAGCGAGCAGTGGATCGCGGCCTCGCCGCACGTGGGTGAAGTCCGCCTGCATCTGCTCACCGGGCTCGGTCTCAAACCGCACTACCGGCTCGGGCTCCCCCCGCTTCAGCGGTGCCAAATACGCTCTCAGCTGGCTGACCCCTCCCGGGTAGCCCTGCTCGCGGATCTCCCGCAGCAGAACGCTCGCCGGGATCCACTTCGGTCGTGCCGCCTCAACCCGCGAAAGCACATACGAGATGTATGGCCCGAGCTTGGTCGGTCTGGGCTCCCGCGGCCCATATCGCTGCGCAGCTGGATCGCGCAAATACCGCCGCACCGTCCGCCGCGACACCCCCCAGCTCCTTCGCAATCGCTCGGATACCCAACCCCTGACGCTTCAACACCCGGATCTCCACGGCTTGCTCCTGAGTCAGCATCGGCGGTCCTGAAAAAACCGCCATCCTCGCTCAGGTGGTCCACTTTTACTTCGGTGGGGTGGGCTAGTATTACGTCGGCGCTAACATGATTAGATGCTTCACAAACCGGCGTGCCGGGAATGACGTTTCCAATGCGCCCTGACCGGTTCGCCCGGCCAGCTCGGAGCGTCCTCACGCGCTGCGATGTCGCAAACAGTGAAGACGAAGTCGAGGGGCCGTGCTCCCCGGGAAGCGAACTCGCTCAAGCTCTTGCTGCGCAGGCCGTCTGTAGGCAGCCGCATGTCTGTCAGGAGCTCGAGGGTGAGCGGATGAACCTTGCCCTTCGGGCTGCTGCCGGCGCCATATCCGTGGAACTGATGCGCGCCCCAGTAGTTGATGAGCGACTCGCCCATGATGCTGCGGCAGGTATCACCGGTATAGGACGTTGTAGCGTCGATCCGGCCATATCCAATCGCGAGGCGCAGGAGACGGTTCGGCCGCCCACGTCGAGACCGACGACCGGTCGAGGGATTGGCGCTCGGTCGGTGCCGGGATGTTGAGTCTGCGCGTCTCACGTTCGAGCAGAGCAAGCAGCTCTTTGTTTCCGAGGCCGTCGTCGGCCAGTGCAGCGGCGATGCGTCGTCGCGCGTATGTCGAGCCGGATTCTCTGTTCGCGCTTAACTCTTTCTTAAGTAGGCCCATCCAACAATTCGGCCCACGTCGCGTGGCAGACAGGTAAGCCGTCCGGTCTGTCCACGCTTGAGGCCGGGGTCTCAACCGGCCCTTTTCTTCTCGTTTGTGTCGCCACGCTCACCGTATCGACAGGCTTGCCTCTGCGACGCTAAAGAACGCCCCCGGCGAGCATCAGACGCAGAGTAAAGGGGGGTTCTCGCCTGGCGGCGGGTCCATGCCTCTCGCCGAGGGGCTTTGGACTTCCTACTACACAAATGTTGCAGGATTTTGACGGCTGTCATCGAAGCGTTCCCGAGCGACCTTCTCAGTGCCGCAACCCTCGACAGCGGCGCTGTTCGCAATTGCGTTCGTGGTAGCGCCCATACGCGAGCGTGTGTCAAGTGGTCAATATAAATCAGGGACGCAACAAGGTGCGTCCGAAGGAGGCTGCCGAATGTCACTGCGCGCCCATAGTGTCTGGCATGTTGATTGACGCAAGGATGCGCATCAAGCACCCATCGGGATCAAGGCAACGCGGAATGCAAGCACACCCCGGTTACCCCTGGCTCGCAAGCCCCAGACACAACTTGGTACCCGGCGCCGTCCAAGAGAAACAGGATCCATGGTTCGTCCACCCTAGCGTGGACCCAGCACAGTGTGGGTTCGGCGCGAGGGCGCATCGCAAACTCGGCAACTTGTGGGGGCAGAGCGGCGACGATGGCCCAATCAGGTAAGGTGGATTCGAACCAGCTACGCTACTGGGGTCTGCCGCCGCCGCTCAAACCTTATGAGCTCGACAAACGTTCGGGCTCGAACATAACCGTATCTCCCATGTTCTAGACTGAGATCTCGCTTTTATCCCCATTGGAAAGAGCGGCGACGCGCGCCAATCAGGGGCTTGGATTCAGACCAGCTACCACTCAGGCGTGTCATCGCCGCTCGAGCCTTTAAGCGAAGAGCCGCGCGGCATCAAAGGGTACTTTGTCACGCATGATGTAGTAACAGGCGCGTGCCAGCTTGTGCGCCAGTGCCTTCATGGCGAGGATCGGGTTGCGTTGCGCAGCCTTCCTTTCGTAGAAGCGCTTCGCAACCGGCAGAAACTGGATGGCAAAATGCGCGGCCTCGAAGAACGCCCAGGCGAGATACGGATTGCCGTTCTTGACATTGTTTTCGCCTTTCTTCCTCTCGTTGCTGGTTCTGCTGCTGTCCACGCATCGACAGTAGGAGGCAAAGTGCCCGACGTTTACAAAGCGGCGCAGGTCTCCGGCCTCAAGCACGATCGTCCAGGCGATCACCGGCCCAATGCCAGGTACGGTGAGCAGCATTTGGTACTCAGGTCTGGGTTGGAGACTCTTGAGGACCGTGCGCTCGATCCCTTCGAGGTGCGTCGTGAGCACTTTGATCGTCGCGCGATGAGCCCGGACCCCGAGTTCGACGTTGGCATCCGGTAGTTCCGGCCACGGCTTCTTGCTTACACCCAGGATGACTTTGCTCGGCAGCCGTACCGCCGTGTGTCGCCACAGCGTGCTTTGGGTGGATAGCACATGAGTCGTGCGCTGACGCACCAGGCGGCGGCGTTCGCGCAACAAGTCGCGCAGGGCGCGCTGTTCTTTTGGGTAAATGTAGCCCGTGGGCAGAATCCCGAGCCGCATCTGCTGCGCCAGCCAGAAAGCATCGTACCGATCATCGGTGTGCTTGAGGCCCTCGTACTGGCGCGCCTTGGCCGTATTGACCAGCATCACCGGATAACCAGCCTCCATGAGGCCATCAACGAGCCAGTACCAATTGAAGGTGCTTTCCACGGCCACGCCGCTGATGTCGGCTCGATAGGGCTCCAGGGTTTGCAGTGTCACCGCCAAGTCGTTGGGCAAGCGCTTCTCGAGAACGCGCTTATCGCGTTCGTCGATGATCGTCAGGAAGTGATTGTTTGAATGTAAGTCTGCGGCGCAGTACAGTTTCATGGTCGGCTCCTCCGGATAGTGGGCCAATCTCGGACTTACGTGACCTGCAAAGTTGCAACCGATGCAGGTCAACCCTCTGCGAGGGTACGCCTCCGCAGATGGTGAGGAGCCGGCCTTTCCCTATGACATCTCAGCGCGGCCCACCCCGCGGAGGCGAGAGCCTCGTGCTGGCGGGAGGAGTATCAGGGGCCAGGATTCCTAACACGGCCACGTCGTAGGCTACGCCCGACGTTTGACGTGAGATGAACTAAGATCGCCAAGTTCAGGCTCACGCTCAAGCGCAGGCTGCAGCGCAAGCACTCGGCGAGTGATCGGAGCCTTGTGGGATGCGGTCTAGGACTAAGAGCGCATTCGTTTCGGCAGACGAAGGCGCTAAAGTTGGTGGTTGTCCCTAGCAAAAAACTTCAATAGGGAGGGCTCGCCCCATGAATGTGAAGTTAGTGGGTCTCTTGCTGGCTACCGCGCCGATCCTCGCACTCGCGCAAGGTCAAGCAACCAAGCCGAGTTGCGCTAGCTTTGTCTACAACCAGAAGTTTCTGGAGAAGTACCCGAAGGCAGCCTCCGCGTGTCAGGAGGTAACCACCCACGATGGGGAGCAGTGGGTTCGCTTTACTGGGAAGGTGACCGCGGTGAAGGGCAATGCAATCACCACAACTATCGTGAACACCGCCAACGACCCGCTTCCCGGTCATCTGACCATCACAGCCCCATCGGACCAGAAGGTCACAGTTGACGGCAAAGAAACTAAGGGATGGTCCAATCTAACAACGGGCGACAGACTAGATCTGTGGATGCCGCAATCTGTTATTGGCTTTTACGCACGACCAGGGGCGTTAGACCAACAGAAGCTGACAATCACCAAAGGACTGTGACACCCGCCGGATTGCGGGGGAATCGCGGTCAACGTTCGATGCATGAGCGACCGTTCCGAATCGCAGCAAGCTTACTCCCCTGGCTGCTTGCGTCGGAGCGGTCGCTCTTTTCGCGTTGGCCTCGACAGCTGCGCTATTCGCTATTGCGCTCGTGGTAGGCGTGGCCCGGGTATCGGACGCGATGCGGATTGCTCCGCGCACTCGGACGAATTGTCTGCTCTCACGCGACGTTGTGTAAAAACGCGCACGCGCCATTTTTGAGCGTTGATTCCAGCCAGGTAGATGCAATTTCAGGTGACTGATCAAGGGTAGGGGTCAACATACAAAGGTGCCGCCGCCCGCGATTGCCGCCGTGACGAGCACCGCGCGCTCCTTGGCGCTGATCGACCAAAACTCGTCGCACATGCTGCAGTATGCTTCCACCGGATATCCGTTACTGAGCAACCTCACTAAGGAATTGCGGTCATATCCAGGTTGAGCCCGCAACTGCTCACATTTAGGACAGGCCGACTCGAACGGCACTTTTGATCCGTGCGCGCGCTCGTTCAATTTGGTCCTTCGGGTGCCGGGAACTTCCTTCATTGCTGTCCTCCCTGCTGGGAAGACTTTGCATAATCTCCTGTCCAGCCGTCCATAGCGGAAGCCCACGAGCCATTAGGCAGAAACCGAAACGGCCCTACTCGATCAGCAGTAAGAACACTGCGCCGCAAGCGTGTCAAGCCCGAACGGTCTCGGGAAAACCAGTGCTGTGAGCGTTTGAGGTGCTCGGGGAACCTGGACATCGGAAAATAGCGGGTCAGGGGATGGGACGGGAGCCGAACATGAAATGTGCACTGTACGCCCGCTGCTCGACCGGCAAGCAGTCGCGGGCCTCTGTCGAAGATCAACATCGCCTCTGCGAACAGATCGCCCAGCGCCAAGGGTTCACCTTCACCGCGCGCTTTAGCGATGCGGCCATCAGCGGCGGCACCGCCTGGCCGGCGTCAACTACTTCTTCCTCCGCATTGCTCCATTGGATTTGTTACCGCTGAGGGGGTCGTTGCCTCACAGTATTTGTTACCGCAGGTAGCGGATATGGGAGGCGCCGATGTCACGAGCTCTTACGAGGACCGCCCGACAGGAGCTGGTCCAAGCCGTCCGTGATCGATACCGAACCGCGACGCGCGGAGCGAAGACTCGGATCCTGGAGGAGTTCGCATCGATCAGCGGCTACCACCGCAAGTCGGCCATTCGGATCCTCAACGGAGCGACATGTCCGGACGACGGTCACCGAGGACGCAGCCGTCCCCGGGTGTACGACGAGGCGGCCCGCCAAGCGTTGATCGTGCTGTGGGAGGCATCGGACCGAGTGTGCGGCAAGCGCCTCAGAGCCTTGTTTCCGATTCTCCTGCCCGCGCTCGAGCGCAACGGCCATCTGAGCCTCGACGCTGCGATCCGACCGAAGCTGATGGGGATGAGCGCCTCGACGATCGACCGGCTGTTGCGGGAGATCCGGACCGTTGGAGGGCGGCGCCGGGTTCGTAGGATGCCGACGGCACTTCGCAAGAGTGTGCCGATCCGAACATTCGCGGACTGGGACGATCCGGTACCAGGTTTCATGGAGATGGACTTAGTCGCCCACTGCGGGGATCTGGCAGCCGGCAGCTTCGTCCACACGTTGACGTTGACGGACATCTCGAGTGGCTGGACGGAGTGTGTGCCGCTGCTGGTTCGCGAGAGTAGTCTCGTAGTCGAAGCGATCGACGGCTTGCGTGGTAGCTTGCCTTTCCGGCTCACCGGCATCGACGTAGACAACGGCGCTGAGTTTCTCAACGATACAGTCCTGCGGTACTGCCTGACGCAAGGTATCGAGTTCACGCGATCTCGGCCTTACCACAAGAATGACCAGGCCTGGATCGAGCAGAAGAACGCGGCGGTCGTCCGCCGCTTCGTCGGCTATCACCGGCTTGAGGGGAGTCGCGCGGTCGAGGCACTCGCACGGCTGTACAGTGCCTCCCGCTTGTTTGTGAACTTCTTCCAACCATCGTTCAAGCTCAAGGAGAAGCTCCGTGCGGGCACGCGCATCGTCAAGCGCTACCATTCCCCGCAGACACCTTGCGCTCGGCTCTTGGGCTCCGAAGCTGTCTCCGCGCAAGTCAAAGCTCGCCTCCAAGAGATCACCGCGCAACTCGATCCACTGCAGCTCCTGGATGAGATCCGCCGGATACAACATCACCTCGTGCGCCTCGCCGATGGAGAGCCATCGCAGATACCCAGTCCGCAGAAGGATGATCTCTCGCGCTTCCTGGCAAGTCTTTCAACTGCTTGGCGTGCCGGCGAAGTACGGCCGACCCATCGAACTGAAGTCAAGCCGCCGCGGCACTGGCGGACGCGGCCTGATCCGTTTAATTCGACTTGGACGCGAGTATGCCAGTGGTTGGAAGTCGATCCGGATCTGACGGGGCTACAGCTCTTCGAGCGTCTCCAGCGTGAGAACCCGGGTGTCTATCAGAGCGGTCAACTGCGGACGCTGCAACGCCGCTTAAAGCAGTGGCGCGTTGGCATGGCTCGCAGGCTTGTGTTCGGCGCACACGATGCACTCGGCAAAGAGCTTCTGCCGCCTGCGGCGGCAGACTGCATTTCGTGGGCCGATGGATCGATGGGGATCCCGGAAAAGAGGCCAGCTCCCAGGCAACCCGGTAACATCTCAGACGAGGCAGCTCGGTAACATCCGGTGCTGAGGCAATACGCCCGGAAAATCTCATTGTCGCTGGCCAACCGCCCACCGCCCGGGGTATCAGAAGATGCTCGCGGCCGCGCGGCGGCAAGAGTTCGACGCCATAGTGGCCGAGGACTCGAGCCGCCTGTGGCGTCACGCGATAAACCGCGGCGGTAGGATGAGTTCGCGTGCCAAGCGTCACCGAAAGCAAGACATGAGTGCACCCCATTGGGCTGTGTGACTGCTATATCTGTCCCTATCGGCCGTCTTCCTCTACTTGGGCTCAGGGCCCACCGGCACAATGTGGATAACTGTCATGTGCCGAAGGTAGGCATCGTCGGCATCGTCGAGCCGGTTGTTTCGGATGAGAGCCTTAAGATCACCGACGTACGCTTGCCCTCGCTCTGAATAGTTGAGTAATGTTTCTGCGAGGACGGTTCCCGAGATACGCAGGCCTTGCCGCCGCAAGTCGGCACGCTTCAGGCGGAGGTCGCGATAAGCGCGCGCGGTGTTCAGGTTGAGCGCGTAAGAGTAGGCGGCTTGCGCCGTGGAGTCGAACGCTGCGATGCGATAGTCTCCAAGCTCTGAGCTTCGCTGTTGGGCCGGCTTCAACCCCTTGCCCCAGGTCCACTGCCCAAACAGGGAATTCCCTTGAGCGGCGAACCGCGATGTTCCCCAACCGCTCTCGCTCGCCGCCTGTGCCAGTGACAAAGAGGGCGGAACGACGTCGACGCGCAGCAGCAGCTCAGGAAAAGCGTCGCTGTCGAGCCGCTCGCTCGTGGATTTGAGCACCTTGTACTTCACTGCGAGTGCGGTCAGCCAGGCTTGATCGTCCGGTGTCACGCTCTGACCCTGGGCGAGGCGCCGGGTCAGCTCCTTCGCGCGGGTCCGGTCCTCCAGGATCAGCTCGTTGATGCGAAGCACGATCGGGGCGATGAGCCGGAAGAAGAGCTTTTTCTTATCGGCGACCGATAGCTGCTTTGTACTCCGCTCCTGCCACGTCTCGGGCACATCCGCGAGGTAGACGCGAGGGATCTCGCGGATGCCCGCCTGCCACGCCTTCGCCGTGTAGCCCAAGCGGTCGAATAGGGCGAGCACGTCCTTGTAGTTGCGGCACGGGACCTTCTCGTCCGCCGGGGTGACCTGCGCAAACAGTGGCATCGCAAGCAGAGCCGCCATGAGCGTTCCCGCGAGCAGGGTAGCGGCTTTCATCGGGGGTCCCATACATCGCTAGACATGCTACACACCTCAAGTGTATGGGTCCTCACGCGAAATGGCCCAGGAGACCAAAATTGTGTGTAGGAGAGGTCCCCCTTATTCAGCTCAAGAATCTCGCTGCCGACGACAAGTGACGTATCAATCGACGCGTTTTGGCGCGCGTAGGTGTAATCGAACTCGAGGTTGTTAACACCCCCGGGACCGGGGGTATAAGTGCGCGGATCGGTAAATTGGGCACTCAACGGCCATGGAAAAGAGGAAACGGCTATGGCCGCGAAGGTAAGCAACAGTCGCATGGCCAGCCTCAGGGCAATGGCAACAGACTACAGCCTGCACCAGATGCCCGAAACCTGGGCGTCGACCACGCTGCGGAGGAGTCCTCTGCCCTATGCCAGGTTCGAGAGGACATTGACCACGAACCCGATTATTGCGGCAACGAAGAAAAAGGAATAGATCGCCTGCATCAGAGTCAGGCGGCGTATCGCCGTACCTCGTATGGACACATCCGATGTCTGAAAGCACATCGCTATCGTGAAGGAGTAGTACATGAAGTCCCAGAGATCGGGTTCGGACTGGCCCGGAAAGTCGAGGTCAGGATCACTACGCACGCTGCCCGTCGTCTTCAAATTGTTGTAGTAGATCCGCATGTACTGGATTCCAAAGATCATTTGAGCGGCGGCCCAGCCCAATAACAGCGCCAACTGTGAGCCTCCGAGATGAAGCATCCTGAGCCAGCCCGCATTCTCCTTCTGGCTGTGGAGCATTACAGCAATTGCGCCGATGCCGACCAACGAGGCCACCATTAACGCGATCAGTCCGGTGTTCTTGATTCGCGCTTTCTGTCTAGCCATAAGAGCGCAGTGCTCCGCCGTTGCCACAGAGGTCAACACAACTGTGAGCGCTACGAAGCTGAATAGGAACACGTCGAGGCTGATGATGGCGCGCGTCTCGGGGGGTAGCGCGGTGGTTGTCAGCGCCGCAGCGCCACCCGCCAAGGCCGATGCGAAAAGCCGACTGGTGCGACGCAGGAGCCAAGGCACTGGGCTTGCTGCGATTGGAAGCGGTTGCTCACGCATCGGCGTTGATCCCTGTACCGAACAACAGCACGCATCGCGGAAGGTCCGGGTAGCTGCGGGAGAGTCCGCGGGATCCCTTCCGCTCGTCTCACCCAGCGCCGGGGCAACCGACGCTCTCAAGCTAAAGATACTGCTCGAGTCGTCTGCCGGGCCACAAAATTTCGGTCCGCAGGCGAGACCTGGGTCTGGACCATTTACCGTCGCACGCCGCGCTGAATACTGAAGGTGACTGCAGCTAACGAGCGTCCCCAGCCGCGTGAGTCCCACGTCCTGCTCCAGGTTGAAGTTCGCCAAGAGGAGTTCGAAGGTGACCTTGGAATCCACGTGCGTGAATGTAGCGCCGTCGAAATGGAAGCCGATGTTGGTGTTCGGACAGTCCTTCACGCGCTTGAGCCACAGAACTTCGCCGTCGCATTAAGCGCCGTACCTGCTAGGCGGAAGCGACTCGATCGAGCGATAGCGGTCTTCTCAAACGTGGGATCCGCGAGTCTGCCCGATACGCGCGAGTCGGTTGCGTCGAGCGCAGACATCGAACTTGCGCTTCGATTGGCGTTCGGTCTGACAGAACGGCAAGATGCTTTTCCGAGCCGAGCGTCCGCTTGGCCATTGGTGATCAGCGAGAAGCGGCGCTGCAACTGCCGCTGAAGAGTCGAGAGCCGAAGTCTGTTGCACGCGTGCAGACTCAACGCCATCGCGCCAGCCCGACAAGAGTCGCAACTCATCTCGAAGCGCTGACTTCATCGAACGCTACGGTCGTAGCGACGTCGCATAACTCTGCGTGTCGCTAACCCTTCTTGTAAATCCGCCTGAGATCGGATTTCGGATTTCGGACAGTCGGGCGACCGCAAACAGCATGTGCTTGGGCTCCGGAAGTGGTGTCATGCCCCAGCTTGAGCTAGAGGCAGACGGGACCGGAGAAGGCTATGAGAAACTAGAGCGAGAGCCGCGATACTCGGATAACGTCGAGTTTCCGAAGGGACTGGGCGCGAGATTACAACCGGAAATCGCGCGCGCTCGGAAAATCAGCTCACCGATGACGTCCAGCGGATGAAGGGTGCACTCTTTGCGGAGTTCCAAACCGTGTCCATCAGCGAGCTGACAGAGGGTGGCCATCAAGCTGTCTACACGGCGGCTTCTGCTCTTGCGTCCGTCGCTTGTCAACGTCGACGTAACGACACCGGGCACTGTCGCCGCGGCGTCATGAACCCTCTTAGCGGCAATTTTGAAGAGCGGGGCGGACGAAGTTCGCGGCCATCTGTACGCTGTCCGCGAAAAGATGAGGCCGCCGTGAGCAGTGACTAACTGCGCACACTGAGGGCTGCCGCGGTGTGCATGCTTGCTGGATCGAAATATCGTGCGATGAAGCGCGCGGCCTCCCCGGTAGATGTGCTGCATAACTCGCGGCCTGCGGCGCAATGGATGGGCTATTTGCTGGCCCTCGCGTTAGCGGGCATGGCTGAACCCGTTACTGCCTGGGTTTACCCGGAGCACCGCGATATTGCGGTCCTCGCCGTGGAAACTCTCGACCCCGGACGACGGGCGCAGTTCGATGACTTCTGGCACGCGGCCCGTGCGACACATGAATCGCGTCTCTGCGAATTCGGGGCCGACAGCAAGCAGGCTTTGGCCCCCTCATGCATCGACTGGACGGCACTCTCGGCGATCGCTGGAGACCATTCGTGCTCGGCCGCAGAGATGACAGCGACCGTTCTCGAGTCTCGATGGATCCTCTCCGTCGCGGAAATTGCGGCTCGTCTCAAGGTGGACCTGGCGCGTATCCAAATCCGCCCACGCCCCGAGGAGCTCCCGGGAAGCCCGGAGACGATCGCAGACATTCGCCGGCTCGTAGAGAGCGCGAGCGACCGCGCCGCCCGCAGGAATGCACTGCGAACTGCGGACAATCGCTTGCAGCGCGCCGATTCGAAATACGCTACGCGTGCCTACTCCAGCAATGCGCATTTCCTCCTGGCCCGCCCGCACACCGGGGTGTCGGCGGAGGATTACGGACAGCTGACGCTGCGGATAGGCTCCAGGATCAACGCACTCGGAGTGTATGCCTGGTTTCACTTGGACGCTCTGCAGCAGGCAACACGGCTTGCTCACGGGCAGCTCAGCACAGATGAACGGCAGGCGCTCGTGCGCGCGATGCTGTTCGACGAGGCTTTCGCCCTTCACTTCCTTGAAGATTCATTCTCGGCCGGGCATATCGCCGGATCCTGGGGCAGTGCCTCGCAGCGTCAGGGCACACACGATTACTACAACGAGGCTGGCCTCGAGGTCTTTCTCTGGCGGGGAGGCAACCAGTCCCTGGTGTTGATGGGGGATGCCCACATGCGACCGGAGGATGCGGAACGCGCTGCCGCCGCGGTGCGCATCAGCCTCGAGCAGCTGCTGGATACCGCTACCGGCCGCAAGCGTGCCACCGAATTTCCGTACTCGCCTGCGGCACCGGCGCAACCGGACGGGTTCAACGTATGTCTGAACCAGCGGCTCATCGATCGCGCCGACATTACAGCTGCGCCCCAAGCGTACAAACAGGCTGTCCTCGCGGATCTCGGTGAGGTCCTAGGGCAAACGCCGATACCGGGGCTCGCCCCCGGGTTGGGCGCATTGCCGCGATTCCGCAGTGAAATCGGACCGTTTCTGGGATTGGCAGGCTCGATGGACGGCCGATGGATCGATGAGGGTTTCACGCCATCGGATGGCGGCTTCGTCGCGGGCGTTGAAGTCGCGGCTCGGGTCGGCGTGGGTCTGGACGGGGTGATGCGGGATTCGGGCGATGGTCTCACGTTCCTGTCAGTCGGCTTGCGGGGCGACACTTCAAGCACCAACTCCGTGAGCGGCGTCGACCCATCCAAGGCCGGTGGGAACCCGACCTCCGCCATCCCTTCACGCACCGCCGTGTCGACACGTCTGAGGATGCCCTTCTACCTGATTCCGGGCGACCTCCTGCTCCTTGCTCCGCTCTACTTCATCGCGCCTGAGCGCTACGAAGCTATCGCCGTTACGGCCGCCAACGGTGGATTGATCCCCTGGCAGTCGGGCTTTGCGAGCCGCTTCGGCCGTTTCCAGTTCGTGCTCGGCCGGGAACTCGGCGTGACCTTTTATGGAATCTCAGGTAAGGATCGCGTCCTCGCACCTGGCCCTGCGGGCGGATCTGCTCGGGTGGTGGCGTACAAATCGACGGCCCTCGACCTGCCAATCCTCGAGTACCGCGCTTACAGGTCTTTCTCCAGCAATCAGAGCTCGGCGGTACTGTTCCAGCTCTTCACCTCGCTGGATATGCCACACTCTGCGAGTGTCGTGAGCCCGCCCGGCGCCCCGCCCGCCGATCTTCACCACGTCTGGTCGGTAGGCATTCGGCTGGTGTTTGATTGGCGCTACTATCCTTAGTTCGCGAGCGGGAAAGTGGAATGGCTTGTCGGGTGCTCGCACTTTCGGGACCGATTTGGCGCAATGCACATGGATAGTCTGCGTGGCGGATGCAAGGGTGCGAGGCGCGAAGCTCGGGCTGGTGTTAGAAGCTATTTCGTGATGGGAATGACGCTGTACGTCGCGCTGAATGCGTGCTCGAGCCCCCCGCTGTTGCCCTTTACGAAGGATACCCCGCCGCTCACGCTCGTCTCCGCCCAGCAGGCCGGCGTCACGGATGAGCGAGCGCGCTTCCGCGAGATCTACTGCGCCGTGTTGGAAGCGCACGCCCAAATGTTGCCGGACTACCGACCTTGTGAGAAGGCACTCACTCGAGTGGGTACTGAGCCTCCACCTACCGGCAAGCCGGTTGATCTTGGACCCTCGCGACGGCACCTCATTGTGGGGTTAGTTCCTGGGCTCGGGTGGGAATGCTTCGCAGACTGGCTGCGCACGACCGGCAGCGTGACGTCTTATCTCGCTCAGTTCGGGTACGATGCCAGATTCATCGAAGTCGGTGGACTGGCTAGCACCGAAGAGAATGCTCGTCGGATCCGTGATGCAGTGCTCGCAATGCCCGCCACTGCAGGGGAGCGGCGGCTCGTTCTCATCGGCTACTCAAAGGGAGCACCGGATCTCCTCGAGGCGGTCGTCAGTTACCCCGAGATCCGGCCGTACCTGGCCGCCGTGATCAGCGCGGCAGGAGCAATCGGGGGCTCGCCACTCGCCAACGGCGCGCGGGAGTCCCAGGCTGATCTGTTGCAACATTTCCCGGGCGCACGATGCAAGGTTGACGGGAAAGCGGTGGCCAGCCTGAGAACGGATGTACGCCAAACGTGGCTCGCGCAACATCCTCTGCCGAGCGACATTTCTTATTATTCTCTCGTCACTTTTCCGGACCCCGATCACATCTCCCGCATGCTGCACGGCAGTTACGAGAAGCTAAGCAAGGTCGACGCACGCAATGACAGCCAGCTCATCTTCTACAACGAAGTGATTCCAGGAAGTACGCTGGTGGGCTATGTCAATGCGGATCACTGGGCACTAGCAGTGCCGATCGATCGGTCACATCCGTGGGTTACCTCGATGTTCGTCACCCAGAATGCCTACCCACGGGAAGCGTTGCTCGAAGCGCTGCTGCGTTTCGTGGAAGAACACCCGGAGAACGCCGTTAGCAATTAGATTGCAAACTTTGGCGATGCTGCTGCCGAGAGGGAATTGACCGCAGCGCGCCCGAGCGCACGTCCGCTGTGTCTTGAGTGTCCGTACATGGACGCCCCAACCTGACGGCGGACTTGGATGCGCCACCACTCGACTAATGTCACAGGCCGGGGTTCCGCCGAAGCGCTCACAGGAGACGGCGCGTTAACCGTAGGTCGCAGCTTCCGAGAGCGTAGTTACTCGCGGTCAGGTCGCGCGATCAGCCAAAAGCAAACGAGGATGATCACGCCACCGATCATGTCGACCGGCAGTGAAACGAGCGTCCTGGCCACGGGCCCAAGGCCTGGCGTCCGAGACGGCACACCCAACATGAAATGCAACAGGAATACTGCGAGACCCATGACTCCGCCAACAGCGACGTAGATGCTGAGCAACGTCGCATGCCACCTCCTTAACAGGAAGTGCGCGGGGACCGCGATTAACAGCGTGGCGCAATAGCTAACCTTGGAATAAGCAGAAAATTGAGCGAATGCGATTGAATTGCCCTGGAGCGCGGCAGGCAAAACCAACAACAGCACCGGCACCAACGGAGCGACAAGAAATCCGACGACTGCTCGTCCAATTCCACTGGTCTTGTTCAAGGAATCCTGCCCTTCTGCGCCACACTGGGGGTCTTGAACTACAAGCCCCTATGCGGAAGCGCTTGCGCAATGGTCAACGGGCCTGAACGTCGGCCCGTTCGGATCGGTTATAAGACGCAGTTTACGCTTGAAGAAACCGTTCTGAGCACAATCCTGGCCGATGTGGACGAGGCCGACCTCGGACAATGGGCCTGCGAAGAGTGCTTCGATCCGCGCGCGCGAGACAGGATCGAGCGCGTCGAACGCGCCGTTCACCACGAGCCACTTTGGCTGCTGTAGACAGACCCGGGCAAAGGCCAGGCTTTGCTTTTCGCTTTCGTTCAAACGCCGGTCCCAACGATCGGTCGTGTCAAGAAGCGGCTGGAGGTGCTCCAAACCCACGTCCCCTAACGCGCGAGCGATGGCTGCATTCTCATAGTCGGTCGCTGCGCGCGGATAAGCGAGTGCGGCGCGCAACGTGCCGGGCGGTACGTAGGCACGTGCCGGCAGGAACATCATGGCCTGGCGGGGCGGGCGCGTGATCCGCCCGCGTCCCCAGGGCCAGATGCCGATGATGGCGTTCAGCAGGAAAGTTCCGGCCGCACCGTGTTCGCCCACGATGAGCGTACGTTCGCCTGGCCCCACCTCCACGTGCGCCTCGCTCAGTTTGATCGAGCTATCCGTTGCGGCAATTGAGAGATCGTCGATGCGGATCGAATGGCCCTGCGATTCTTCCAGGTCGATGTGGTCGACCGACCGGCCGAGACCATCCATCGTAACCACCGCTCGTTGGAAACTGGCCACACGCCGCCGGGTGGCACGCCAGTCGGCGAGGATCGAAAAGTTGTCCACGAACCACCGCAGACAGGTCTGTACCTGGTTGAAAGCGCCGACGGCTACCATCAACTGACCAAAAGTCATCTTACCCGTCAGATAGGCCGGCGAGGCTACCAAGATCGGCGCCACGAGCGTGAACCAGCCATAGCCGGAGGTGACCCAGGTCAGGCGGGTCGCGGCTCGGACGGTGCGCCGGGTCACCTCGAGGACGCTCTCGAACACGCGGTCGAGTAGCTGCTTCTCGCCGGATTCTCCGCCCTGAATGGTGATGCCTTCGATGTCTTCGTTAACGCGCACTAGCGCGAAGCGCAGATCCGCCTCACGCGCATAACGCTCGGCATTGAGAGCGATGAGCGGTCGACCCACGCGCCAGCTGAGGAACGACGCGACACCCGAATATAGCAGCGCACACCAAACCAAATAGCCAGGCACCTGGATGTGGCGGCCACCCAACGGCAGAAACATCCCCTGCGAGAGAAACCAGAGCACGCCGATGAAGGACAGCAGGAGCAACGTTGACTGCAGCAGACCAATTAGCAAGTCGGTGACCAGATCCGCCAGGTGTTGCGCATCCGCGGACATCCGCTGGTCCGGGTTCGCTCCGATCGCCCCCGCGTTCGCCAGATGAAAAGCACGCGGCGGCTCGAGCCACTGGCCGACCATGTCGTGCACAAGCGACCGACGCAACGTGAGCTTGGTGGTCTGATTGAGCCAAACCTGCGCTACATTCAGCGTCAACAATATAGCCGCCAACACCGCGAAGACGCCCAGCTGGCCGATGAACTGTGGCACATCCTTGCGCGTCACAGCATCGTAAAAGGGCTGATTCCACGCATTGAGCCGCACCTGCATGTGGGCCGTGGAGGCAATGACGATGAAGATGCCGGCAGCCAGCATCAGAAGGCGCTTGCGGTCGTGCGAGCCCCAGTAAAGCGCGAGCATCCGCCGAAGCTCAGAAAAGACGCTCTTGGCCGGGACCTCTTCGACTTCAGCGCCGGGTAAAGCCTTAAGTGATGGGTCCGTCATGGCAGTCACCGTGTTAGGTTGGGGTCACTTCTAGTCCTTGCCCCAGCTGTAGGCGTACTTAACAACGACGCCGGTATAGTTCGGGGCGTTAGTGTGCACGAGCGCTTTGGCTAACACGAGACCGACGGAATTGTGTGAGTCTGGCAACCAATGCGCTTCGGTTCCGACTATGAGATTTTCTTGGGAATTGTTCTGCGCTACTCCGTCGACGCTGGTTTGTCCGCGGAATGCATAGCGGGTATCCAAGGACGCCCAAAAGCTGGGCGTGAAGGTATAGCTGATGTGCGCTTCAAGGCCCGGTAGTGGCTCCTGACGTAGAACTTCGATACCGCGATAAGCCGTGTTATCAGTAAAGAAGAGCGCGTTGACATATCCGTCGACCTCCCACTTCTGTTCGGGTCCGAAGGGATATGCGATACCAACCTCTGGTTTGAACGACCAGCGGTGTGTGCCCAGATTGAGCACTTTGTCAGGGTTGTATTCACCCGTGGGGACGCTAACCGTCAGACTCACCCCCACGCTCGTCGTTCGTTCACGCGCCGAAAGTTCCGCCGCACTGAGCGCCTTGCCGCCCTTCAATATTCCCGCTAACTCAAAGCTGGAATCACCGAAGCCGGTAGACGAGCCGGAGATGTTGCTCTCAGCGATGTATCCGCTGAGCGAGGCGTACGGAACCGTCGCGTTTACCCACGCGAAATGGCCCAAGAGACCAAAATTGTGTGTGTAGGAGAGGTCCCCCTTATTCAGCTCAAGGTTCTCGCTGCCGACGACAAGTGACGTATCAATCGACGCGTTTTGGCGCGCGTAGGTGTAATCGAACTCGAGGTCGTTAACACCCACGGGACCAGGGGTGTAAGTGCGCGGGTCCGTGAACTGGGCACACAATACCCCGGGAAAGCATGAAGTCGCGATGGCAACGACCGCAGGAAACAAGATGTGGCCAACACTTTGATACACGCCGACAAGCGCCCTCAGTCTCCACAGTGCGAAAGCGGTTAGACGTTTCTTGGCGCGCACAACCACGCGCCCGAGCAGCACGTCGGACGTGGTCAACAGTAGGTGCCGAAGGCACCCGAAAAACGGCCCTTGATGCAGCCGCCGGATTCCTCTACTGCGCGCTCGGCGCCTCGGCCAGCACGATCCAGTGCGATTGCGCCGGAAGCGCGTGGACCTCCATGCGCGACTGCGGCACCCAGAACGTAACCGAGTCCCCCTGACTGAGGTCGGTGATGTGCGTCTGCTTGCCGTTCACGAGGATGAACGACTTCGCGTCTGCTGGCTTGATGGTTAACGGGGTGATCGGGCTGCCGGCCACGTTGAGCAGCTGCACCGTCACACCGCTCGAACTTACTTTAGTCACCTGTGCGCTAAACTTCGCGTAGTTAACGCCCTTGTAAGTCCGCCCTTCCAGGCAGCCTGCCGGTGCCTTCGGGTACTTCGCGAGAAACTCCTGGCTGTATTGGAAGCCCTTGCAGGCCACCTTGGGCAGCGAATCCGGATCCGGAGTGTCCGCCGCCCATACACACGTGAGCGGCACACTGAGCGCAAAAGCAACGAGCACGCTTTGTATTCTCATGGTCACATACCTTTCGTTTGTGCTTCGGGGAACTGCCTTCCTGATTTGCGGAGTGTGAAGTTGTAAAACGTCGTGAAATGTAAGACTTATTAGTCGATTGCGCCACTGCTGCAGTGACCGTCGGCCGTGCACTTCCGTGCACGCAGGATGCAACGGGTGAATGGCCCCGGTCTCGCCCGAGCAGGCCGGGACCCAAAATTCGCTGAGGGGCTGTACACGACTGTCGGGTGCCAAACAAGCTTGTCAGCGTACCAACATGGCACCCGAGGTGAAGCTTACGTCAGGGGCTCGCGGCAGATGCACGATCAGCCCGATCACAAGCGCACCTCGTCGGACCAGAGTCCGATTGTCGAAGCCGACTAAAGCGTCTATATGTGGTTGAGGTGCAACAGGAAAGGACGCAGAAGGTGGACACTCGGAACCACCGCGGGCGAATCAATGCGCTCGCAATCTTCACAGGTCTCTTTGCGGCCCGCCTGTCCACGTCTGAGAGTGGCACCCACGCCGACCCGACCGCAAAACCTCTCAAGCTGGAGTGGATACGGATTTTCTCACGCAGCCTGCATGGCGTATGCGGTCGGGTTGGCATGCGGTCGAGCACCACGGATCACAGTACCAATGTAGGAGTCGGGAGATTCATCGTGAACAAGATCTTCACATCTCTGCTGTTCATGGCGCTCACGCTCGGTGGCTCGGTGGCATCGGCGGATGAGTATTCGGAGACAATCGATGTGTTCAAGAGCGCTGGCGAGAGCGCATCGTTCTTCAACAACAGCTACGGTTACGCGGTCTTCCCCTCAATCGGCAAAGGCGGTCTGGTGGTTGGCGGAGCGCACGGCAAGGGTAGGGTCTATGCGCAGGGTAAGCACATCGGCGATACCACAGTGACGCAGGTGAGCGTCGGATTGCAGGCCGGTGGACAGGCCTTCAGACAAATCATCTTCTTTGAGAACAAGGCTGCCCTGGACCAATTCACAAGTGGGAACTTCGAGTTCGGTGCCGATGCGAATGCGGTGGCGATAAGGTCGGGGGTCTCCGGGTCCGTCGGCACGACCGGTGCAACGGGGACCGCCAGCACCGCAAAGAATGCCGCCTCCGGTGCCAAGTATTACAAGGGAATGGCGATATTCACGGTTGTGAAAGGCGGGGCGATGGTCCAAGCCACGGTGGGCGGTCAGAAGTTCTCGTTCAAGCCGGTTGGGAGTACCTGACGGCTGGGCAGGTGTGGATTTACGCCGCGTAAGAGCGTGGCAATGAAAGGAAGGACATCATGAAAACTACTGTCAAGTTAGCTACCGCTATCCTAATTGGAATTCCTCTGGCGGGTGTTGCACAAGAACAGCTGAACTGCACCAAGGACATCAGCTACGGTAAAGAGTTCTTGACGAAGTTCCCGGACGCAGGCTCCGCCTGTCAAGAAGCTAAAGTTGTAAACGGAGAGAAGTGGGTGCGCTTCGACGCAGAGGTGAAGCAAAACAAGGACGGTCACATGACCGTGGACTTCCTCAACAAGTCAGGGGAGCACACAGGCAAGCCGATGACCTTTGCATACACCCCTGACGCGACCCTGACCTTGGAAAACAAGAACGTTAAAGCGGCATCCGCAGTGAAAGAGGGCAACAAAGTAATGATCTGGGTGCCGGAGAGCCGCTTTGGACTCTATGCGCAACCCGGCGCAGCCGAATCAGAACACTTCGCGCTCGTGAGCGACGGCTCGGCTAAAGAGTAAAGAACGTTAGCCTTCGGGTACTCCTGGCTGGAGTTGAGGGACCCGGGGGGAGTGTGCCAGTAGGCGGCTGGCTGCACTCTCCCCGTCTATCAGGCCCGTGCCGAAGATGCGGAAGCTGAAACTACTGAATCCCCATCGTCGCATTCGCGAGCTATTCGTGCGGCCCATGTCGCTGGCAGAAGTTTGCCGGTGGGTCTGGACGGCGCTGCTGCTGAGTGCGCTCGCCCAACCGATAGCCGCACAGATCCCGGGTACCCAGGCCCAGAAGAGTGAGCCTGCCCAGAAGAGCGAATCGTCTGCTCAGCCGGCCACAGATCCACTCGGACGCAGTACACCCCGGGGGACCCTCATGGGGTTCTTGCGGGCCGTGGAGAAGAACGACGCCTCTGCCGTGCGATACCTAGAAGTGACCGCAGGCGAGAGTCAACAGGCTCTAGATTCAGCCCGGGATCTCAGGAATCTCATCGATCGTTATCTGAAGGTGCCCCTCGCGAAGGTCAGCGACTCACCCGATGGGACGCTGAACGAAGGGCTGCCAACGAATCGCGAGCGCGTCGGCCCACTCGTCATGGGAGATAGGACGGCGGACATCACGCTAGTGCGCGTGACTGACCCACAGGCCGGCCCCATTTGGCTGATTTCCTCTCAGACGCTGGCAGAGGTTCCCTCGTGGAGCCGCTCGCTGGCACAGAGCTCGACGGAACAGAGCTGGATCGAGCGCTGGATGCCAAAGGCACTCCTCAGCCACGACGTCTTCGGACTCTCGGTGGCGCACTGGATTGTGCTCGTAGTAACGCTTCTCATTCCATTCGCATTGCTGGTTCTGACATTCAGTATCGCCATCAGGCTCATCAGAGCAACCGTGCGTGAACCCTCTCGCCTACGCAGCATCAACGCGTGGTACGCCGGCATGCGCTTGCCACTCATCATTTTTTTGACGCTGAGCATCCAGCTGATATGGATGCTGTTACGGATGCGTTCGCTAGGATTCACGCTGACGTCCCGAGTCACTTACGCGCGTGTCGCCCTCGTGCTGGATGTCATCGCACTTGCCTGGGTGCTGCGTAAGTTCTTGACGCTACGGCTCAGGCGCACGCGGCGCCTCCTCATGGAAAAGGACCGCACGGGTACTGAGTCCCTGGTGTTGCTCGGTGAGCGATTGCTGAGGGCGCTCGTGTTTCTGGTAGCCGTGTTCGCAATACTCGCGATCGTCGGTGTGAACACCAAGACGGCACTCGCAGGTCTCGGTATCGGAGGAATCGCTCTGGCGCTTGGTGCACAGCGGACAGTGGAAAATCTGCTGGGTGGCATCCTTCTGCTGAGCGACAAGGCGCTTGCCATCGGGGACTTCTGCAGCATCTCGAATCGGGTCGGAGTGGTTGAGGACATCACACTACGCTCGGTGCGGCTGCGGACGCTGGACCGTACGCTCGTGTCGATACCGGCGGGTGCTTTGGCACAGTCCGGGATCGAGAACTTTGCCACGCGCGAAAAGATACTGGCGCAGAGCACCTTGAGGCTTCGGTACGGTACGAGCGTCGAGCAATTGACGTGCATCCTGGGCGGCATCCGAAAGGTCCTTGACGAGAGCTCAAATCTCGAGCCCGCGAGTTCCCGCATTCGCTTGGTTAACTTCGGCGCCGAAGCCATCGAGCTGGAAGTCTTCGCCTACGTGCTCACTGCGGATTTCAACCGGTTCCTCGAGTTGCGTGAGGAGCTGTTGCTGCGAATAGCCTCAGTCGTCGAAGCCGCAGGGAGCGGTTTCGCGCCGACAAGGTTCATCCAGATGCAAGGTTCGGAAGGGGAGACTTCCACGGCTGTGAGCACTCGAGATGCGGGCGCCGGGAGGGATCGACGGCCGGGCGGAGCGCACTCGCCACCGAAGAAAATTGGGCACTGAATCATCCCAAAAAGTCTCAAAAACTTTGCTTATTCGGGCAGTCCACCCTCGCTGGCGCTCACTTGGTCCGCTAAAGCCGGTGTCGATCGGAAATGGACGTCTGCGACCGGGCAGCCTAATTACCCTCGGCGAGCGCCCGGAATTGGCCGAACTGACCCCGGATGCCTTGCGCAGCGAACATCGCCGATCGTCAAGGCCTCGGTCATCAGTGACACCCACGCTCGGCGGGTTACTCGCGAGTGAGTTGAGCTCCGATCCCTCGCCGCTGCGCCAAGCGCGGGCGCTGGGGTCAGGCTATGACTGTAAGTTGGGAACGGGAATTCGAAATAGCACTTTGGTACCCCGCCGGAGTCGGAAAGCCTCCCTGACGTCATCAAGCGATGGTGGCGCTCAGCGGAATATTGGATTGTCGAGAATCGACCCGAAGCCGACCGGAGTTCCGAGCGTGATCCAGCTCGCCCACGATCCGGTCGTCTTGCCCGCTCCCAGCGTCACGGTGCCAACGGGGGTGCGCCCGCCGATGTAAACCGAGATTCCATACAGGCTACCGTCGGCCACCGGGTCGACACGTTCGTAAACGTGACCACCCTCCACCCCCAACCCGCCGTACAGGGCCTGATTGAGGATCGGCAGAATGTCGGCGATTCGCCAGAGAAAATTGCCCTGCACGGTCCAATACTTGCCGGCGCGTACCTCCCCGGGCGAGTAGCCGGGGAAACTCTGCGGCCCCCCGAGTGAGAATGCGCGGTCCGGCGGTAGTGCGCTGCCGAGATTCGACCCACCGGCCGCTGTGAGCGACAGCGTCGTCACACCAGCCACGAACACCTGGCGCGCCGCCGCCTCGAGCGTCTCCCAGCTGCGCTCCGCGCCGAGGCCGGTATCGGAGCGGAAGTACTGGATTTGCGCCGCCGTGCCCCGGCTTGCGAAGGTCGAGGCATCGCGGTTGTCGAAAAACCCCGAGGCGCTGAGGCCCGCGTCGGTGTTCTTACCGGTCGGCAGCAGCGAGATACCCGTGTCGACTTCGACACGGCGCTGATCTGCCCAGTAGCCGGCCCGGAGCTGGCTGTTCGATCCGAGGTTGACACCGACATCCACCCGGCCGCCGTAGTCGATGAAGAAATACTGTGCGACGCGCCGGTAGTCGTTATAGATGTCTTCGATGGAGCGCCCGGCGAGCGCCCCGGGTTCGACAAAGAAGGTCTGGGCAGTCTTGAGAGGCTGATAGAGGCTGGTGGTAAAGGACGTTGAGGTGCCGAGCTGCACCCGGTTGCGCCACTGACCCCCGTATTGATTCAGCCAGCGGCGCACATACTGCGCCTCGAGCACGAAACGCAGTTCGCCGGCTCCGGCAAAGTAGATCCCCATGCTCGGACGCAGCACGTCCGGACCGATCTGCCTCTCCCGGGGCTCCCACACGAGTACCGGATTATCCGGGTTGCCTTCGAAGCGGTACTCGACGCTGTCCAGATCATCGAGCGCGGCGAGCCGGGCGGCATCGTGACTGATCGCTGCAACGTCGACCGTGTCGCCGGCACGGACTCGAAGCAGCGTGCGCAGGTACTCTGGATTCACGTATTTGAGGCCTCGGATCTGGACGTCCGCAACCTTGATTTGGAGGTTCTGACTTACCGTCACACTGCTCCGCCATGCGGCGTATTCCGCAGGCGACACGGACAGCGTCGCAAGCTTGCCAGCCATGGCCCGGGCAGCCTTCTCGCCGAGCGGTATGGTCTCCGCCGTACGCTCGAAATCCGAGGCACTGAATTGCCCCAGATCGACATCGATACGAATATCTCGGTCGGTCAGCGTCTGCAGCTGCACGAGCTCGTTGGCTTCGGACATGATGTCGCTGCTGCGCGAGATCAGGCTCGCCGGGCCGACCAGTTGCTCGCGCGTCGCGTTCTGCTTGGCGAGGTTCACGGCGATTACGACGCCGCCGCACAGGTTGCGTGCCACGTCGATCGGCAGGTTGCGCACGACGTAGCCGTCCGAAAGGACGTACTGGTCAGTGATGACCGGGGCGAACGCCCCGGCGATCGCCATGCTCGCCCGCATGGCCATCGCGATGTCGCCGTGATCGAGCACCACCATCTCCCCCGTCAGCATGTCGGTTGCGACCGCCCGGTAGGGTATGGGGAGTCGGTCGAAATCTGCGACGGTGCGGGCCCTGGCCACATAGGCGCGCAGCACGTCCTCGATGCGGCTCGATGCGATGAGTCCGCTTGGGGGAATGATCTTTCCGTCCTTCAGGCCCAACTCCACCGAGCCGCTGGCTGCGTTGAAGCGCTTCTGCTCGGCGGGCTCGAACTGGCGGCTGCCGACACCGCCGACCACGGACTTCCAATCCACATGCGTGACGAACTGCTCGATATCCGCCGCGGGCATCCCGGAGGCGTAACCTCCGCCGACCAGCGCTCCCATGCTGGTTCCCGCGATGCAATCGATGGGAACGTGCAACTCCTCGAGGACCTTCAGTACTCCGATGTGCGCACCACCCCGTGCCCCGCCGCCGGCCAGCGCGAGCGCGATGCGCGGTCGCTTTGCGGTCGCGTCGGGCGGAGCCTCTTGACGCTCAGCCCGGGCGCCTTGAGGCCCGGCCTGCGAATTCGGTGCGCTGATCTCTTGCGATGCCACTACACCCGCCGCGAGCGCCATGACGAGGCAGATCAACAGGCAGCGGTACCCGGGCTCCCGAGCAGACAATTGCCGCGACATCGTGTCCTCGTGGGCGGCTGACCGACTGTTGCAGACAGTCTACAGCCGCATTTTCCGCGCACAGGGCGACTCCCAATTTATCCTCGATGTTGAGCTCAACCTCTCGCTTACGGATGCGCGGACGTATTCGGACCCGACGTTGAGCCTGCCGCGCCACGGCGACCGTGAGTTATCGTTCCAGAGCTTGCAAGTGCAAATTGCGGCACAGATCAACAATACGCCGTCCAGCAATGCGTCTGGGTCGCGGGGCGTGCACAAAGGCTTATGGCCCCTTCTTCGAACCGCGTTTTCAAGCGGCGCAATTCTCTTCGGACAGCCCCCGTCTGGCGCGCTGCATCTCGGAAGAAGGGGCCTTTTTCTCCCGTCACTTGGAGAAAACGATGGACTTCGCTTCGAGCCTGTCGTTCCTTCGGCATTGGGCAGCAGGAACCGTACGAACCGTGCTGAGGAAAGGGCGTTCCTGGCGACTGCCGCAATTTCGCGCAGTACTCCCCACCGAGCGCCGCGCAGGGCAGGGTACCTGGCGATGCTCACGGCCGCAGCGCGAGGCGAGTTTGACGTGCTCGTCGCCGAGGATATCTCGCGCTTGTAGCGCAACATGGAAATGCAGACGCGCGACACTAACGAGCCTCTGGGTTTGCGCATCGCCATCGTCACTCAGGCTGAGGACACGCGCCGCGACTACGATCTCACACTGCTGAACCTGAAAGGCAGCATGAATGAAGCCAATCGCAAAGAGATCGGCCGCCGTGTCGGCAACAAACTGCAGCTGCTTGCCAAGAGAGGCCGTCCAGCCGGTGCCGTGGACTCAATCCTGCGATCTTGGCTAGCGCCATCGGACACGGGATAGATACACCCGGGCAAGCTCAAGGTTGTGTCCGCAATGACTCGGCACTGCAAGATGGTTCGTCGGACCCACTACCGCTCAGCGGCCGCTTTCGCTTCGGCTTTTCACATGAAGATGCTAAAAGCGCACGCACTGGCCCCACTTCTGTCGGCGTATGTAATATGCGATGACCGACCGTCGAAGGGGGAATGTATGAAAGTGACGGCACTCGTCGTCATGATGGCCCTTGTGGTGAGCGTCTCCACTCAGGCGGA